>Ga0100385_1003100_pt1 | contig 15090 bp, 16 predicted proteins | sample CryGeymeta201509_FD_81543 | JGI IMG/M metagenome (GOLD analysis project Ga0100385, IMG submission 81543) | Groundwater microbial communities from Crystal Geyser aquifers in Utah, USA - Crystal Geyser metaG 2015-09 | ecosystem: Environmental > Aquatic > Deep subsurface > Groundwater | place: USA... | reverse complement strand
CTCCACCCACATGCGTGCTGCCTTAGCAATTTTTTGATAGGTTTGCTGGTCTTGCGCAAGCGTTTCTAGAGCACTTACCCAAGCGTCATCATTATCATAATCATTTACAAGAAACCCATTTTCGCCGGTACGGATCACTTCCGGCAAAGCGGAAACGGTAGAAGCCACTACAGGAACTCCCTTAGCCATGGCTTCACCGACAACATTAGGAAAACCATCACGATCACCCGATTTTGCCACAACACCGGTAAACAAAAAGACATCCGCCCAATCCAGCATACTTTCCGTTTTACTGTAACTGAGCCAACCCGGCATCTCAACCGACTGTGCTAAGCCTAGCGTGCGAATCTGGCTAACAAGCTCATCTCGCAAAGGGCCCTCGCCAATAATTTTAGCCTGAAAGGGAAGGCCCTTTTCTTTTAACGCTTTATAAATGAGCAATTGCCGAGCATAGCCCTTTTTCTCAACCAAGCGACCTACGGAGATAATTCGCAGCGGCGCATGGGCACCCTCTTCTACGGATTTAATCGACGGCATCGGCATCAAACCGCGTCGGATCATTTTAATTTTATCCGCAGCTATCCCTTTGGACACCATTTCCGTTTTAGCGACTAGCGTTGATGTATGCACAAAAGATGCCTCCTTTGCTTTTTCCGCAAGAAAGGCATCTCCACTGTATTCAAAAACATCATACGCATGTGCTCCCATCGAAAACGGTATATCCGTAAAACATTTGATAACCCAAGCGGCCATTGCGGGCATAGACGCCCATGCGGCATGAATATTCGTGTAGCCTTTCCGCTTGAAACAATGAGCGTACAGCAGTCCAAAAGCCGCGCCCAGAAGATTTTCACCAAAGTTCTCCCAGCCATGGCGTTTCTTAAAAAATAAGCGCTTAACAAATGCCCAAACGACAGCTGGCTTCTTAACACTCCAATAAGCCAGCAGAAAAGGAACGAACACCAACCAATATTTAGGAAACAAGCGAACGGGTTGTTCCTCAAAAGAACGCTCTCCGCCCCACAAGGAATAGATATCAAAATCAATTCCCAGCTCACGCATGCCCCGCACCTCTCGTTGAAGAAAGGTCTCCGAAGATTTAGGAAAAGTTGTGAAAATATACGCGACTTTTAGCTTCATTGGCGGCTTCGTTTGCAAAACTCATTAACTTCCCAAAAAAGGCTTCAGGAGTGGGCTCGGCTTCCTTTAAGTCTCTAAAATTTTTCAACAACGCCTGGTAATCACTTCCCTTATCCTTCCAGGCTTCTATCAAGCGATCAAACTGCTTTATCGATGAAAAGATACGCGTTGCGTTATTCTTTTTGAAAAATTTAACGGTCACTTTCTCTTGGGGCATCATGCCGTTTAAGCGATTAAAAATAATCGGCGTGCCCAGAAAAAGGCATTTAGCAGCGGTGTTCCCCCCGCCTTTAGCAATCACAATATCGCTCGCTTGTATTAATTGACGCACCCTGGAGGAATGACCTTCTAAAAATAGTTCAAAATCGGAATGCTCTTGTTTCCATTTAGAAACTCGCTGGAAAGTGCTTTGGCTGCGACCACACACAACAACCGCTTGCACGGATTTCTTATACTTATAGAGAACATTTAATAAAGGAAGGTGGTTATTCGCGCCGTTGCCACCTGTTGTCAAAAAAACGGTAAATTTTTCTCGGTCTAACCCAAGTTCATTTTGCCGATAATCTTTCTTTCCATCCTCTTGCAATCGGTCTTCATGAACGCGAGGAGCAAATAAGCCTAAATATACACTGGAGCGTTCTTTAGGCGCGCCCAGTTTAAGGGCAAATTTTTGTGCCATGGCCGTTCTAGAGATATACCAGTCGGAAGATGAATTTACCCAGTTTATGCTAAAGCCGAATCCTCCGGAAAATTCCCCACAATAGGTGACACATTTCACATGATCTTTTCCAAGAATTTTTCGAGCTAACTCAAAATAGCCTAGATTTAAGAAATCGTGGACGCTGATAATCAAGTGCGGCTTGAAGTCGCGAATCAATCCCTCAAAATATTTTTTCCCAACTAATATATTCCATCGCGCTAACTGCCCTACTATTTCTATAATAAACCAATAAATATAGTGCACAAAAGGGGCGTAGCGTTGAATAAAATTGTAAAAATCTACGCCGAAGTTACCGGTTGAAGACGCGTTTTCTAAAAAGTGCTCCACTTTAACGTCCACGGCCTCACCATATAACTTCTGAAACCAATCACGCATTGCGTAAGCACGCGCATCATGCCCACTCCCGGTACTCGAAGTCAGGATCAAGACACGTCTTGCTATTGGCTTGCTGTCCACGATCCCATTTAGCCGTTATATTGGCCAAAAATCAACCCAACATTCGCGCCGCCAAAGCCACTACTGTTAGCTAAAACATAGCGAGGCGCCTTATCTTGGGTTTCTGTTATCACGTTGTAAGGCTTTGCCCTTTCGTCTAATTCTTCAATATTAGCGGATCCGGGAATAAATTTTTCTTTAATCGCTAACAAACTGAAGGCAGACTCCATGATACTCGCCAAGGATAGGCCATGTCCCGTCAATGCCTTAGTGCTACTAATAGCGGGTTGGTACTTTGCGTGAGGGAATATACCTTCAATTGCTTGCAATTCGGCTATATCACCAGGGAAAGTTCCTGTAGCGTGGGCATTAATGTAGTCTATATCTTTAGGATCTACTCCGGAATACTTGAGTGCGTTGCTCATAGCATCATGCAGACCCTTTCCTTCAGGGTCCGGTTTAGCCGGGTGATAACCATCTGTGCCTTGGCCCCAGCCCATCATTTCGGCGTAAACATTGGCTCCTCTTGCCTTCGCAAGGCTCTCTTCTTCTAAAATGGCAACAACTGCGCCTCCGGTACCCACAAAACCGTCTCTATTCTTATCAAAAGGACGTGATGCTTTATCCGGATTGGTTGAGGTGCTCAATACCCGCATAGACGCAAAAGGTAAAATATTAACGAGGGTACAATCTTCTCCCCCTACAACAATCATCCGATCTTGAAAACCTTGCTTAATTTGGTCGTATGCATGTCCTAATGCGTGGCCGGAAGAAGCACAAGCGGATGCAAATCCGACGGACGAGCCGCGTATATGGTAACTTGCTGTTAAATTAAAGTTTAATGTGCCTACGATTCCTCCAATCATACTTGTTGGCGAACAACGCATCACACCTTTCTCAAACATTTTCCCGAGATGATTCCACATAACGTACGTGGAGCCAGAAGATGCCGTATATAAGCCAGTACGGGGGTTAGAAATCTCCTCTTCAGTCAAACCGGCTTCTTTGAGCGCTTGGTTCATCGCATAATAAGAATAAAATACGTGAGGAGATAAACCACGCATCACGCTAAGAGGCAGTTTTAAATCGGGTGGGCCCGTCCAATCCTCCGGCTGAATCGAGCTTGTATTAAAACCCTTAATGGTTGCAGCCAATTTTACCGGTATATTATCTTTTTGAAATTCGGGAAACAGCTCTATGCCATGTCTTAATTCACGTAAATTCTTAAGTACGGTACCTTTATCATTACCAATACTGGTTACAAACCCTAATCCTGTTACAACAACCCGCCTCATGTTACTTCAAAAAATCAAATGCTAATGTCAACCCCTCAACAGAGAGCACCTTCTCTCCATCCTTCCTAATATAACCATCAAAACGCATTAAAGGAGGACGTACTCGTTTCAATTGTATTCTCATCTCTAATAAATCCCCTGGGCGACATACATTATGGCAGCTCAAGCGATCTGATGAGGTAAACATGACTCGTTTATTATCCACCGGCATCGTTAATTCCGGTTGTTTTGTCGTCAATAAAAAGAGAACCGCAAGTTGCCCCAACGCTTCCATCATAATAGAAGCAGGGAATATCGGTTCCTCCTTAAAATCACCTTTTAAAAAATCTTCGCTTCCGGTAACTTGATAAAGCCCCGAAGCAGTCTTTTCCTCTAACGTAGCGCTATCTAAGAATAAAAATGGCTCCTGATGGGGCAAAATAGATCGAATACGCGCTCTGTCCATTTCCATAAAGCACTTTACGCTGACCCCTTAATTTTCTGGCTAATATAATCCTTCACATCTTTAACGGATTGCAGGCCACGAAGTTCTTCATCAGGAATGGATAATTTCAAAGTCTCTTCGATTGTCATCACAATTTCGACCATTATCAGAGAATCTACCCCTAGGTCATCAATCATGCGAAGATCGTCGCAATCTTCTACTTGCAGCTTGGATCGCATTTCCGGCTCTAAAAATCGCTCAATGATGCCTAGAACTATCTTAGGCGCCTCCTTAGGGTCTCGTGTCCGGCGATAATGCACAGCAGCTTCTATAATCTCGGGTCTGCAACGTTTGAGAGATTCCCTTAAATCAGCCTCAGCTTCAGGCGTAAAAGTGTTATCAGAAATAGAACTCATAAACTGATATAAATATCAGATTTTCACGATTTGTAAATAATAAAAATCCGTAGAAATAGAACTCCCCCATCGCGCTTCTGTTAAACCAATAGGCACAGGGCATATTTCCTTTACTATCTTTATTAATTTTATTGAAATCCAGTCTCAATAAACCATAATAACTCCAAGATCATTCTATATATATCAATATGGCTATCCTAAAAACAATAACCGAGTTAAACCCTGGAGACAAAGGAACGATTGAAGCGATCGACCCGGCCTGCAGTTTAATGACTCGCCTTCAAGAATTAGGTCTACTCCCTGGCACCCCCTTTGAATTCATCCGCCGCGCCCCTTGGGGGGATCCCTTGGAAATCAAGGTACGGGGATCCCATTTATGCCTGCGTAAAGACGAGGCTTCTTTCATCTCAGTAAGCATTTAGCACCTGCTTCTTTATCCATGTTTCCCGCATTTTTAGAAAACAAGCAGATCGGCAAAAAGCAACAAAACAGTCAGCTGCCGCCTAAGAAAAATCCTGTCTACGCACTTGTAGGGAACCCGAATTCGGGAAAAACAACGATTTTCAATCAACTCACAGGGTTGAGGCAAAAGGTTGCCAATTACTCAGGGGTCACCGTTGAGAAAAAAACAGGTATCTGTTTCTCTCAGCATGGCCAGCCCATGGAGATTATAGACCTCCCGGGCGCCCATAGCCTAATGGCAAACTCACCTGATGAAGCGATTCTTAAGAATGTGCTCTTGGGAAGGCGGCCTAATACACCAAAACCAGATCGCGTGATATGTGTTGTTGATGCCTCTCACTTAGAGCGCCATTTATACCTCGCTAGCCAAGTAGCAGAACTTGGGCTACCGATGATCCTGGTTGTAAATATGATGGATGTGGCGCAACGCCAGGGTAAAGAAATTAATATCGCCCATCTAGAAAAGGCCTTTGGCATACCGGTCATCCCCACGGAAGCGCATAAGAATAATGGCATTATTGCGCTAAAGGTGGCCATGAGCCGCAGTAAAATCCCTCAGCCCAACTGGAACATTGATCTTCCTAAACCAATAGCGGAAGCGGTTCTGAGCATCCAGTCGACATTGGTAGAAAAAGTCGGCCAAGATATTCGCCTAGCCAGGGGCCAAGCGCTCATGATGTTGACAGAAGACCCTAACATCAAAGACGAATCCATCGAAACCTACCACATCGTCAAGGGCTGCCAGGAACACTTAAACCGCGCCCTACCGAACTGGAGCACGCTGATTATAGAATCGAGATACAAGGCCATTAATGCACTTCTCCCGCACGCGGTTAAAAAGCAAGATCGCCCGATACGCCTCTTTTCTGAACGAATTGATAATTTTATCCTTCACCCGGCTTGGGGCTGGTTGGTCTTTGCGGTCGTCATGTCGAGCATCTTTTGGAGCATTTTCAGCATCGCAGAATACCCAAAGGCGCTGATAGAAACCTTTTTCCAATACCTATCTGCTACCGCCAATAACATACTCCCGGACGGACCGATTAAAGGGCTGATTGCAGACGGAATTATTGTGGGCGTGGGGAACATCGTGGTCTTCCTGCCCCAAATCATGATCCTTTTCTTTTTTATAGGGTTATTAGAGTCTAGCGGTTACTTGCCACGAGCGGCTTTTCTGTTAGACAAGGTCATGCGGCGGGTCGGATTGCAGGGCAAGTCCTTCATCCCGTTGCTCAGTTCATTTGCCTGTGCCATACCGGGAATCATGGCAACGAGAACCATCGCCTCCACTCAAGAACGCCTGGCAACAATACTGGTTGCTCCGTGGATGAGTTGTTCCGCTCGCTTGCCGGTTTATTTACTCATGATCGGCACGCTTTTCCCCAACAAGGAAGCCTCCGCGGGCATGAAGGCTTTGATTCTCTTTCTTTTCTATATGCTGGGCATCGCGGCTGCGTTTGTTTTTGCCTGGATTTTCAGAAAAACGCTCCTTAAGGGAAAATCCGGCACTTCCTTTATAGAACTGCCACCCTATCGTCTCCCCTCGATTAAGAACACTTTTATCGATATGCTAGACCGCGGCTTTGTTTTTCTTAAAAATGCCGGCACGGTCATCCTCCCCCTTTCTATTCTGCTTTGGTTTTTGGTATCTTACCCGAATGCCCATTTTCAGGAACAAGATACGACACCCATACAACTTGCCCAAAGCTATGCAGGCAAAATAGGCAAGGCGATCGAGCCTGTCATACAGCCGCTTGGCTTTGATTGGAAAATCGGCGTAGGCTTGGTGGCCTCTTTTGCTGCCCGCGAGGTATTTGTCAGCACCATGGCCATCCTGTATAACGCCGAAAATGTACAAGAAGACCACCTGCCTGAAGTTTTGCAAAAGCAAAAAAATGCCACCGGCATGCCCATCTATACACCATTGACCTCCATGAGTGTTATGATTTTCTTTGTATTCGCCATGCAGTGCATGAGCACCCTTGGAATCGTAAGAAGAGAAACGAATAGCTGGAAATGGCCTGCGTTCCAATTCTTCTTTATGACCGGCTTTGCCTACCTGGCATCTTTAATCGTATACCAAGGAGGCCTCTGGATTAACCAGCTGTAGTTGTTATGATAGATCAGTATTTCCAACATGTCATCGTGATCTCGCTTGTCGGGCTGGCGCTTTTCACCCTCATACAAAGAAGGCGAAAGAAAAAGATTGGTTGCCTGATGAAAACAAACGCCTGCAAATGCAAGCCGCCTGTCTTGAAAGATAAGGCCTAAGAAAACCAGGCTTATTTCCCGTTATCGTTTGCGGAAGCTTCCCAAAAGACGACATGCTCTGGCTTTACTATATGGGACAGATGATCAAGGGCGGGTTTCACTTTATCCTCGTGATCAAAAAACTCGATTGTGATCGGCAAATCTAGCGACAAATCAATCCAGGAGGAGGTATGTTCCCCCATCTCTCCGTAGCCTTGTATGGCTCGAAAAACAGATATCCCTCGCACTTTAACATCATCCTTCAGGTATTTAATAACCGTTTTGACGGCTTCTTCTGCCTCTGTTAAATAAATGCGTACCATGATAACTTTTACTTTCTTCATATTTGCCGTCCTAAAATAACGCCTGCCCAAGCTGCGGCTACGCACAAAACAACACTTAATACAATATTAAGCATTGCCCCTAAATAGCTACCAGACTCGATCAAGCCGATTGTTTCAATTGAAAACGAGGAAAAAGTAGTATAGCCGCCTAAAAAACCGATTAACAGCAATGGCCGGAAAATTTGATGCATTCCACTAAACCGATCAAAAATAACAACAAACAAAAAGCCCATAATTAACGAGCCGCTCACGTTAACGACAAGCGTACCAATCGGAAATTGTTTTCCAAAAATCCAATGAGAAAAATTTGATATCCAGTAACGAGCAACCCCGCCCAGGCCACAGCCTATAAATATAAGCAAACTGACGCTCGAAAATATATCGTTCAAACTGCGCATATTGTAATAATGCTTCAAGGGGATAAAAACTCCCTTTATTGATATCCCCAGGCTTCTTCTAAGTCAATGCATTACCGATTACAACTGGCCAGGCCTACATTCGCGTCTTCATTTTCATGATACGCTCGTATGCTTCATCAATGCGTGATTTAGGAATATCCCCTTTCTCCACGAGATTGTAAACAAGGGCAATCGCTTCGGCGGTTTGGTCTTTACCGTGATGGTTTGCCAAGATAAACACGTCTACACCCGCATTGATACCGTTTTTCAAAGCTGTCCTAAAATCATACAAATCCGCAATGGCGCCCATAGTCATGTCATCTGAAATGACAGCGCCTTGAAATCCGATATCATCTCGCAATATACCCCCAATCATTTTTTTAGAAAGGGTCGCTGGCACAACAGATGGCTCGCCTGCCATTGTGAGGATGGTTGTATTATCTAAATTCCGGTTAACCACGTGCCCGACCATTACCAAATCGGAGTAACCAGAGCCCACTAGCTGGCGATAGGGCTCGAGTTCCTCCGCCTGCCAAGTATAAGTTACATCTGTTAACCCATTATGAGAATCTGTAGTTGCGCTACCATGACCAGGGAAATGCTTCAAGCTCGTCAATATACGTTTCTCTTGAAATGCTTTTATAAACGCTTTGGCCTGGCTAGCAACAACGTTTGGATCTTTAGAAAAACTTCTTCCTAAGCCACCAATTGCAGGAGAAACAGGGTTTACGTCCAAATCCACAACGGGAGCGAAGTTCATATTAAAGCCATACTCTTCAAGCAAGGCCGCTAATTCTTGAGCGTATTCGTAGGTAAACTGCGGGTCATTCAGCTCGCCAAGTGCCTTGGCCATAATTACGCGGTGCTTAAACCCTTGGCGTGGGGATAAGCGATCCACCCAACCGCCTTCCACATCAATGGCCAGCAAGAGCGTTGTGTTATGTTCTTTGGCATACGCTTTTATATCTATCGTGAATTGCTTCAGTTGTCCGGGGTCATTAATATTACGACCCTCTAGGGCAAAGAAGATTAATCCCCCTACTTTTTGCTCTTTAATGGCTTTAGCTACGAGGCTGCCCTCAGAGAACGATCCGCCATCAAAGCCTACAATAAACATCTGGGCGATCTTTTCAGACAGCTCATCCGCGTTTAGCATTCCACAAAAAAGAGCAATCGACAACAGGGCTGCAATAAATTTCATGCTAATACCCTGCCACAGGCTAAAAGGGAATCCAAGCAGATTCGAAGGAGCTGGGCCCCCAAAATTCAATTGACTCATCCCACCAAATATAAGACATTTACCTTTCTTTAAACGGCTTGCTCCCGTAGTTCAATGGATAGAACGTTGGCCTCCGAAGCTGAAAATCTGGGTTCGAGTCCCGGCGGGAGCACCATTAGCCGAATAGCCAACAGAACCCCACGGCGTAAACAAAGCCTAAGAGCAACCCCGCCGCCACCTCCAGTGGCTTGTGCCCAATAGATTCTCTTAACGGCTTGTCCTCTCCCCCCAGTTTCCCAAAAGTCAGTTTATTCAGCACACTGGCCTGTTTACCTATATTCTTACGTAAACTCAACGCATCCATCACAACAATAAACAGCATCGTAGCTGCGATGCCCGCCATCGGCGTATTAAAGCCATCTTTTAGCCCTATGTAGAAAAAGATCGATCCGACAATTGCGCTATGGTTACTGGGCATCCCCCCATAGCCAATATATTTCCAAGCGAGCTCCTTGTATTTAATGGTATTAATCGAAAATTTTACTATGCCTGTCAAAAACCAGGCCACTAAGGGGATTAACCAATAATACATAATCGCTTTCTCCTAATATAACGTTGTTGATAAATTAAACCACTCGATCACAAAATAAGACACTAACCACAGGGCAATCGCCACCTGCATTTTCCAATCTTTCATTAAGATCACTTCCGGCTCCTCTCCTTTTTCTAACACCATTACCAGTCGCTTGTAATGGGCAATCGCAAAAAATACAATAGGTATTGTGATGATCAACAGGCTACTTTTATCCGATTCTATCGTAAACAGGGCATAGGATATAATGGCCATGTTAGCCGTTCCATTTAACAGAGATCTTAAGAAGGGCATGGAATAATAATCCAACACAGGCCGTTGATCGAATTTCTTTGTATTGCACAGCTCTGAATACCGTTTTGCGAATACCAAAAACAGCGCCAGGAAGAAAGTACACACTAATATCCAAGCTGTCGGGAATTGGCCGATAACGTATATACCGGCTAACAAACGAAAGATAAAACCAAAGGCAATAGACATGCAGTCTACAATCGCCCAGTGTTTTAGCCAAAAAGTGTATAGAATATTATTGAGCGCATACAAAAGCACAGCCCAAAACACAACCGATCCCAAATAACACGCTCCCCATATAGAGAGCCCAAACAAAACAATGCCTAATCCTAATGCGTTAGGGACAGGAACCGCCCCTCGCGCAATCGGCCTAAATTGCTTTTTAGGGTGCGCTCTATCTTTTTCACGGTCAATAATATCGTTTAACACATAGAGCGATGACGATAGCCCGCAGAACACAATGAACAAGAAGGTGCTCAACACCCAAGCGTTTAGATTCTCTAGACCTCTAATACCAAAGAACAAACCGGCATAGCAAAATAAATTCTTGTTCCACTGCTGTGGCCTGAGGAGGATTATGTAATCTTTTATCATGCTTCGTTAAGATATTTTCTTTAATAGCCCCAAAATTTTCTGCTTAACCACGCTTCTATGCGGGCTCTTGCCTGTCGTCTCAAACACTTCTTGGGGGTGTTCTAAAAACCAGTCATAGCTTTCTCGCAACATCCGCTCATTGGAATAGGCTGGCTTCCAACCCATGTACAACAAGGGTTTTACGTCAAAATAAAAGGGCTTATGATAGGTTAGGTAATGCCAGGGTGCTAATGGAGACATATTAATCACATCAAGCAGCTTAAGCGCCCCCATAGCCAGGCAAGTTGGAATGCTCACGATGGTGGAAGTGGATTTCGCGTACTGGATCAAGTTTGCCAGATCTCCTCGCAGTGAGCCGTATTCTGCCGCCCCCACGTTATAAATCCCTGGTTGTTCTTTGGATAGCGCCAACATGTAAAAATCCATTAAATCATGCGCGTGCACAAATTGGAAACCGCCTGTTCCCGGGCCTATGATATAGATTTTTCTATTATCGCGTATCCAATCAAACAGGATCTCGAAAATGCCCAGTCTGCCTTCCCCTAAAATGGTGCGCGGGCGAATTACGATTAAGGGCAGGTTATTTTTCTCACAAATTTCTCGCACGGCAAGCTCTCCGGCCAATTTGCCTTTGCCGTAAATTTCCACGGGGCGGTAAGGGGTGTCATTCGTCACGGGGCAAACGTTGGGGGCACCAAAAATCGCACTGGAACTCGTATGTATGAAGGCCTTTACCTTACTTTCCACAGCAACCTCGGCGGCTATACGTGTTCCGTTAACATTTACATCCCAAAATTTGTCTCCAGATTTGGTCAAGGGAACGAGGGCCACGGTGTGGTGAACGATGTCTATCCCCTCCATCGCTTTTTTTACGCCCGCTCTATTTCTTATATCGCATTCAATGTACTCGATTTCAGCAGGTCGATCTTTGTCTTCCCAGACATCCAAGACGCGTACCTGCTCGCCCTTTTCAAGCAAACGCTTAGCAATCAAATTACCTAAAAAACCGGAACCGCCTGTTACCAAATGTCGCATTATATTACTGGAAGGTAGAAGCAAATTGCCCGCTATCTTGCATCCATTTCAAGCTACGGCGCATCCCTTCTTTCAAATCAACCTTAGGTGCGTAGCCGAGTTCCTTTTTGGCTTTTTCGACAGAGCAGGCTATATTTTTGTTCATTTCTGATAACACATGTATCTTTTGATGGTAAAGGCCAACTGTTTGCAGTAACCGATCAACCATCAGCGCCACTTCGCTGGCTACCCCAGGCAATCGCATGCGTTTGTGCGCGCAGGTCTGCCCAAACTCTTTCTCCAAAAGGTTTTCAACGGTATCGACAATCTCGTTCATCGTATAAGGTCGCTCATCTGCGATCCAATAAATCTGACCGTTCGCTTTTTCACTCAAAGCAGCCAAGATAAGGCCTTGGCAGAGGTTTTCAATATAAGACATCGAGCGTAGGTTGTCGCCTGATCCCACAATGGGTGCCTTACCATCGCATATCATTTTAAAAAACAAGGACTGCCTTTGAGGTTGATAGGGGCCATAAAACCAGGTTCCTCTTACAATAACCGTCTCTAGCTTTCCTGCTTTCTGAACCCCAATGATGTACTCTTCCATCTCCCGCTTTGCGCGACCGTAATGCATATAGGGGCGATACGGTGCGTTTTCATCAAACAAACACGTTTTATTCGAATTGCAGCCTACAGGGGAATTAGATGACATTGTCACCACGCGTTTCAATTTACACTTTTCCGCCGCCTTGTGGATATTCTTCGTGCATTCCACGTTCACGGTATAGAGATCTTGTATGCGCTTTGGGTGAATTAACCCCGCCAGATGGAATAAAATGCTCCCCTCTGCGCCAGAGCAAAAAAGCTCACAATCATCCTTATCCCTTAAGTCGCCATAAAAATACTCCACCTGAGGGAAATTTCTCCTTCAAGGCATCTACCTTTAAACCACGCTCAATAAAGGCACGTATCTTCAAATCTTTATTGAGCCCGCTTAAGGACTCCACTTCTGGGATTCCGTTAACGAGGGCATTCAGCAAACCATGCCCCAGCCAGCCAGACGCTCCCGTCACTAACACTAAATTATTGGGGAAATTCATTTAAAGATGTAATTTTTTATATTGGGGATAACAAATTCAAAGCGCCAATCTAGCTTTCTCCCGCTCTAAAGGCAACTTTTTTCATCCTACACATTAGCTCTTCGAGCACAACGAGACCAGAGCTGAGAGTTGTCCGCCAAAGATTCAACAACGTAATCGCTCCCCAAATAGCGATAAAACGTTTCTACAAGTAATCAACGCTGCTGGCATCAATAAGCGCTTCTGTATCCTCGTCTGAGAGCATTTTCTCTACATCCAGTAAAATTGTTTCATGATTCTCCTCTTTGGCAATTCCCACCACATAGTGGCTATGCTGGTGCTCCATCGGTAAATCCAAATGTTCGATATCTTCTTTGTTGATATGCGAAACAATACTCACAGCATCCACTAATAACCCGGCCAACACCAGGTTGTCTTCGCTCATTTTCTCTACTACTATAATGGTAGATTCGGCTGGAGAGCGCTCTGGCTTATGCATGCGAGCCCGTAGATCATAGACAGGAATCACTTTCCCCCTTAAGTTAATAATACCCTTTATATAATCACGCGTCTCGGGTATTTGGGTAATAGTCTGCCGTCCAATGATTTCCTTTACCTTTAAAATACTGATCCCATAACTCACTTGATCAACACGGAAAATGAGGTACTTGTTTCCCGCTGATCTTTTTTCAGAAAGCACGGAAGGCTCTGTAGTAACATGGGTTCTGCGCATACATTCAAAGGGGGTTAACGAATTCTATTCAAATAGTAAACAACAACTTACACTGATGCAACCCCATACCATTCAGATGCTTCACCAAAGAGCTCAGCAAGGTTCACACTATTATGTACTGGTATTTTCAATCGCTGACTTGTAAAATAAAAACCAATAACCCCTTGTAAATAAATGAATTCCGAAAAGTTGACTTTTGGCGTAATAGGCCTAGGCAATATCGGTGGCTTTTATGGAGCTAAACTTCAAAACGCTGGCTATTCAGTCACCTTTTTTGAAGAATACCACTACAAAGCCATTGAAAAAGAAAAGGTCCTTTCTGTAAAATCTCCTCAGGGTGATTTTCAAGTAGAACCGATTCATCTAACGAATGACTTAGCACAAATGCCTAAATGTGATTATGTTTTATTGACACTCAAAAGCCCTCAATTGGACAATAGTAGCATTTTATCCCAACTGCCTTCTTTTCTAAAACCAAATGGTGCTGTTCTCGTTATGCAAAACGGTTTTGGCACTGAAGAGAAAATTGAAAAATACATTAAACCAAGCCAAATCATCACCGCAGTCCCCTTTATAATCGTTCAGAGAACTTCCCCAAACCGCATCATGCACCTAGACTACGGGCTCATTTCCCTTGCCGACTATACCGTAAGCAACGAACCTGCAGGTATTAGCCCTCGACTGGAAAAACTCGAATCTATCCTTAAAAGCGCTGACATTGAATGCTCACTCGAGGAGGACTACCAAACCGTCCGTTGGCAAAAACTGCTATGGTACATCCCCTTTAACGCCCTTGCAGTTGTCCTCAACGCCAATTCCAAACAACTACTGACCAACGCAAATAGCTGTACCATGATTAACGAATTGATGCTGGAAATCGTTGCCGCGGCAAAATCCCAAGGCAGAGATATCTCCGAAGAGCTCGTTAACCAATGGATGCGTAGCACGCAACATATGGAGCCCTATCCTACCAGTATGAAAACAGATTTTGACTTAAAGCGCCCACTGGAAATTGAATCCTTAATAAAAGAACCCATCAGGCGTGCCAAAAGTCAAGGAGTCACTCTCCCCAAGATGGAATTTCTGTACAGCCAGCTTAAGTTCATAGAAGAACATTCTCTGGCCTTTGGGCAACTGGTTTAACGCAAACAGGCTATACTGTATCCCTTTAGTATCTCTTTCATGCGCAAGTTGATATCAAAAGATGAATTATGCTACTTTAAACTCGTCAATAACTTGTTTTTGTGAAAAATAGTTTAGATTAAGTCAGCGCCATGACCAAAAGACTATCTATACCAATCTACTTAGTAACGATATTTTTCTTCGCTATTTTCTTCCTTTGGCCAATATGTCAAGTGCTCACCGGTGCGTTCTACGACATCGATGGGAAATTCACATTCGCCTTCATACAGGAAGTCTTTAAAAATGAAGTTTACGTGGAGGGGCTTCGCAACGCTTTAGGCATCGCATTTTTCTCCACCCTCTTCGCCTTACTGATAGCGCTCCCATTAGCCCGTTTAGCGGATAAATACGACTTCCCCGGCAAACGCTTTTTCATGGCACTTGTTTTGCTGCCTATCATGCTCCCGCCTTTCGTGGGCGCAATTGGCATCAGACAGCTACTAAGCCCCTACGGCTCTGTTAATGTCATCCTACAAAAGATAGGACTCCTGGCCCCCCATG
>Ga0100385_1003098_pt1 | contig 15100 bp, 9 predicted proteins | sample CryGeymeta201509_FD_81543 | JGI IMG/M metagenome (GOLD analysis project Ga0100385, IMG submission 81543) | Groundwater microbial communities from Crystal Geyser aquifers in Utah, USA - Crystal Geyser metaG 2015-09 | ecosystem: Environmental > Aquatic > Deep subsurface > Groundwater | place: USA... | reverse complement strand
TTCAGTAAAAGCGGACGGCACAGCGCCTGAGCAGTTGCCGTTGGACCGTGGTGTACTGGTGGGATTCAACCCGGACGGAAGTGAAATGCTGTACTGCCGAAAGGGCAATCCGGAGTACCAGTGGAAGCGCTACCGGGGCGGTTCATATGTGGATATCTGGCGCTACAATTTTAAAACCCGCCAATTTTCTCCTGTGACGGATTTTGTGGGGAAGAATACCTACCCGATGTGGTTCGGAAACGCGATGGTATTTGTTTCGGACCGGGGCCCCCACAAGGTATGCAATGTGTTCCTAAAAGACCTTGCCACAGGAACGGTCAAACAACTAACCCACTATGACAAACTGGACGTCATGATGGCGGGGCATGACGACAGCAGGATGGTGTATTTACAGGATGGTACGCTCCACGTGCTGAACGCGGCAAACGGCAAGGTGGAGGATGTTTCAGTTATGGTTCCCAGTGACCGGTGGCGGTTGCGGGATCGGGTTATCAATCCGGAGAAGTATGTCCACTTCATGGATGCGTCAAATGACGGAAAGACTGCCCTTCTGGAAGCCAGAGGCGATGTGTATGCAGTTCCGTCGGACAAAAAAGAAGATACCCTTAATTTGTCCGCCAGTTCGGCATCCCGGGAACGGCTGCCTCGAATCTCACCGGATGGCAAATGGGTATGCTTTTTTTCAGACAGGACCGGCGAATATCAGCTTTACAAACAATCCATTGGCGGTGGCCCCTGGCTCCAGCTTACGGACGGTAGATTTGCTTATCCCTACCGGCCGGCATGGTCACCGGACGGGAAGAAGATCCTGTTCGGCACCAAAACTTTTCGGATTTATGTGCTGGATGTGACGAGCAAAAAGCTGACAAAGGTGGACGAGTATCATCAGTTGAAAAACGATGAATTTTACTGGGAAATCGATGATTACGGCTGGGCGCCAGACTCAAACTGGATTTGCTACACGACAGTGGCGAAAAACCGGAACAGCATGGTGAAACTCTACCGCATTTCGGATGGGAAAAGGGTTGCTCTGACCGATGACTTTTATGACAATCTGAACCCCCGGTTCGATAAGAACGGCGATTATCTCTATTATCTTTCCAGTCGCAATTTTAACGTGCAGATGGATTTCTATGAGGATGACCATATCCTCAATTCTCCTTACACGCCGGTTGCGGTGCAGCTTCGGGTGGGGGAGAAGCCCCCATTTGCTGATCTGGCGGCGGTCCCGGGTGGCGACGAAACAGAAAAGTCGGATAAGCCGGACAAGGACGATAAGGATAAAAAAACTACCCCTGAATTCCGCATCGATCTGGCGCAGCTGTCGAGCCGGACATTTCCATTGCCGGTGAAACCGGGAAATTATCTCTACCTGAAGGCTGGAAATGGAAAAGTAACCTGGGGCTCCGTCGACAAATGGGTCGAACATGACTACGACGCCGTGTTTAAACCCAACCGCTCCACAAAGGTGTGGCTTCACATCTTCGATATGGACGAGAAGGAAGAAGTAAAACTGCCTGAGGAAGTACAGGACTTCCGTTTGTCACCTGACGGCAGCCAGTTGATTACCCATAAGGGCGGTGGCTACCACATAAATGCGGTGGACAAGGCATATAGCCAGAAGAAATTCGGTGAAGCGGTAGACCTATCCAAGATGGTGTACACGGTTCAGACCATGGCGGAGTACAATCAGATTTTCAATGACGCATGGCGGTGGTGGCGGGACTTTTTCTACGATAAAAATCTCCATGGCCATGACTGGAAAAAACTTGGGGAACAGTATCGTGCCTACATCCCCTATGTGACCAGCCGGAACGGCCTCAACTGGCTGATTTCACAAATGGTTGGTGAGGTGTCGGTCGGTCATGCCTATATTTTCGGTGGGGACCAGAACAGGGTTCGCCAACCTGAAAACCGGGCGGAAATATATCCCGGCCTGCTGGGTGCGGACCTGGTACCGGACCGCAAGGCCGGTCGCTATCGGTTCGGCACAATCTTCGGCCCGACGAAATACAACCTTGATGTGACCGGTCCGCTTGCCAGGCCCGATGTCGGCGTAAAGGAAGGGGACTATCTCATTGCCATCAATGATCACAATATCACCGACTCAGACAACTGGTTCAGATATGTTCAGATTGTTTCCGGTGAAACGATTTCCCTTACAGTCAGCAACAGAGCGGACGGGAAGGATGGCCGGACCTTCCGGGTCACACCCGTGTTCTCTGAAAGACAACTTCGATATGTGCACTGGCTGGCCCACAATATTGACTATGTGTTGAAAAAAACCAACGGTCAGGTCGGATACATGCACATCAACGATATGTCAGATAGAGGAATCGGTGAGTTTGACAAGTTCTGGCGGGCATTCCGTTACAGGAAAGGCATTATTATCGATGTGCGCCGAAATTCCGGCGGCTGGACCGAGTACATTCTTATCGACAAGCTGGAAAGAAAAATGGTTGCCTACAATGTGTTGACCGACATGAACCCAATGCGGTATCCCGGCGCGGCATCCACCGCGAAATATGTGGCCATTTCCAATGAGTACAACGGCTCAGACGGAGAAGCCTTCATCCAGCACTTCAAAGCGCGGAAAATGGGAAAGGTTATCGGCGTTCCGTCATGGGGCGGCCTGGTTGGGATCATCAATGGCCAGCTCACTGTGGACAACGGCACCGTTTACCAGCCCAACAACAGCTTCTATGGCAAGGAAGGCAAATGGTGGGTGGAAAACCACGGTGCCGATCCGGATATCACTCTGGACAATGATCCCGGATCTGTTGTGGCAGGGAAAGATCCACAGCTGGATAAAGCCATTGAGGTTGTGCTGGAAGAAATGAAAAAAGCGGGGAAACCTGAAGTACCCGTCCAGCATCCAGCTTATCCGATCAGATAAGTGAAAAAGAGCGTGGGCGTTGTGTGTGGGCGTCGGAAAAAGAATTTGCAGGGAAAGGGTATTTATTATTTCCTTTCTTTATTTGCACTTTCTGCCGCCCACGCACGACCCCAACTCGTTTCTGTTCCGCAAATCAGAAGAGAAGTGTCATATCAATGATGCCGGCAGAATGGGTGAGGGCACCCATGGAAATAAACTCGATATTCAACAAAGCCAGCTCAGCAATCCGGGCTTCGGTGATGCCGCCGGAGATTTCAATGAAGAAAGCATGCTCCTCTTTCCGACTGCAGGCGGCGGCAATTTCTTTCATGTCCATATTGTCAAGGAGTACACCGTCAACACCGGCAGCAAGGGCTTCATCCAGCTGGGCAAGATTTTCGACCTCAATTTCCACTTTACTCAGGTGTGGCGCATATTCCCGACAACAACGGACCGCATTCTCAATGGAACCGGCGGCGCGAATATGATTTTCCTTGATAAGGATGCCGTCGGACAGAGAAAAGCGGTGATTGCAGCCGCCACCGACCCGGACCGCGTATTTTTCAAGATGACGCATGCCGGGGGCTGTTTTCCGCGTATCGAGGAGCTGGATGTTCGTTCCTTCCAGAAGGGTGACCACTGATCTTGTCTTTGTCGCAATTGAGGAGAGCCGCTGGAGGAAGTTAAGCAGGGTTCTCTCCAATTTGAGAATAGAGGCTGGATGACCGGTAAGGGTGTAAATTATTTCACCAGCCGCAACGGCGTCACCGTCGCTGTGAAAGACGGACAGTTTGACGTCGGGAAAATATTGAACAATCTTATCAACAGCTGGAAACCCCGCGACAACGCAGGGTTCCCGGGTTTCCACCCTGGCGCTGACACTTGACGCTTGGTCCGATAAAATGGCATCGGTGGTGAGGTCCCCCGCAGGCATATCCTCTTTCAAAGCAAGTTCCACAATTTCAAGTCCTTTGTCCAGCTCAAACACTTAACTTCCTCCTCATTTGTCGGGAGTTATTCCCCTGTCCCCAGTCCCAGCAGGGTCTCAATCTGGTCCATAATTTGATGAAACACCCGAATGGTCAGTTCAAAGGGATCATGAGTTTCCAGGTCGGCTCCGGCTTTTCGGAGAATCGGGATGGGATGGTCGGAGCAACCGCTTTTCAGAAATTCCAGATATCTCTCTGCGGCGCCGGCCTCCCCACTGATGACCTTTTCCGAGAGCGCGGTAGCCGCGATCATCCCGGTGGCATATTGATACACATAAAAATTGTAGTAGAAATGGGGGATAAAAGCCCACTCTACTCCGTATTGTGCATCAACCTGGCAGACACCGTCATCATGACCATAGTATTTCCGGGCCAGAGCCAGGTAGATTTCTGTGAATGCTTCTCCGGTCAATGCGTTTTGCTTCTCTACAGCCCTGTGAATCTTCAATTCGAATTCGGCGAACATGGTCTGGCGAAAGATAGTTGTGCGGATACGCTCCAGTGCGTGGCCCAGAAGAAATAGCTTCATGTCCCGGTTGTCTGTAGAGGCCAGAAGGTGCTGATTCAGGAGGTTTTCATTGAAAGTGGAAGCCACTTCGGCAACAAAAATGGAATAGTCAGACGTGGAATAAGGTTGATTCCTGTTGGAAAACCAGCTGTGCATGGCGTGCCCGAATTCGTGGGCAATGGTGGAGAGGGACTCATAATCATCCTTGTGATTGAGCAGCACGAAGGGGTGGACATCGTAGCAGGCACCGTTGCTGTATGCGCCGCTGCGTTTGCCATCTGTGGGGAAAACATCGGTCCAGCGGGACTGAAAGGCTTCTCTCAAGGGGACAACATACGCATCGCCAAGTAGGGTGACCGCATCCAGTACATGTCCACAAGCCGTTTCAAAAGAATATTCTACATCGACTCCCTTGACAAGCGAGGGATAGAGATCGGAATATTTCAGAATATCCAGCCCCATCATTTTTTTTCTCAATGCCAGGTAGCGATGAAGGGCCGGAAGATGAGCGTGAATATTTTCAATCAATCCGGTGTAAACACTCGTCGGAATGTTGCCAGAATCCAATGCGGCTTCCACTGAAGATTTGTAGTTCCTTGTAACTGCATAAAACCAGTCCTGCTGGATGGAGGCATAAAGCAATGCCCCAAATGTATTTTCATAGTGATTGAATGTTTTCCAGAATTCCCGGAACACAAGTTCCCGGTCCCCGCGATTTTCCGTGCCCCGATATTTGCCATAGTTGGCCTGGTTTAATTGAAGTTCGGTACCATCGGACAGGGTGACGGTGGGGAAAACCATGTCGGAATTGGTAAAAATACCATAAGTATTTCCCGCGACACCCGCCAGCATCCCGGTTCTGGACAGGATTCGTTCTTCCTTTTCGGTCAGTGTATGGCGCGCGGTCCGCATAATGTCATCCAGAACCATACGATAAGGTCGGAGGGCGGGATTTTCTGCCATAAATTTATGGAGAGTCTCTTCCCCGATTGCAATGATTTCAGGAACGATGTAGGAAGCGATTTCAGAGAACCTGATGCCAAGTTGCCGGGTTTCCTTCCGCAGGTGTTCTCCGTGTGGGTCCTTCATGTTCTGATCTGCCGTCATTGAGGCATAACTTGACAGACGGGAAAAGGTTTTCATCATGTCAAAGTAGATGTCAAGTGCATGTAGAAGTTCTTTTGAACTACTAACCAGCTTTCCACGAAAATCTGAAAGATGAGGAATTTCACCGGAGAATTTATCCCTGGCCGAGAGAAACGCTGTTTCGGTTGGGTAGATGTCTGAAAGATCCCATTTTCGGGATTCCGGGACGGCATCTCTTGCAGAGATGGAATCTTTGTCCGAAGATGTGTGATATCTCTTTATTTTGTGGGGGTGACGCATATGCCCTCCAGTTCACATTTTGCCTCATGGCCGGGTTGAATTATTATCGGTGGGCTTCCTGCCGGGGATGCGGTATCAGGAACTCGATTTTGGGCAGGGGCAGACCGGTGAGTTCGTCAAAAATAACTTTACCATGTTGTTGATAATAAGGGAGCTTTAGTAAATCATGAATCTTAGTGCTGCACTTTTCAAGTGGTTCGGTTCCTTTCAGAAATGTTTCCAGTATGATATCCCCTGGGAGGCAGCCCGCCGGGGGATTGGCCAGGAGTCCGGTCCTTTTGTCAATGGGAACCCGGTTGACGTCCTGGGGCATGACCCAGTCCCGTTCGGGTCTGCCCTTGATGTAGGCTTTCATAAAGTCAATCCAGATCGGCAATGCCGCCTTTGCCCCGGTTTCTTCATCACCCAGTGTTTTCGTCTTGTCAAAGCCTGTCCAGACTCCCACGGTCAAGTCCGGATCAGAGCCAACAAACCAGGCGTCAGTATAGTTGTCTGTGGTACCGGTTTTTCCGCAGAGATTCCAGTTCAATGCCCGGGCCCGGACACCGGTACCTTCATTTATGACGCCTTGCATTCCCGACACAATCAGGTAAGCAGTTGATTTTGAAACTGCCTGAATCGTAAGTGGTTTGTTTTCTTCCAGAGTTTTGCCGTAATGATCAGCGACCTTTCGTATGAAATAAGGTTCTGTCCGTACCCCGCCATTTGCAAATGTACCGTAGGCCTTGCACGCCTCTTTCACTGTGATGCTGGTGGCTCCCAATGCGGACGACAGGAAGGGGGAAATGTTTGTTGTGACTCCGCAGGCCCGGGCAAATCTTCTCACCTTCCGCTGTCCTACCCGATTGAACAGCTTAACCGAGACAATGTTCTTTGATTTTTCCAGGGCTGTGCGGAGAGTAATCAATCCATCATATAGGTGATGGTAGTTGTCGGGTTCATAAGGTGCCGGTTCGTCCAGTTCCTTGTCCTTGATTTTCTGTCTCAATTCAGGAGTCAGTTCAAACTGACGAATTTTGCGATGTTCATCCACGTAAAACAGGCCCGGATCCAGAAAAATTGTGGGCTCGTCGAAAAACGTATCCGCCAGGGTAAATCCGCTATCCAGTGCCGAGGCGTAGAGCAGCGGTTTGAAGACAGAACCGGTCTGGCGAATTGCCTGGCTGTTCCAGGCCCGGTTGAACTCGGAATCTGAAAAACTATATCCCCCGACCATCGCTTCCACTTCTCCGGTGTGGTGGTTGATTGCCAGAAGCGCACCCTGCACCTGGGGTTCCTGATCCAGTGATATATTGTATTGGTTCTTTTCCGGATCCCATTTGTGGATTTTGAATTCCACGACGTCACCCTTCTTGAGGATGTCGGAAATGTGCTTTGCTTCTGTCCAGACAACCTCATAATTCCCGATGGTTACGTCTGTTTTTCCGATGCGGACGGTTGCTTTGTCAGGAGTGACGTTCACAATCAACCCGTCCACCGTGATGCCTTCCTGGATATTGTGATTCCAGGTCGGAGACCAGTAATCGTTGATTTCCTCCGGTTTAACAAAACGCTTGTCCTCAATGCGGAACCCCTCGCGCTTGTCCAGGTGTTTCAGTCCCGTTTGAACGGCCTCTTCCGCACCCTTCTGCAGGTCAAGATCCAGAGTCGTGTAAACATTGAGTCCCGAATCCAGCACTTGATCCATTCTATAGCGCTGATACAGATATTTGCGCACTTCTTCGAGAAAATACGCGCCGACCTGGTTCTTTCCGGCTTCCTTGGTTTGGACTGTTTGAACCGGTTCCGCAATGGTTTTCGCGTAAACTTCATCGGTGATGTATCCTTCGCTTAACATGCGTTTCAGAACGTGATTGCGACGTTTCCGGGCCAGTTCTATGTTCCGGATGGGAGAATACCGGTATGGGTTTTGTACAAGGCCGGCAAGCATGGCACTTTCAGAAAGGGTCAATTCAGCCGCGTCTTTTCCGAAGTATGTGTTGGCCGCAGCCTGGATGCCATAGAGTCCATGCCCGAGATACACCAGGTTTGCATACCGTTCCAGGATTTCCTGCTTTGTAAACATCCGTTCAATTTGAATTGCCAGAACGGCCTCCGTAATTTTTCGTTTCATGGATGTTTTTCGCTGTTCGGTAATGAGGCGCACCAGCTGCATCGTCAGTGTGGATGCTCCCTGTACCACGTGGCCGGCCAGCACGTTTCGCACTGCCGCCCTCAGAACCCCCATCGGGTCGACTCCGATATGGTTGAAAAAATTGGCATCTTCTGTAGCTACGAGGGCTTGCACAAAAGTTTCGGGGATTTCATCGTAGGTAATCAACTCTCGTTTTTCACGGGAAAAAGTTCCAATAATTCTGCCGTGGATGTCATAAACCTTTGTGATCAACCGGGGTCTGAATTTCCGGAGCTTATCCATCAGAGTGTGGTCTTGACCGGTTTTAAGGATGTAATTGCCGGTCAAGTGGCCACCCACAAGCATTAAGATCAGTATCAGGGCAGGGGCCCCCGCATAGAGGAGCCATTTCCGCCAGAACCGTCGCTGGCGCATTCGTCTCAGTTCTTTGATTTCACCCAGTCCATCGTGTCTTTTTGGAGGTTTGGTCTCTTCTTCCACCTTTGACTCAGCGATAATCTGTTCTTCCGGTTCAGTCATTGAGTTTTTCCTGTACTGCGGCTATTTTCTTGTCCATCCGGTTCAAATCATCCCCTCTGTCGTCAATGCTGATTCGAGTGAACACCCGGTTTGCATGTCCTTTCATCTCCATATGACACGTATAAATCAGATCAAACACTGCGCGGGGTTGTCCTTCAATAATGGTTCCCATTGGGGTCAGGCGGAATGAAAGCCCGCTTTCTTGTACAATGCGGTGAATATGTGCCACATGGGCGGATAGGGATTCTCTTCCGGTAAACGGAACGATGGAAAATTCCGCGATCATTTTATGCCCCCGCCGGGATTCAATTTCCCCGTCATTATAACATGGCATCCGATACTGTGGAATCGGGGAAAATCCTGAGAAACGATATCAGGTGCGAAAAATGGAGCGGGCAACGGGGGTCGAACCCGCGACCTCAAGCTTGGGAAGCTCGCGCTCTGCCAACTGAGCTATGCCCGCCCGGTGAAAGAGATTATAGAGAAGCTCCGGTATCGTGTCAATCAATCTGTGCCGGTTCGACAGTTAATTTCTGCCGACAGTTGCTTCCATCGTACCGTCAGTCTTTCCGGATATGGAGAGACCACTGACAGGTGCCGGGGAAGTGACTGTAACAGCTGTGATTTCTCCAGGGTTAGCGTCTCCGAAAAGATCACCCAGGAGCCACGCCTTGCGGTAGTGACTTCCAAGAGTTATCGTCTTTGTGGCAACCAGGGTCCCTTCACTACTCCAGGCATTGGCAGTGAGTTGAGCATTGTCTTCGCCACCATTCATCAGCACCAGACCTTTCCATGCCGTATCCGGGTTGTCAGGAATGGCAACAGTGATTTCCAATGGTTCCAATTGAGTCAGAGGGAAAGTGGCCTGGTTGTTTGACGCCGTTGCAGCAATGGTTTCTGTTGCTCTCATATCGGGCGACCAGAACTCCACTGTTCCGCAAGTGCCTGTCAGTGCCTTCATACTTAGAGAGCTGGATGCCGGAACGATAACGCGCCTGGAGAATACAGGGACGGTGTCCCGGTAAGTCGTTACCAACGCGACGCCATCTGTTTGTGCCGAGTTGGTCAGCGTAACGCCATTGTCCCAGCCGGTACCGGAAGCAATATGAGGAATTCCCAGTTTTGTGGATGCGTTTTCTTTCAGGACAATTACCCGACCGCTGTCCCGATCAGCAAGGTAAATATAAGGGAGGTCCAGTCGAACCCTGCGAACGGAGCCGGAAGTGGGGACATTTTCAACCAGAACAGGAGATTGAGGCGTGTGAATGTCAAGTTTGTCCATTCCATTTTTGCCCCTTGCCGCATACAAAAATCCGTTGCCGATCGTCATGTCGGAAATTGCGGTCTCATCCGGTAACGTTGCCACAATCAGCGGAGAGGCTGGATTGCTGATGTCTACCACAAAAAGACCGGCAAAGAGGTCCGCCACGTACGCAGTTTGGCCCTGTAGAGTCACACTGACCACTACACCGTCTGTATTCAGTCTTCCCTGAAACTCGGGGTTGGCAGGATCGCTCAAGGAGAGCAACTCTATCCCCGAAAACCCTGTCGCCAGGATAAGTTGATCATCCTCTGATGCCGCGTCATACACAAATCCGGAAGACTGGTAGTACCCAATCTCAACCGGATTGTCCGGATCATCCAGACTGACAATCGAAACGCCGCCCCATTCACTTGAAGCAATCAGGCCACCGCTGTATGAGGCCAGGTTGAATGTCATGCCATCCAGCGGGATGGAAGCCATTTCCAGCGGGGTTGTGGGATCACTGATATCCATAACGGTCAGTCCTTTATCCAGAGCAGCGGAGTACAATCGATTGCCTCTCACCTCAATCTCCATCGGCATGCCTGATGTGGATGTCATCCCCGCATTCTGCAGGTCTGCCAGGTTGTCTGCGTTGAGGCTGCGGATGCCCTGGTAAGCATCAGCCAGGTAAATATATCCGGGTGAAGGAGCCACGTCACTGACATAGCCTGCCTGCTGGTATCCGCCTGTTGAAACAGGGGCAGTGGCATCTGAAATGTCATATACCGCTAATCCGCCAACGGTTTCCGCAAGATAGAGTGTGTTTCCTTCCAGAAAAACCCCCTCCGTGTCGCTGGGTGTTGTGCTCTGAACAGTCAGCGAAGGAGTAGTGGGATCGGATATGTCCAGAATATCAAATCCCTTGTCCCCGTCAGCGGCAACAAGGGTAGTGCCCTCAACAAAGACCTGATGAACATAAGAAATAGAATAAGTAACATCCGTCGTACCATCGCCATCCAGATCAAAGCTCTGGGAAGTGAATGTCCCCGCCAGTGTCGGAGCGGCAGGATCTGAAACATCAATGAGATGCACGCCATTAATCCCAGCCGCTATGACCAGGGTGGTGCCGGTCAGCACAGCTCCGTAGCTTGAGACTCCAATGGAGAGACGAAAAGTTGCGTCCGGAGCCAGTGGATCTGTTACATCCAGTATGTACAAACCTCCCTGATTATCCAGTACATATGCGTGGGTCTCATCAAAGATAATGCTGGTTACAAAAATAGTTGTATCTTCATCAACGCCGTATCGGTGGTCCAGCACCGGCGAGGCCGGATCCGTGATATCCATAATAGCAATTCCCTGAAGACGGGTCCCCACGTAGAGATAATTTCCAGTGATTGCCATGCATGTTGTGTCGGCCCCAATGTCCAGGTGAGCGGTAACCACCGGGACTTCCGGTGTACTGAGATCGAGCACGTACAACCCACTCCAGCCTGCCGCAAGGTAGGCCACGTCACCGTTCAGGAGCAGGCGCTTGGGTTTCCCATCAAAATGAAGCCGGGTTACCAGATCAGGGTTTGTCGGGTCTGCAACATCCACAACATCAAGCCAGCCATCTTCGGAGAGCATATAGGCCATGTTCTGTATTTTTACTATGCGATTATAGGCAGGCGAGCCCCATTCTCCGACTCTTTCCAATGTCTGGGCAAAGCCCGTCCCCGTAACCAGAATTCCGAAAAACAATAAGGCAAACAATTTCTTCATGGATTCCCCTTCCTTACGTCGTTTCAAAGATGCACATTTTTCATCCCTGTGATTGTCTTGAATTCAGGACCATTTGTCAATGAATATACGCACGGCGCTTTGCGCCGGGTGTTCGATGATAGATGCTGGATGCCGGGTAACAAGAGAAAAAACAGAGAAACCGACACTAATTTACTCAGTCTTCCACAAGCCATCCCGCCCAATTACCACTCCCCTCAATTCCCTTTTTCACGGGCACACACAGTTCCACTCGGCCAGACTGTGCTACAATAAGTTGGATTTTAAACCGAAGGGAGGTGCCGGATGGGTAACTTTGGAATTGGTGAGATTCTCCTTATTTTTCTTGTACTTCTACTCCTTTTTGGTGGCAAGAAACTTCCACAGCTGGCGGAGGGAATGGGAAAAGCACTAAAAAGCTTCCGAAAGGCCGTACAGGAACCGGAAGAAAGCGAACCGTCTAAAGAAAAAGAAAACAAAGAAACAGAATAAATCACCTGTTCGCAGGAGGCGCCTTCATGTTTGGAATGGGCATCGGTGAACTGGTATTGATTTTTGTCATTACTCTCATCGTTTTCGGACCCGAAAAATTACCATCAGTAGTCCGGACAGTCGGGAAGCTTGCCCGGGATCTGAAGCGCACCACCACTGAATTGACAGAAACAATTCAACGGGAAATGGATATAGATGAAATCAAAACAACTCTGGATCTTCCAGCGGAAGTGCGGCGCAATGTTCGCAGTATTGTTCTTCCCCCGGACGAAGTGGCACGCAGAAAAAAGGAAAAACTGAAGGAGATTGAGGGAAAAAAGATGAAACAGGCGGAAAAAGAGCCAGCATCCGTTGCTGACGAAGCGACTCCAGCCACTGAAGGGAAAGAAACGGAGGAAGAAATCGATGAATGAAGAACTGACTTCTTTTTTCAGCCATCTCGCTGATCTTCGGAAGCGGCTGATCTATTCCCTGTTGTTTCTCTTTCTGGGTTTCGTTGCCTGTTACGGGTTCCACAAACAACTATTCCATATTGTGGCCCTTCCGCTACTTAACATTGCGCCAAAACAATACCCCAACGTCTTTGCCTTTCACACCCTCAGTGAGCCCTTTTTCACCTACCTGCGATTATCATTCTATGTGGGAATTTTCGTCGCATCTCCCTTTGTGCTGCATCAGGTATGGCTTTTCATTTCCCCGGCCCTCTACAAAGAGGAAAAGAAATATGCGGTTCCATTTATTCTCTTTTCCACGCTGCTCTTTCTTGCGGGGGGATATTTCGGGTACACCATTGGGCTCAAATATATGATTTCATTCTTTCTTCAAGAAGCCAAGGGGCTTGTGCCCGTGCTGACCATGGACAAGTACATCTCATTGACCACCACTGTGATCCTGGGTATGGGGCTGGTATTTGAAACACCCATTCTCATTCTCTTTCTTGCGTTGATGGGGCTGGTGGATCATGTTTTTTTATTGAAGAAATTCAAGTATGCCATTGTCATCATATTCATTATTGCCGCCGTAATCACCCCATCCGGCGATCCAGTTACCCAGACCGTTTTTGCGTTGCCCATGCTGATTCTCTACCTGTTGGGCGTGCTGGTTGCGTACGTGTTCGGCAGGGATCGAAATGAATCGGATGAGTTGGGAAAGGTTGAGTAGAAGGGAAGGGAGAGTGATCCGTGATGTCGTGCCTTTGGCACTGTGATGAGTGATGAGTTAGGAAAAGGATGAAGAAGACCACTTCCTGATTTTTTGTAACCTGCCTTTTCCATATCTTATCCGACTCAAACTCAAACTCAAACTCAAACTTAGACTTAGACTTGTTCCTGCTTGTCCCATGCTCAGAGGGGATCTGAGAAGATGCCCCGATTGGCAATTTCAGAGATATTCATTTCACTGATTTTCTGTCCCTTCTTGTTGAAAATTCGATTTCGCCATGCCAAGTTCTCTGCCGGTTCCAGAAAGATTTCTCCTTCATATGCCTCATTGAAGACTGCTTTGGTGGGAGTAACCTGAAAGAACAGAAACCCTGTTTTCAGATCTTTCCGGTCCAGCCAGCGGCGAAAAGATTGAATATCATAAATTCCGATTTGTTCTCCGCTCACCAGGGGCACGAATTTCTGACTGCTCGCATTCTTAAACATCTGTCGGTAGCGAAGCGATGATTCGCAGCCACAGTAATCCTGGCGATAGAGATTGTACTTACGAGACTTTTCCGCAGACCTGCGGAATCCATCTTCCTTCTTGAAATCAGAGGAGAGATAGTCAACGTGATGTTTTTTTGCCGCCGCCGCCCCGATTCGGTTTATCCGCTCAACCAGCTTGTGCGGGCTCACAGTGAGCACGGTGGCAAATAAGTCAAATCCGTTGGCATGTGCGTACCGGGCCGTTTCATCCAGCCGCAGCCGGTAGCAGATCGAACACCGTCCCGCCTTTTCCGGCTGATATCTGAGGTGCTGGACTCGCTGATCAAAAACTTCCGGTTCATAAGCCGGTTCAGCGAGACGATAGCCCTTTGCTTCGGTCAGCCGCCGCATTTCTCTTGCCCGCTTCTCATGCTCTTCTGCCGGATGAACATTGGGGTTGTAGAAAAAGCAGGTCACTTCGTAGTCCTGTCCCAGTTTTTCCGGGATCCAGGCTGCATCAGGGGCGCAACAGATATGGAGTAAGAGCTTCTTCTTCATGGGGAGAGTATATCATGAGACAGGGAATGTTCTGTGTTCAGTTTTGGCTGAACACAGAACATGTTTTTCCCTATTTCTTCGGGTTGCAGGCAATCACCTCAGGGGATGCACCGCTCCTGAATTTTTTGAAGTTTTCGATATAAAGTGCCGCAAGCTGGCGGTATTTCTGCCAGTAGGCATCGGGATCATGCCATGCCGCTTCCGGTGTCAGAACCTTTTCCGGTACGTTGGGACAGGTTTTCGGTACCTCAAACCCGAACATCTCGTCTTTCCGGTATTCCACGTCATCAAGCTTGCCGTCCAGTGCCGCGTCCAGCAATGCGCGCGTATGGCGGATACTGATTCGTTTACCGATTCCAAAAGGGCCGCCGGTCCAGCCGGTGTTCACCAGCCAGCAGCGGACATCATAGCGAAGGATTTTCTGCTTCAGGAGTTTTGCATAATAGTGGGGAGAATGAACCATGAACGGTGCGCCGAAGCAGGCACTGAATGTGATTTCCGGTTCCAGACCAAGATCCAGTTCCGTTCCGCTGACTTTCGCTGTGTACCCGGAAATGAAATGGTAGAGGGCCTGGTCCGGGGACAGCCGGGCGATGGGGGGCATTACACCGGAGGCATCACAGGTGAGCAGAATGATGTTTTTCGGGTGTCCTGCCCGCTTTTCCGGAACAGAGTTTGCGATATAAGTCAGGGGGTAGGATGCCCGGGTGTTTTCAGTGAGGGTTTCATCGTCCAGGTCGAGTCGCCGGGAAATCGGGTCAAACACAACATTTTCAAGGATGGTCCCGAATCGACGGGTACAGGCATAGATTTCCGGTTCCGCGGACGCGGACAGGTTGATGACTTTGGCGTAGCAGCCGTTTTCAAAATTGAACACCCCGTCATCACACCAGCCGTGTTCATCATCTCCGATGAGACTGCGGCGCGGATCGGCGGAAAGAGTGGTTTTGCCGGTTCCGGAGAGCCCGAAAAACAGTGCGGCATCTCCCTTTTTGCCCACATTG
>Ga0100385_1003096_pt1 | contig 15105 bp, 23 predicted proteins | sample CryGeymeta201509_FD_81543 | JGI IMG/M metagenome (GOLD analysis project Ga0100385, IMG submission 81543) | Groundwater microbial communities from Crystal Geyser aquifers in Utah, USA - Crystal Geyser metaG 2015-09 | ecosystem: Environmental > Aquatic > Deep subsurface > Groundwater | place: USA... | reverse complement strand
GTCTTACAGACAAAGCGTTGAATTTTTCTTGAATCACTTCGGCGAAAATAGAATCCATCTTTGGAAATGAGCTTGTTTTTAGTGGAGGAATTGCAATCAGAATTTGGGCAGTGGTATATCATGAGGTACTTACTGCAATATATATAGTAATACCAAAACTGTAAGTATCTAAAAACAATGGATAAAAAAGTAATGGAAGTCAAAAAATGATTTTTAAAGCAACTAAACTTTCCCCATTTTATAGGAGCAGTTTATACTTTAACTAATTGCAGGCACCAGCGTATTCAAAAACTTTTCCCTCACATTGAGCGGCGCAAAGATTAGAATACGTTTTTCCACTTGCGCAGACTGGTTCATAATTCATTGGACACATACAGCCTTCATCCGATTGCGTGGATGAGTTTGTCGTTGCTGTTGATGATGCTTTAGCAGAACTTGGCGAGGCCGTTTTTGCCTTGAATGGATCCTCTCCACACGAAGTTAAACTTAGGGAGAGAATTAGAAAATAGAGAGTACCGATAAGCCTTTTCATACAGAACTTATCGGTTTTGAGAGCTAAAACTTAATTCTTTTTAATTATCTTCTGAGAGGCCATACAAGCAGATGTCATCTTATATAAAAGTCGCATCCCTACGTTAGCATCCCACTCATCACTTTCGTTTGCCGATGGGCAGACCTCGACTAAGTCAAAGCCTACAATCATGCGCCCTGACTGAACAAGAGTATTTAAGATGAAGACAACTTCATTATAATCTAATCCACCTGGTACGGGTGTTCCAGTGTGTGGACAAAATCTAGGATCAAGACCATCAATATCAAATGAAATATAAACATTCTTTGGAAGGTTTGCGATTATTTCTTTCGCTATTTTTTCAAATTTCTCACCTTTTAGTTTTCTCTTTTGAAGATCAAGGTCAAAGTAGACATCAAACTTTTTACTCTTCTTAGTATACTCATATTCCTGCTCACAGAAATCTCTAATTCCAACCTGGACAATTTTTTTGATCGACGGAATATCCTTACTTGCATTGTACATAATCGATGCGTGAGAGTGTTCAAAACCCATATAGGCTATACGTGTGTCAGAGTGTGCGTCAAAATGGAGAATTCCAAAATCCTTCTTATATTTTTTAGCATAAGATTTAATTGCACCATATGGAGTTGAATGATCCCCTCCAACAACAACAGGAATTTTCCCTTCACTTAAAAGTCGATCACATTCCGCTTCAACAAAATCATTAACTTTCTTTGAGGCATCGTTAACTTTTTTAAGAGCAGCTTGTAAAGGTTTTGACCCTTCAATTTCAACCGTTGCATCAATAATTTTTTGGGCCTGAACTCTCATATTCTTGTTAAGAGTTTTAATCCATGCCTTTTCCTTTTGCATGAAAAGTCCTTGCTTATAAGCGTCTTTGTACTCCAAATCAAAGAAGTCGATCTGCTCACTTGCATTAAAAATAGCTTCCGGCCCTTGATGGGTCCCAGCGATATATGAAGTCGTCACATCCCAAGGAATTGGAATATAGACAACCTTTGAATTTTCTTCATTATATGGCAGTCCATAGACGCCAGAGTCAGCAGTTGCCTTACCATTTGGATCAATAATCATTTCCATAACTTACACCTCATTTTGATGGTTAAACTTCTACCATAAAAAAAAGAGGAATAAAAAGTAAAATCTTTGTTGCCAAAAAATATTAATCCACCTAAAAGTTACGAAAACAACGTTGTGAGGAAGGAACCATATGGCTTCAATTAAGTCTTTTATGCTTGAAAATTTTAAACACTTCAACTCTGCGGCCCTCGTCGATGCGGCCCAAGGTTATGAGGCCCATCTTGCAAAAGGCGGGAAGATGATGATCACTCTAGCTGGTGCGATGAGTACAGCAGAGCTTGGAAAAACCCTAGCTGAAATGATCAGACAAGATAAAGTACAAATCATATCTTGCACTGGTGCAAACCTTGAAGAAGACCTTATGAACTTAGTCGCTCATAAGAGTTACGAGCGTGTTCCAAACTATCGTGACCTTACAGCTGAAGACGAGTACAAACTACTTGAGAGAGGCTTAAATAGAGTTACAGATACATGTATCCCTGAAGAGGAAGCATTCAGAAAACTACAGAAACATATTTATGCAAAATGGGACCAAGCTCAAAAAGCAGGAAAGAGCTTCTTTCCTCATGAGTATATGTACCAAATGCTACTTTCTGGCGAACTTGAAGAGTATTATGAAATCGATGCGAAGAATTCATGGATGCTAGCTGCCGCAGAAAAAAATATTCCTATCGTTGTTCCAGGTTGGGAAGACTCAACAATGGGTAATATCTTTGCAAGCTACTGCCTGACTGGAGAGCTTGATTCTCGTACTGTAAAGTCAGGAATAGACTATATGGTATGGCTGGCAAACTGGTATACAGAAAGTACTAAGAATCAATTAGGAATCGGGTTCTTCCAAATTGGTGGTGGTATTGCTGGGGACTTCCCTATTTGTGTTGTTCCAATGCTTCAACAAGACCTTGAAAGAGATACTCCACTTTGGGGATATTTCTGTCAGATCTCTGACTCAACAACAAGCTATGGCTCATACTCAGGAGCTGTTCCTAATGAAAAGATCACTTGGGGAAAATTAGCAGCAGAAACTCCAAAGTTTATCGTAGAGTCTGATGCAACAATTGTTGCACCACTAATTTTTGCTTATATTCTCGATTTATAATGACTTTGACGATCAAGGGTCTTTTAAGACTCTTGATCTAATAGGTAGTTTACCAGTTGCTTAGGACGATCTTTTCTAAAAAACTTATCTACAAATCCCGACTTCAAAGTTCTTTCGAGATCAACGTCACCAGAAAAGAGAATAACAATAATATTCGGGCTAGATGATTTAACCAACTTGCAAAACTCAAGTCCATTTTCGATTGGCATATAATAATCAACAACAACATGAGTAAGACTATCTTTAAACTGATGAAATTTATCGATAGCATCAATAGGATCTTTTGCATCGATAACCTCGATATTAAAATTCCCATCAGTAAGTGAACCACTTAAAGTACTTCTAAAAATATTATCATCATCAACTAGTAAGATTTTCTTTTTCATCTTAATTCTCTCTTAAATAATCAGTATTCATAAATATAATAAGTTAAGATCGAATTTAAAGAAAGCTTTAATGTTCGATGACACTAATATCATCAATAATATCAAGAATTTCGTCCCTTTTTGACTCGAGCTTTTCAATTATAGGAGTACTTTTAGACTGATCATTCTTGTCAAGAGTCGCAAGTAACATTGTATAGTCTCCAAGCTCTTCCTTTAATGTGATAAGTAGGTCCTTAGTTCTTGGATCAGTAGAACTCCCATGCTCCGAAATGAAGTTATTAACGAGATCAACAAGTTGTGAATAGCTTTCAGCTTCAATGGTTCCAAGCGTGGTTTCAAGCCCAGATGTGGCCTCAGCTTCCTTCTCTTCTTTAGTAACAACTTTCAACTCTTGTTCAATAAGCACAGCAGCTGGCTCGACAGAAGACTCTTCACTTTTTACATTAATGTAGAAAGCTATAAATGCAAAAGTAACGAGAATGAGAACACCAATAATTAATTTTTTCATCTCTGTATTTTATAAAATTTTATTTAGGATAAAAAGCCTTTTTTTCAATAATTATATGTCTAATAATTAGACATGATGTATATTTTTCTAATTTTAGCATTTGAGATTCGGAACCTGATATAAAGGTAAAATGAAAAAAATCTTACTACTACTACTGCTTATTAGCGCTTCTTCAGCACTTGCTCAAAAGGTTGATCAGATCCTTGTCTACAAGAAAGAGCGACGAATGCTACTTTTGAGCAACAATGAGATAGTTCGAGAATATAGTATAAAATTAAGCTATTCATATAATAATCCAATGTTTACCGCCGCCCCAAAATCTCGAAGAGGAGATAATCAAACCCCAGAAGGTGAATATATTGTAAAGACCAAGCTATCGGCGAATTGGAGCAATTTTAAAAAGTCACTTGTCATCAACTACCCTAATAAAGTGGATATTGCCAAAGCTAAAGAACAAGGGGTCTCAGTTAGTGAACTAGGAGACTCAATCCAAATTCACGGATTTCCCAAGAAAGTAAACCCTACCTTAAAGTCAATTTTTGGAAAGCTCATGCCATGGGGTTCTGACGATGAGGACTTAAAGAACTTCTTTGATAACTATATCTATCCTAGTTTTGATTGGACCAATGGATGTGTCGCGGTAACGGATGAAGAAATTAATGAGATTTTTGATTTAGTAACCGAGAAAACTCCAGTTATTATTAAGGCCCATGAGTAAGCAACTTGAAACGGAGGGATTTCTTCTCTCCACAATAACCATACCAAAAGAAATCGAACAAATTGTTGACGACAAGAACTGGAATACTCTTGATGAGTTAATGTTCAAGCTCACTTCTCCAGAAGGAGTCATCTTTCAAGAGATGGCAAAATACTGTCCCGTTAAAAGTATCGAATTTATTATCTCCCTTAGGGATTCAGAAAATGAGTGGGAAGAAGATGGTATTTGGCATGACGATGGCTCACGCATCCTGGCCTTCTCTCTTTCCTTAACTAAGAAAACACCAAAAGGTGGAATACTAGAATTTAGGAAAAAGAATCAACAACAATGTTTTGAAATTGAAACTCCCAAATGGGGACAAATGATAATCTTTAAAACAGGAACCAGTGGATATGAGCATCGAATTAGAAAAGTCGATGAAGGCCAGCGATTAATTATCGCCGGCTGGTGTACCTAAACTAGAAATTTGCTATTTGATCAACGAGCTCTGGATGCTCGACGAAAATATTAGAATTACCTTGGTAGTTATAAATTGCTCTATTTCTAGCAATTTCATCTTGATCAACTGGATCTTCTTTATTCCATTCACGTAGAACCTTTTCTTCGTGTTCAGTAATTTGCTTACCGTATTTAATTGCGAAGTAAAAGCTAGATCTCGCAACATTACCCTTATGAGTAGCTGGCGGCTCAAAACAGTTTTCACCCCATTGATTCTTACCTTGCTTACTTACTTTATTTTGCCACTTTAGGTTTGAGACTTCGCAAAATGGAAAATTTGATCTTGTCGAATTAACTTTTGAGTCCGCTGGATAAAGATGGTGAAGATCACTTTTAGCTTCTCCAGACGCTCCCTTAGACTGTGGCCAAGTATGTTCAACATTCATTCTTGTATGATCAGGAACACTCTTCGTTCTTAGGCAATTATGTTCTGAATAAACACAACAAACTTCGCCATTTTCATTATCGAGGCGTCCGAAAATAATTTCTTTCGCTCTATTATAGCCAACAGCATGAAAGCCTTGTCTTAGAGTATCTCTAAGTTCGTCTTTCAAGTCCTCACCTTCTAACTTTAAAAGTTTAGTGTATTCTGCTTGAGAAATGTCTTTGAAATCGCTCGCGATAAGATTGCTTGAAAAGATTAACATTAGGACAAAAGTTAGTGATTTAATAAAAACTCCGATGCTAGATTATGTAAAACTTATACACTTCATTAGCTAGACTGCAAAGGATAAAAGTTAAAAGTCATTGTTTTTTAGTGACTCTCAATACCTAATTACTGTGTTTTTAATAACTTACCTATGATCCAGGCAGAATAAGAACCAATAAACTACTTCTGGTACAAACTTTCTAAAACTCTAGAAAACTTAGTTGAGAGATCTTTCCTCTCATGATGTAGCCAGACAAAAACCTTGATCTCATAAATAGGAATGACCTCATACTTAACAAGTATTTTTGAAAAATTAATTAAAGGAAGTGGAGCGAAGAAGAGGTCAATCCTTCGATGATTTAAAGCATTGATCAATTGATCAAAGTCCTTTGCCTCAAAGATATTTGTCATCTTATTTTGCGCAACTAACTCACTCATCCACTTCCACCCACGACAAATACCAACTTGCCCAGAATAGTTTTGAAGTTTAGATTTCTCACTTATTGTCGATGAGATTGCGACTCCTTCTCCACTTGCAAGTGCAGGCTCGAGAATAAATGCTTTGTCCCCGATAATCTCTTTATAACTAGCGATTCGGCCAACTTCTCCAACATATTTGCCTGATCTTAAAAGTTTCGTTGTACGCTTACCTGGGGCATAATCGACAGTGACACAAATTCCCTCTTTCTTTGCCGCCTTAATAAAAATTTCGCCCGAAGCTTCACTACCGGCCTGTGCGACAAAAGAATAGCATGTTTCCCCCATGCACAAGGCTGAAAACAAAAAGCAAAAAAGTATTTTGTATGAAGTAGTAAACATTGAATAATATTAGCAAAATAAGAATTATTTCACAACGGACCATTCGACGGCACTAATCGGTCCATTAATAGACATTGCTTCGTTATATTGATATCGAACAGTCGCTTCATGACCGATAACAAAAGAAGCATCCTCATTTAAAGTAATCCGAAGACTCTTGCTTAATAATTTCTTGCAGCTTGAATCTCCTCCAGAACTATTAAGAATCTTGTAGGAATTTGCTTCAACAGTAAACTCTCTTTTAGAATGAACCTCTTTAATGACCAAGACAAACTCACAATGTTCAAAAGTTGAAGCATGTGATGAAATTGAAATAATAATTGCAAGTAAACAAGAAAGCTTCTTCATTTTAAATTAACCTTTCCACGATAATAGTGATCACAATCATCACTAATAAGCGCCTTACCTTTTTGAAAAAGATCTTTTACAGAAGAGAACATCTCTCCAATAAATGTATCTAAGGGACCAATCTCAGGGTTAGAAAATTCTCCTGATATTTTTTGGATAAAAATACTACATCCCTTGTCGTCGACTGTACCTACAGAGAAGTTATTAAATACCTTCTGAGATAAATCTAATTGCCCTTTTGCAGAAATCCGATGGCCCTCAGAGGCAATCAAAATATCCTCAAGTATCACCTTCTTATTTCTTAAGTTCAAATCAATATTGACACTTTTAAACCTAGTCTCTCCTTCCCTTACACCACTTAATCCAGCTTGGGCTAAATCAGCTCCCTTCGCAACAAGAATACCAATCGGTCCTAAAGCTAAGTATCCCGCGGTATCAAGAATACCAACTTTCTTACTATCAATATATGCCGAAAGTACTTTATCCAAATCCTTACCTACCCACTTTAGTTTCTGACTTTTAAAAGTTGCGTCAATATCATTAGAGAGCAGATCATTGGCATTTTCTAAACTCCCTGTTACCTGAAAATCAATATCTCCATAAATATTCATGTGAGTTACATTGAGTACTTTCAAAACCTCTTCAATACTTTTTACTTCTGTAGATATTCTAAAGCTTGATTTTTCTTTATTGCTTAAAATGGCTTTACCTTTTACAAGGTCGCCAAGCAATGAATATTTAATTTTCCCGCTTAGTGAAACAGGGCTCAGAGAGGTTTTAAATGTTTCAAAGACTAATTCAGTATCCAATATTTTGTATTCAGGAAGTAGAAGTTGGGCCACTTTAAAATTAGTCCTTTTAATGAGAACAGATTTTAATGCGGTATTACTCTTGTCTTTTTCATCTGTATTTGTAGTAGATGAAGACTTACCACCACCATCTTTCTTGTAACGAATTGTTGATATTTTAACATCGAAATCATTGACTACAATATCAGGAGAAAATAGAGATTGAATATCAAGATCAAGAAACAAAGACTCCAAATCAACTTTCACATTTTGGTTTTCAAAACTTAGGTTTTTTATGCGAATTTGGCCTGGACGATAAAGCTTAAAATCGACAGGTTCTTCTACCTTTAGATTGATATTAAAATCCGTATTAATAATTTTAATTAATTTGTCTTGGATTAAATTAATGGGAAAGAAAAGAATAAATATTCCAAGACAAAATACGCTAATTAAGATTAAGGTTAGAACCTTTTTCATCAGAAGCTACTCACGTGCTTTAGATTGAGCAAATAAGAGTAGTGAACCAGCTGCTGCAGTAAATACACTATAATCAAAGGCTCCCTTAATACCACTTGTAAATGTCATACTTAGTGCAAAAATCATCAAAAGAGAGAAGCTTGCAAGAGATGTAAGCTTTAACTTAACACCACTCATGAATAAAAGAGCTAGGATAACTTCTGCTCCAGTAGCAAGATAGCCGAGAAAATTAGATATTGAAGCTGATGCCCATGGGTTTAGAAATTGTGTATACTCGAGAAAGGAATTAAAATTTCCCCAGACAACTCCAGGATCACCGGCATTTCCCCAAAGTCCAAATCGATCAGCAACGGCCGACAAGTAACTAGCGGCTAAGGCATATCTTAGAAATACTGTTGCAACTCTATTTACATTCATAACAACTCCATAAAAACATTTACGATATCTTAGGTGATAATAAGTCGGCATTCAAGAGAAGAGATTTTCGAAGCGCAACAAGTAGCCCTTTGGTTTCCTGATCAATTAGTTTGTCACCTTCAAACTTAGAGCGAATCCCACTAATATTAAAACATCTCTCAACTTTGACATTTAGAGACATCGTCCGAGTTATCTCGACTAATGAACTCATTGCATGTTGTCCATCTCCGGCAGAGCAAACGAATAAGACAATATCTTTGTTGGGAAGTGCTTCATCAGATACTAACCAATCAAGTGCGTTCTTTAGCACTCCAGGTATTCCATGGGCGTACTCAGGTGTAACGATCAAAATATAATCTGATGAATGTAAACTCTTCTTGAAGTCGAAAACGATCTGAGGAACACTGAGATCAGGATTAAAGTGTGGAAGTAAACCAAGATTATCGAAGACATCAAACCTGATATCTGAAAAAATCTCTTTTAGCACTTCAAGTAACAAACCATTTGCTGAATTCTTACGTAAGCTACCATTGATGGCCGTTATCTTAACCATCTTAATTAGTCTCTTGGATACTGGGAAATAATAGTCGTATCCCCCACTGATCCCTCAAAGAACTCGGATTTAATTTTCAAGTAGTCAGGATGACTGAAGAACTCTTCCATACATAGTTGATCTTTAAAGAAGATGGCAAAAACTCGATTAATTGAGCGTCCCTCTTCATTTTTAAGAACTTCAGAAACTTTAAAGTCATATCTAAAGCCACCACCAAATGACTTTAGGATAGGTGTCATCGCCTCTCTATATTTTGAATACAATTCATCACTGATGATATTTAGTCCAACAATCAATTCATAACTCATAACGAACTCCCAAAAAAATGAATGTGCTTAGAGACTACCAAAAAAGCAAGATTGATCAAGAAATAATCATTTTTTTTCGTTAATATCTTTTTAGACAAATTGGAGAGAAAATGGTTACTAATTACTCATACGCAATTTTAAAGGCATGTAAATATATTGAGGATAACTTAAATTATGATCTAACTCTTGAAAGAATAGCCCAAGAGGCTTGTCTATCAAAGTTTCACTTCCAAAGAATTTTTACAATTTACACAAAGATTAGTCCGACAGCTTATGCTCAACTATTAAGACTTAAAAAAGCTTCGTATCAACTTGCGATGCAAAAAGAGATGAAAATTATAGATATTGCATTCGATGCAAAATTTGAGGGTCAAGAATCTTTCTCAAGAGCATTTAAGAAAGTATTTCACACAACACCTAAGAAGTTTCGAGATTGCCCAGACTGGGAAGCATGGAATAAAAAGTACAACTTTACGATCCCAACAAAGGAAGAAGAGATGAATGTAGAAATTATTGAACTAGAAGAAATTCAAATTGCTTATTTAAAACACAAGGGCTCACATGAAAAGCTCAATGAAACCGTTGCAAAATTTATTCAATGGAGAAGAGAGTTTGGATTAAGCCCCATAGACCAATGTCAGACATTTGGAATCGCATACAATGATCCCTATACCACTGAACCAGACAATTTTGAATTTGATGTTTGTGCGGAGTATGTTGGAACAATATCAGAAAATAATTTCAATATCCAACATGCAATAATCCCAAGAGGAAGATGTGCCCGTGTTCGTCACCTGGGATCACACGAAAAGATGAATGAGAAAATCTATACTTTATATCGTGACTGGTTAACAGATAATAGTGAGGAGCTAAGAGACTTCCCTCTATTCTTCCATTACCACAATGTGATGCCTCTCGTGAATGAGTCTGAATTAATCACAGATATCTATCTCCCGATCAAATAATGTTCGCTAAGGATGGCATCTTTTTTAACAGGTGATCAAAGTTTATACAATTTAAAAGCTAATTCCCTCTTAAAAAAATGCTCCTTCGGCATGTGAATTGCAGTATTCACGATATGAAATTATATTTAATCCTATTGCTTACATTCCAAATATGTATTCATGCATCTGATTTGCATCTCTTCAACACCGAAGGCAAGTTCAATGATCAGTTTGCAACCAGCATACTCTCTGGAGATCTCCATGATGGCGAAAGTATCTTCCTTCATGAGAAGCAAGTAACCTATAAAGGGATTTTAGGCAGCGGAAATACGACGATAATCTTAAGAGTCTTTGACCCTCAAGAAAGAAAAGAACTTGCCCTTAGACTTCCTCATGGAAACTCAAAAAAAAATTATGATATTTATGATGGTAAGAGGTTTCTAAACCAAACATTCGAGGGCTATCAAGAACTTCTCGACACCAACTTGCCGATACCAAAAGTTCACTCTTTTAAAAGGGACTCCTACTTATTAGTTGATCTCGTCGAGCATGATTTTGACTTAAGAACATTTCTTGCAAGAAATGAAAATTTTGATGTCCAAGAAAAGACAAAAATCGTTGAATCACTAGTTAATTTTGCTAAGGACACTGCGATTTATCAATCAATTGGAGATTTTGACTTGCAACAAGTTGTTTACTCCACCCAAAAAAATAAATGGTACTTACTTGATTGGACTTCAAAACATCAGTTAGCAAGACTTCCTTCTTCTCCAATGATTTTTTCTGAGTTCTTATTCTCAGAGAATAATAAAGCTCTTAATAGCAAAGGTACTATATTAATGAATGATATTGAAGATAGTGTGCCTCGAACAGTGACAGAGTTTGAAAGACAGACTCTTGAGAGGCTACATAACGAAATCGAAGAACAAAGGCGTCAACAAGGAGTAGTCGATAACATCGAGTTCGAAAAGATAAAGAATAGACTACAGACGCTTTCTGATCATAAGAAAGTTATCAATCTGTATAAGGAAATTAAGAATACTCACATGGCATCTTTTTATACTTTGCTCCAACGAGATTTTATCGATAATCAAATTTTAAAATTTCCTCAAGGAATGATAGGCGCCACTGATCTGAAGGCCCTACTTGATGGCCTTGGAAAATTTACTCCTTTCTACTTTTCAGAATTCTCCGGCAAGATACTCTCAAGCCTAAATGACTTAGAAGCATTTATGATTCTATATAAGAAAATAAATTTAATCGGTCTCGACGAAGAAGATGAGGACGATATTGCGACTGCGATTGCAAAAAACATGGAGAGAATACTCTCAAACACAACTTCATCTCCTGAAAACGACAACATCATCAATAAATTAAAGGAAGATTATGGAGTCATCAACTACCAAACTCGAGAGATTCTATCAAAAGCTAATGAGCTTCTAAAAACACCAAATAGCTGCACCGGCAATATATCTAGTTTTCTACAACTTACAGACTAATTAAGAGTTGATGTGTTATAATAGAGAAAAAAGAAACGAGACTTCAATATGATTTTTAAAACTAGTATTTCAAAAGACGAGATTAACCAACTTCCCCTCTATAACTTCGATGGCAAATATGAGCTTATCGATGATATCAATAAAGCTCTAGCTGCAACCGCTAAGTTAAAAAAATATTCGACACTAGGCTTTGATACTGAGACAAGAGCATCCTTTAGAAAAGGAGAATACTATGACGTTTCACTTTTACAGCTTGGAACAGATTCAGAAGTCTTCTTATTTAGACTTAATAAAATCCCACTCATTCCAGAGCTCATTGAGATTTTGGAAAACCCAAATATTATCAAAGCAGGTGTCGCAATTCATGATGACCTCAAGGCCCTCAAGCGCCTACATCCCTTCACCGAGCAAGGCTTTGTTGACTTAGCGACTCTGGCCAAAACGAAGGGCATCAAGAACTTTGGCCTTCGTGCACTCGCAGCGATTTTTGTTTCTAAGCGATTATCAAAGAAAGAGCAGACTTCAAACTGGGAAAAAGAGGTTTTGACAGAATCTCAATTGACCTATGCTGCATGCGACGCAGCCGTCGGCCATGAGATTTATGTAAAATTAATCGATTGCTAAAATTACTTCGCGCAACACTTCTTATGCTTCTTTCCTGAACCACAATGACATGGATCATTTCGACCAATTTTTGGTTGTTCTCGCTTTATAGGCTCAAGTTGAGGTCCATGATTACAATGTGGTCCATGAACATGACCATCGCTATCGTGGTGGTCTGCTTGATTATTATTTTCGTTATGCATAGACGTCCTTTTAGTAAGTGATTTTCACGAATATACTCTAAGAGGTTTCACCTGGCAACTCATTGCGCAACAAACAGAATTATGATAGATTAAATAACGATGAATATCTAATCACCAACACTTCTTTTAAAAAAACTATTTAACATTCTTGCGTAAGGTGATGTCATGAATAAATTCAAGCTTATCTAGTTATTCTTATCAACATTAAGTTTGAGGTTATTAATGAGATCATTTGTGATTTTACTCGCAGGAATCTTTAGTTTTGTCTCATTTGATTTATGGCTGTTTAGAAAAAGATACTTGAGATATGACTCATCAAATTCTATCTCTATTGAATTAACAGATCATCGAGAAAAGAGGAAAAAGAGAAAAAGAAAATTTAAGAATACAAAATATAAGAAAGTAATAGATTACCGACAAAAGAGCTATCAAATAAAAGGAACGAATTCTAAAGACAAAAGATTTTCAAATCAAAGGCTACTTAGAAGAATGTATCGAAATAGTTAACTTTAGTTAGGCAATTTTGCAAAGACATGTACAGAGTTTAGATCTTCCTCCCAAGCTGCTTTGCTTGCAAAGAAAATGTGAGCATTAGGCCTTATTGGTAGAGGAACATCTAAACTCCCTGCAGGAACAACGAGAAGCTTACCATCATCTTGCATACTAGGAAGTGCTGAACCACAATCTCCACAAAAACTTTTTACGTGTTTTGTTAAGGGAAGATTAAAGGTTTTCACACTACTCTCTCCAGAAGTCCAAAGAAGCTTTGAACTAGCAGAAAATAAATTTGCAGCATAAGAAGAACCTGTATCTTTTTGGCAATGTTTGCAGTGACATAGAAAAAAACTTTCAAAATCACCTTGAACGACAAACTGAATCTGTCCACATAAACATGAGCCGGTCTTTTCATTATTTAGCATTTTAGAGTTTCCTTTCGTCGGTTAAGCTTACTACTTTCGAGATAGCTCTTCTCTTTCTAAAAGACTTAACACCGTCGGTTTTGAGATAGGCATTAATGTTACCTCATCAAAAAACTGATTAGGCCTATTTGTCCCAAAAATCAATCCGCCTAATAACATTTTTATAATCTTCAATGTTGCACTTATTGGATATTTGAGATGTGAATTCTTAGGAAACTCACCTTGCCCGTATTGGGTCATACAATAAGTTTGAACTGCACCTAATGCTTCTTCTTTAGGTATTTCCATCGATTCAAATTCAATAAATCGGTGATAAACCCCATTGAATGCCATTTTCCCGTTTATTGTATTTGCAACAGGAGTCTTACAACAATTTGTATACCAGCGACAAAGACCTTTAGGTTTTAGCTTCATACATGCTAGAGAATCCTTTCCTTTTGTAATATGCAATTGATTAGGGGTAACTTGAAATAGTTCTGTTCCTAAGTTCTTAGTTAAAATAACATCTTCCCGACCAAGATACTTTGCAAAGGCCTGGCAGTCATCACAGTGGCATACAATATTATTTCCACCTTTAGGCTTAATTTCAATAAATCCTTCGACTGTTGAGCACTCGCACCTTAAAGGAATTTTTATTTTATTCATACACAGTCCTTATATTTTAAATATTTTTCTTATATTTGGATCTGGAGATAACTGTCCTGATCGATAATCCATGATTCGTCGACGTTCTTTATTTGTATAAAAATGTAGATGGATGAGTACTCCAAATTTATCATCAATCTCCATCTTAGAAATAATAAAGCCTGCTTTTAATTTTGGGATAATTACATCATTATTAGTTGCACAGTGACGAGAATAAATTAATTGAAATCCTTTTTCCGATAAAGTACTGACACACTTTGCGAGTAAGGAACTATACAGGCCTTTTCGACGATGCTCCGGCAAAATTGCAGAATTGCACATATAGAAAGTTGTACTATTTTCTTGAAATCCCCAGCTCCAGCCTACAAATTCATCCTTCTCGTCAAAGACTCCAAGATAGAGTTTATAGGGCTCGCCTAAATTTTGCCCTAATTTTTTAATTTGCTCTAACTCTCTATCATCAAGGAGGTCCCATAAGACATAACTATGATCATCTTCAAAAATAGCATCCTTATAATGATTATAAAGTGGTGTAAATTCGGAGACTGTTAATTCTTTAATTTGGTACTTTTCTTTCATTTAGAAATGATAACTAATTTTTAGGTAAATAAAAACCTGAAGTGGGTTAAATTTCTGATTTTTTTTTAAATGGTCCCCCGATGCGGGCCATTAAGCCGGAAGAGACTTTATAACATCATTGATTCTTTGTTGTTCATCTTCTAGCTGTTTGATTAGTTTCTTGCCCTTACTCGAGATTGAGAAGAGCTTAACTTTTTTCTTAACCAGGGGGTTAGATGATACTCCCCAAGTAGCTTCGAGGTGACCACTCTCACAAAGACTATTTAACTTAGAAAAAACGAGACTCTTGCCTGCCCTCAACTTATTTTTTTCTTCAATTTCCTGAGAAACCAGTGCACTAAATGGAGTCATCCCCACCTTTGGCTTTTGCTCAATGTACTTCAGTATATATAGTGTTAAAAATCCTAACCTAATATTTTTTAATTCCTTCTCCATCTAATCCTCCAAGATGTATAACTTATCGGCACATTGAATATTAAATTCAAACTTTAAATTTAATATCTAAATTTGAACCTTAAACATTAGTTCT
>Ga0100385_1003084_pt1 | contig 15145 bp, 14 predicted proteins | sample CryGeymeta201509_FD_81543 | JGI IMG/M metagenome (GOLD analysis project Ga0100385, IMG submission 81543) | Groundwater microbial communities from Crystal Geyser aquifers in Utah, USA - Crystal Geyser metaG 2015-09 | ecosystem: Environmental > Aquatic > Deep subsurface > Groundwater | place: USA... | reverse complement strand
TAACCACACAGAGGTAGATAGTTGTGAGGGTGTTCTCACTCTCCAAAGTTTGATATTATCCTGTGGTGAAGCCATATATCCTGTTTTCTGGAAGAAACTAACAGAAGATATCCTCATTCGACTGGAGAGAAAGAGCACTCATAATTTTTTGACAGCAAAGTAAGTTATATCTGATTCAGCATAATCGGACTTCTGACCTTGGTTCTTGTACATCGAGAAGAGCACATATCTGAGAGCGAGGGATAATATTTAATTGAAAAATTTCTATCAACTTATAGTAGTTTTAGGAGGGTCGAGTATGTACAGAAGTTGATCGTGGCTTGCCTGTCAAAATTATTGACAAAATCCAAACGGAATTTTATTGCAAACAATGTCGAATAAATACTCAAAATTATTATCAAGCTACTATCTGAAAGTTCAACTCAAAGCAACAACTCTGTACTTTTTGATGAGTAGCTTTAAGAAGAAGAAGAGCTGTATGGAAAAATGTTGAAGAAAGTAAATAATGGGATCAAGGGATTAGACGAGTTTGTATTTTTCAAGGAGCAATTAATGTTCTGGAAGAATTAGAACAAATTGAAAGGAATATTTGATAGATTGAATCCTTTTTAGAGAAATTTCATAGGCAACATGCTCCGAACTGAAAGAATCGACAATGCTGAGCATACACCTCGTATCATCTACCGAACTAAAAGATAGTGAGTCATGCATGCCTGTCATAAAATTGATTAATGTCATATTATTTATATGCTTGGTTGTAATATTTGAGTTGAACTTAAATATTTGTATAATTTTTGATGTCAAATAAACAAAGAGAACTCACCCCAGTCCTCGAAGACTCCAACCAATACAAAAATGTTAAGCACGTCAACGTCTAAAAGACGGTGCAGGCCCTCATCGATGTGGTTGAAAAGGAGGGCGGAGTCCAGCTGGTTGCGAGGGAGGGTGAGATTAACCGAGTAGGAATGGTGATCAGACAGGTCGAAGAGACCAACAAGGCTGTCATCGTCAGCCTCAAGACTGAGTACAGTACCTAAACAAGAAACAACAGAGAAATAAACGTGACTTCATTCCGTGTCATCTTCGCCAAAAAATGATCACCTGCATAAATGATTAATAATTATTTCGAAGCTGTTTTTCTGTTGCTATGGGGATTCATATTATAGATTTTAGCTTACTATAGGCTTGCAAGATTTGTTATATTATTTTTCATTGGGTTATTAAATATGATGAGCAATGAACTGCTAGCTGCCATCAAGCGGCGAAAGAAACAAATGGGAGGAGAGTAAGAGTAATAGTCACCTACTGCCACAACCCCACCACAATCAGAACCAGTCGTCCACTCCAAGGGATTCAATGCAAATAAAGCTAAACTATAGGCTTTTTTTGCACACAAAGGTGAGCCTGAACCCACTGTAGAGGTTCCGAAATAATAACCTAAAGGCGACCCAAAAAATTTCAATAACGCTAAAGCTTTGCTTGAACAACAGTTTGGAAATAAAGGAGGAAGTACTATGAATGTAGCAAATAAATTACCACCCCCGCCATCGATTGGAGGATTACCACCGCCTCCACCACCTCCACCTCCTGGAAATTTACCACCACCACCTCCCGGTAACCTACCACCTCCGCCTCCACCTCCTGCAAACTTACCCCCTCCACCTCCGCCACCTCCACTGAACATGTCTCCTCCTCTCACCATCAAACCTAATCTTCCACCACCTCCACCTCAAGCAAAATCAAGTTTGCCTCCTCCTCCTCCTTCATCACCTCCAGCAAAATCAAATTTACCTCCACCCCCTCCTCCAACTACAGTGTCCGCTCCTCCGTAACAAAAATCATCACTTCCGAGTCCTAACTTGCCTCCTCCCCCACCTCCATATCAATCAAGCATTCCTTCTCCTGTTAGCAACTTGCCACCTCCTCCCCCTCCTCCACCTCTACCAAGCAATCTATCATCACAATCATCCTCTCACTCTCCTCCAGTACATCATTACTCACCTTCTCCAGTTCAGCATCAGCCTGTTCTGCAGTAAAAAGAGGAATAAAAACCAGCCAAAAAGAGAATCTTCACAGAATAAACATCTAAAGCCCCTCATATCACTTTCAGTCATGAACCTCCAGCTGAGTAATAAAGTCGAACAAGAGCTAAGCCGGTCGACCCTGAGAATTGTTTCAAGATAAGCGAAGGCACTAAACAAACAAGCGAGATTCCAAAGGTGACAGGTTGGACTGATAAAGAACTTGAGAAAAACAAGCGCAAAAAAATATTTAGCAAAGGTGACAATAAGCGCTATCCGCTGACTCAGGAAGTGTTAGGGAAGAATGTGGCCGGGCTCATTAAACAATAATTTTTGAAGACAGTTGACATCAATAGAGCTATTGGGCTGTAAGTACATAAAAATCAGTATGAGTTTCATTTCCCCTCCATCTAGCTTGGAAAGAGATAGGTCGAGCCCATCGAGGTAAAGTTCATCATATTCAGACCTTATATGCCGATACTAATATGCTTGACTTGGTGTCATGTTTCATGAACAAAAATCCTGCAATAGAGAAGCCGCACAAAGATCAGAGAGATATCGTTGTAACAGGGTTCCAGGATTACAATTGGGAGGAAGACAAACTGAAACTAAAATTGATAAAAGAGGCAGCTTAAGTCTTACCTGATTCCGATTTCCAGGAGCCAAACTTTATTTCTATCAAAAACGCAACTTCTCGCACATAAAGCCTTATATAAACTTGCGTCCAAAGTCACGATTACGCCAGATGCGACTAACTTCAAAGAATAATCAAGAAAACCGAGCAATGCCTCAAGCAATACTGTCAGGACCCACAAAACAACAAAGCCCTCCTTAGTGAACTGTAAGGCTACGTAGCAACAATGAAAGAGTTGTCGATATGATTCTTAGATATGGTATTAGTTCCGTTCAATAAATGCAATAAATATCATAGTTCTGACATTATCTCCCCTGAAGTGGAGTCAGTGTGATTGCAATTGTTGCAGTTGTGGCATTGACAGTGTTCTGTGCATTTGAGATTGTTGGCAAAACATTAGCAGTAACGTTTCTAGCAACCTGACTTTTTGCAAGTGCAGCCTTTTTTGGCTTGGCTGCGGGGAGTATAGAGCATCTTCTGATAATTTGTGAGCTTTTCTGTCAGTTAGAATTGTTTTGAGGTGTCAGTGTCAAGATGAGTAACGCTATGGTCGTGATTTCCACAGGAGTGGCAGGAGCATTCAGGACCACAAGGTTGACCTTTGGCGAAGCACTAGCAGTACATTTTGAGACATCCTGATTTGGAGCAGTTACAACCTTTGACTTTTTTCGTTTTAGCAGGTGAAGGCGGTGTACACTCAATTTAGTAGTCTTCATTCTAGAGGAGCAAATCGAACAGATCAGGAGTGTTGATGAAGACTGGAAACTACTTTTGTATTTCCATTTATGTTTTGAGGCAAACTCGAGGGCAGTTTCTTTTTAGACTCTTGATGGCGCTCATTATAATATGTATACCTTTGATAGGCCAAACCACCATACCCTATGAATGATGTACTCACTCTAGTGAAAAAATAAAAATCAAGGCTCCTACAATAGCCAGACCCGATTCTCCTTTGACAGAACATCCTGAATTGTCAGTCTTTCTAGAGGATTGACCTTCAGAAGGTTCTCAATCATACGCTTACTCTACTTCGAAATATCGTTGTGAATGTATTCGAAGTGCCCTTTCTTAATTTTTTGGAAGAGATCGTTCTCATTCTTGGCTCGGAAAGGGTAGTTGCCTTGTAGCATGACATAGAAAAGGATACCAAGCGACCACATATCGGTGTAAACAGGGCAGTGGTCAATTTTTGACACAATTTCAGGTGCCATATAGGTCGGAGTTCCACAGAAGGTGTCAATAGTTTCAGGTCTTTTGCATCGGAGACTGAACCCGAAATCAATCAATTTAAGCTGGCGATGGCGGTTGATCAGTATATTTTCAGCCTTGATATCTCTATGGACAATATCCAGCTCATGGAGATAGAGGAGGGCTTATGAAATGACGAAGAGAAATTGTTTGGCTTCGTGCTCAGGAAGACGATGTTCTGGTTTGGAAAGCAGGTAGTTGTAGAGCGAGTTTGCTCCACCATACTCGAGAACAAGGTATAGTTCGCTATGGGTCTATATGACATCTGTGAGCTTAGCGATGGTCTGATGCGATAACTCTGCCAGAATGTTTATTTCCCTTTCTAGATTTTTAACCTTATTGGGTTCATCGATTCTTTTCTTTTAATATATCTTGATAGCAATCTTTTAGTTGGTCCTTTTATCAAGGCCCATCCTAACAATACCATATGCTCCTTTTCCTAGCTACCCATAAATTTAATAGTGATTCATTTCCTCCTCTGTCTTGACGGAAACGATCAGGTTCAACATTTTGCTCTTAGCTGGTTTTTTTCTTTAATTAGTTTCCATCTTCTTCATCTTTAGCTTGTTGATGTAGTTGGGAGCAAACTGATTCCTCATGATATTGTTCATGAAGTCGACGTTTGTCTACTTGGCTCTTCGCTCTTATTTCTCGAGGGACTCTTCTGTACGTTTGTTGTTTGATGAGACTCGGTTTCCAATTTTATTGACTATTTTTCCTGAGGCAGAGTTTCTCTTTTTATCGTTGTTTAGTTTCTGAAGAAAATTGTTGCTAGAACCCATGGCAGTTCGTTCAGTCATGAAAGGTTTTTAGGATGAATCAGACCCTCGGTGTCTTATTCCGTGTTAATTGACCACGATGTGATTACGCTTCTGTATGTTTTATTCGGTTTCGTGATTGCGATTGATCTGATTTTCTGGATTAGAATGAATTTACTAAGCTTGCTCAGGTGGAGTACTCTTGGCTAGTATGCCTCAAAACTACACCTGCTGGCTCTGCTGGAACTCCTTTCTGTTCGTTCAGAAGTGGGCTGTGACTCGACCCTATCATCCCCTAGTACTTTCTTTCCCATGGAATTGGTGGTGCTTTTTCCTGCATAAGAGAAAGAGTACTTCTAAACCTCAAAAAATTGGGAGTGATGTTTCTCTGTCTGACTTTCTCTTGAATTTGATTCATCTCTGATAAAATATATTAATTAATATTATTGCAAGAGGTCTGAGATTGATGCCTGTCAATGATCGACTCAGATTAGATATTTTATCCTTTCAGAAAATTGATAGCGGCTGTGGAATATTGAAGAATTTATATGGGAGTTTAATTGTTATAGAGGGTGGCCTGACTTTGGCTTAAATAGGAAGGATCAAAAAGAGCCAAGTCTAGGCTTGCGACCGAAGTCATAGTCCGGGAATGCTGCCTGAAAGTCCTTCTCTCTCCATTGCTATCCTTCCCAAGTTTCATTCGTTTCTTCTGGAACAACGCCTTTCTCCACAAACAAACGCCACCGATCCTGTCTTTCTGCTTTTTTGCTGATTTAAACACAATCATACATGTTGAGAAGGTCAATTCCGAAGTTGGCGAGTTCTTTGAGCCTTTTTCGATGCTTATCCTACATGAACTCATCACTGGTTTCTGACCATTTTTAGCTGAGTGAGTAGGAGCAAGGCTGGTAGTTCTGGGAAGGCCGGGAATAGGTGACGGGTGCTTCCTGAAGATGCAAGAACTGGCATCGTTCACCGTACTTGCAGAACCCAAGTTTTTTGAAGTTGGCACATACTTTAGTTTTGTAGTGCTGGTTGATAGCGTGCTTGTCTCGGAGTTCGTGCTAGTTGTGAGCAAAGGCGCACTGCCTTATCAGACAAGTACCGACTAATTGAAGGGGCAATATCCTCGTTCATACCAATATCGACATCGCTACATAATGAGTCAAGTACTTATGTTTTATACTTTTGTCTGAAATCGCGAGTAAGTTGTGTGGGTTGAGTTGAGTTAGTAGTTGAGCTCATGCGACGGACGGGTACTCTAATAAAATCTATTGTAAAAATACAATTATAAGGAGGGTATTCCTAAGTTCAAAAATACAATCATAAAACAACATATTGTAGCTTATCCAATCTCTCGTCAAAGCTACTGCCTTCTGGGACTCAATAAAGCAATGTTGATGATGTAAAGGCAATGAAAAAGGTAGTAATATTAACTATCAGTTATAAAAGTAACTAAGTTCTTGCATTACATAGTTATGCTTTATTATATGCCCATCCCTTCGATGCCATTCACCATAACCATGTGCTTTGTCCTTATCGAACCACCCTTAGTATTTCTCGTCTTTGGGGAGGATCAAGGTTCCTTTACCTTGTTTCATGTCATTTTAATATGGGCCATAGTATTAGTAGTGCTGAGTAGAGAAGTGGCCTATTCCATGACGTCTTCCTTCTTTGAAGTACCCTTCATAAACATTTCCTTTCTAGTCTAAAAGACGACCTTTTCCCTCCATTTTTCCATTAGAAAATGTACCTTTGTAAATTTTTCCGTCTGGGGTTCTCAACTCTCCAGTACCTAAATTAATTTATTTTATACCTACTATCCTCCCAGCCTCAAACTTTCCCTTCCACTCTGACCCCGAAGTTCTCAATACTCCACTACCTGTTTGCACTGACTCTTTAAAACCTCCTCGGTAGTAGTTCCCATTATTTTCGATCATGATTGCATCTTGAGTGTCGATGTCTCCATTGGCGAATGTGGCTTCGAGGTAATTATTGTTAAAGAAGTATATTTGACCAGGTCCGTTTGGCTGACCGTCCATCATATCACCGATAAATATACCTTACTCACCGAAAATGTTGACTGAATATGTTTGAAATTTATGCTTGAATCTTTCTATCGAATAACTAAGAGGTCCTGAGTTATAGACTAACTAACTTTATGTGATGAGTTTTTGATATATTTTATCGACTAGATGGGTGCGGGTTGGCTGTGGCAAATTTTTCTAGCTACTTGAGTTGGGAGTGAGGATGATGCTTTCTGTATGTTTTTCAACGTTAAGTAATTTGTGGTTCTCATTGAAACAATATGTGTTTCCCATCTTGGCCTAATTAATAATATAGACACTGCAAAAAATAATCTGATACAAAAAATTTGGTAAAGTTCAGGCCAGCAAAAGTAGTTAATGAAGTTAGGACCAATATATGTTTTTTATTTTATGAAGATTTTGACTAAATTGATGCTAAGCAGATGAGAACGTCAGTAATGTCCCACTTCCTCATTTAGAAGTTCTGACCTTTTGTGTGATGCGACTATCATTTGACTAAGAACACTCTTCTCTTTCTTCAAATCCGTTAATTGCTCCTGGAAGTGTCCATTCTCTTCTTTCTGATTCGTCATTCCCAACTCCAGCGACCTATAAAGAGACTCCACCAAAGGTGTTGTCGTCTCAGAGATCTCTTAATTTATGTTGTCGATTTTAGTTCGCATAGATTGGAGCTCTTGGCGATAGAGCTCAATCAACTTGTGATATTCCTGAAGGTCTTTGTTGGCTTAGCGTGCTAGGTTCTAGATGAGAAGGGAGGTACTTCAACCATTGAGAGATGCCCTGTTGCATGGGTGGAGTTTTGGTGCTATCTTTATTAGAGTGTGCTCATTTAGTGAATAAATATAACTGCAGATCATAGTTAGTCAATGTTGGGGCAGGCTAGTTTGGCAACCGAAGTCTCCAGGTTTCTCATCAAATGCATCACCTACTCCTTGGTCTCTTATTTTGAGATGTTGACCAGAGATTTAGCACAATTTTGGACGCCTTTCTTTACTTATCTTTCGATTGTCCATTGATTGTTTTTGAGGGCTTCTTTGAATCGTTTAAGTTGACCTTACTTTCTCTTGTATTGGTCGATTTCGCGCTAAAATGTAATTACCATTTAAGCCCTCTTCTCTTCACTTTTTTCAATCTCAGTTCTCAGTTATTTCAATTTTTATTCAGCTTTTTTCTTGTCTTCTTATATAGACTTGAGTTAAAAGTCTTTCCTCTTGAGTTTTTCCTCGAGCTATTCAAATACTTCTTTGATTTTCTCGATTTGGCGGTTCTTGTCAATGAGACTCACAAGCTTTTCTTCTTCAACTTTTTTCAACTTTGACTACCAGATTTCACGTTCGCGTTATATTTATTGTCTAAGTTTGGTGTTTTCATTCTAAAGTTTCTGAACAGTCTAACCTGCACCCTATACATCAGATCTGACGTAACTCTTTTATCTTTCCAGCAATTCAAGTTTATTTTCATACTCTTAACATATTTCTTCCACTTTGTATCTCCACTCAAGATCAGCTTTTTCAATCCTGGCACGGCATTCTTCTTCCTTGCTTTCTATCTTATTCTCAGTGTTGTACAATTTACCCGATAAAGCAAACAAAGTCTCGTCTTTTTATCTCAGCTCTTAGTTCAACTCGTTGATATTGCGTGTTAAATTGTCAATTTATATTGTGAGCTTGGTGACATCCTGTTGCACTTCATCAGCTCGGCTATTGGCAAGTGAATGCATTTGTTTCTCGAAAAATATTTGCTCCTCAAGGACAATGTTATCATCGTTTAACTTTTTCTCTGAGTCTTTGAGTCTTTTGATTTCAAATTATAATTCGTTGATCTTAGTTGATGTTGCAGTTTGTTCCTTACGGAGAGTGTCGGTTAGTGTCTATATTTATTATTTGAGCCGGATTATTTACTCTTCCAATTTGCTAACAGTTTTCTTATTGTGAGCATTCAAAGATTCAATTTATTGATCTCGCTCGTTGATCTTTCTCTCTCTATCTTTGAGTTTTTCTCTTTATCTTTCGACCTCAATTTTGAGGTCAGTGATGGCACTTAGGTGGGTATTGTTTTCAAGATGCATCTACTTTGAAGATTATCTATATTCATTGATTGTGTTCTCTCTCTTCAACAATTGCTAATTCTTTTCAGCATTGTCGATCATCAGCATTTGCACTTTATCTTCAAGACCGTTGACTTTCTAAGATAATTCAGCTTCTTTCTTGATCAGCATTTCCTTTTCCTTGAGAATTTCAGCATTGAAGACTCTCAGTTGAGAGTTCTTGGTTTACTACTACTTGAGTTCAGCAGAAGTGTGTCTCAAATTTTCCTTCTCAATCGTCAAGTTTTCCTTGAGGCCTAATACTTCAGTGAATAGATCATTTTTGACCCTTTTCAATTGCTCCACCTCCAGAGTTAGCTCCTCAATAGATTCAAATTTATTTTAACAATCTTTTTCTTTTCTGATCAGTTGTTAGCTTAATACCTCATTTTGATGGATAAGGTCAGTGTTTTAGCTTTACAGGTTCGACAGCTTTTATTAAAGATTGACAAACATGGAACTATTGTTTTCATCTTTGGCCTCGTAATCTGCTATTTTGCTTTTGAGAAAGTGAATTTTAGATAAAAGTTAAGAAGCTCCTGCTTCATGAGATGAACGCTCATTGTTTTGGATGATTCTCAGCTCTTAGAGCTACTCGATTAAATCATTGATAGTCTTATCCCTTTTTTTGATTTATCTCTAGAGATTCATTGTTTTTTATTCATACTCATCAATATCAGCAGCATTCTGAGCTCCCAACTGTTATATTTCATTTGTCAGCTCATCAATTCTTTTCTTAGTGTCATCCTCATTGATCTTGAATTTAGTATTTAATTGTTGATGATCCTTCTCCAGGGTCTATTTTTCTTTCTTTACCTTCTTTAAATCATCAGTCAAAGATGCAATGATTTGCTGAGACTACCTTGCATAATTTTCGATCACCTCAGAAAATCTTGACTCATTTCCATCGAGGTTGATGTTGTAGTCAAAAGGAACTCTCATTCTTGAGCGGTTCATGCTTACTCTTGAATTTTCAAGGCTTCCATTAATACCGTCAATGGCACTGAAGGCAGTTTTCATTGACAAGGTACTTTTGATGGTTTCTGACATGTTTGTTTTGAATTTTTCATAATCTTTCGAGGTAGCATTCCATTTCAATTCCCATTTGACAATCTACTCCTTAAGGCGTTTGATTTACGATAAGTATTCTTATTCTTTTTGTTATTTTTTCTAAATTTATTTTTTTAGCTTATTGATATCTCCAACAGCAGAAACTTTTTATTCTTTGATGATACTCGTGATTTTTTCAGTTTTGTTCTTGTCTGCTTGGAGAGCCTTGTAGTCATTTTACATTGCTTTGAAGTTAGCTTCTAATTCAACAATCTCTTCATTCCTGAGATCCAAATCATTTGAGTAAACCTTAATCTGATTTTCAAGTTCAATTTATTTTTTCTTTAGTCTTTCATATTTTTCATTTGAACTCTAAATGAGTTTTTAAAGTTTGCTGATCTCGTTTTTGAGATTGATTTTTTATATTTCTGCAGAGTGAATCTATTTGTTATACTCAGCCTACTTAGCCTCTGCAATTTTCAATTCATCTTTTAACTCTTTTATTTTATCCATCCAGTCATCTTCTTTCTTGATCTGAGTAGTCTTCAAATCTTTGATTTGATCATTAAGTCTTGTAATACTTTCTTCAAGCATTCTGACTTTATTTTAGCTTTTCAGCAGTTCAAGTCTTCTATCCTCAGCGGATTACTTTTCATGGTCATAGCTCTTTTCCAGTTCAGATACTCTTGTCGTTAATTTTTCAAGTTGAATGGCCTTGTATTCAGCTTCTTTTTTTCCAAGGCTTTCCTTCATATTTATTTTACTCTCCAGCTCAGTCAATTCCTTTTCCATTTGTAAAATCCTATCGTCTTTTTGTTTAGAGTTTTTGATGATAATCTTTTCATTTTACTGGAGATTTTTGACTTCCTTTTGAGACATATCAAGATTTCTCTTGAGTTTTTATTCCTGAGCAGAAAGAATATTAATTTTGTTTTCTAGCTACTGTACTTTGGAACTCAAACCTTTATTTTTCTCGATAAGTTCAGTAGATTTTTTCTTTGATGAATTTGAGAGTTCACTCAATTAATTTTGAAGTTCCTCAAGCTACTTCTGTTTGGCAGCTTGATCTTTCAACATATACTTGATTTTCTGAGATAGTTATTCTTCAATTTTCTCAAGCCTTTTCCTTTCGGCTGCTTCTTTTTCTTTGATTTGTTGCTCATCTTTGAGCTTATGTTCTTGTTCAAGAAGAGTAGATTATAATATCATGACTTTATTTTGAAGCTTTCTGTTTGCTTCTTCAGATTTCAAGAGTAGTTGAACTATTTCCTCATTTTTTTCTTCCATTTTTTTGTGCTAATTTGTCAACTCATTAATCTTTTGCTCCAGAACAATTTTTGTCTTTTGATGTTCTGTTTTTTCATGACTGTATATTTTTTCATATTAATATGTTTTGTTCTCAAGGTTGGATTCAAGATCTTAGATGATGCTTTTCATTTTGTTAATCTGATTGATTTTGTATTGATTTTATTCAACCACCTATTTGATTTCTTCCTTTTTCTCATACAAACTTTTCTGTAGCTCATGCTCCTTTTTATCGTTATCTTACCTGAACCTAGACATCTGAGTAAAATTGTTATTCTTCTACTCTTCAAGCTCCCTCTCAAGATCTATCATTCGGTTCCTTTCTTCGTGAATTTGTCTAGACATTGATTTGTTTGTTTATTCTAACTTGTTTATGTGAGTGTTTTTGGAGTTTAGCTCCTCAATGAGGAAATGTTTTTCAGTTAGCTGACGATTCATATCAGAGATTTGATCTTTTAGAGTTTTTATTTGTTTGGTTTTTTATTCGATGTTTCTTTCGCTTTAATCAAATTTGGTCTTATACTTGAGTATTTATAGCTTCAGGGTCTTTTCGTTTGACTAAAAAGATGCTTTGAATGATTGATCTGCTTCACGCCATTTACTTGGAATAACAGTCTTGCTTTCTTCGTTTTGATTTCTTCCAAAATGTTTGAAGCGGGATGCTAATTACTATCTGTCGAATGAGGTATTGACAGCTCTGAATCCGACTGTCGAAAGAGCCTTTTATTTCAACTGACCCATAGTGGGAGTATTTGAAGTATTGATGTTGACTCTTTTCTGGACAAAAGATGATTCAGCGTCATTGTATCTTGGCCTTGCTTTGAAATTTCTAATATCCATGACTGGTGATTAAGATTTGCTTTCAAATCTTCCCTAATTGACCTTGCTTTTCCAATCATCACCAACAGTTCCTCTCCTTGCTCGTGAATGACTTAGCTTGACAGTCTTCACGATCAGAAGACAAGTAGCGTAAGGATCGAGACACTTTTGCAGTGGCACGGTGAGTGTTTAACCTTCTTGCGATGCTACTTCTTTGAGGTTGATCTTTATAATACCTGCCATGATATTTCCTCCCTTATCAGTCATCAGATTCACGTTGATTTCAGTTGCATCTTTTTTCTTATCCTCCTTCAGGTTGATATCTCGATTGAGTGGGAACACATTGGACCCACTGGATTGAATTTAAGGCGAAAGAGGTTTACCAGCATGTTGCAGTGTCAGTCGGCATGGAAACTTCACCGACAATTTAAGCTCCTTGACGTGCAAAACCAAATCATAAGATTCTATGTCCTCCATTGTCTAAATGTTATCAATTTATATTATCGCCTATCTTTCAATACTGAAATAAATTCACTAGCTGGCATATCTTTCAGCAATATTCCACCTCGATATCTTTGCAAAAATAAATTTTTTTCATTGGATGGGCGCAATATAATTTAATAACAATAATATGAAGTTTGCAAATAAACATACCATTCAGAGATAAACCCAATACACACAAGAGCAAATCTTTGATACTGGCTGCTGTTTCACCATGTGCGCAAAACCTCAAAATGACAATCGCAGCCAAAACGCAATGCGCAGCTATTCGGAACCGAAGATGAGGAAGATCAATTTGACAATAGGGAGAAGGGGGTGCTCGCAGAGCAAATAAACTCTGAAGAGTGGTTGTTTTTAAAATAACAGAAATACATGTGCTTCTAGCTAGTACAAAGGATTTGAAAGTACCAATGGATTTAGCTCCTTAACTTCTAAAACAACCACACAGAAAAATTCACTCAGAACTTCAAGAGTAAAGATGCCAAACGAGCATAAAACTAATCAGTTGACTTTGGCTAATCGTTATGACAAATATTTGACCATTTACAATGATACGAGGCCAAAAATCATGGAAGTGACTTTTAATCAGTCAAGATCGGATAATCAGCCGAACAATAGCATCCAGATGCTTTCAGAAATATCGGTGGTCTAGTAATAATTTATGTCGATGGAGTCAACAACTCTCAAGGCTCTCAATATGATTTCAAGACAAAGTGAACAAAAAAGCAATTAGAATACATCGACCATGAACAGAATGCCTCTTGCTACCATCCACGAAGGCAAAATAGACGATTCAAAACATGTCAGAAACCCACTTCAGAGGTTAATCGAAAAAAAGAAAAACGGACGTCAGGATTCATAGAGACCGAGGTTGCATTTATGACTTCTGTCATGGCCTGAGCTGATATAACAAACCTTATGGATATAAAATGCTGTTTTAGGCTTCATGGGGAGGGGTGCAATGGTAGAGACTAGTCTGCTTAATTTGGTTATAATTTTATATTACAGGCTATGAACTCACAATAAATGATCAATTCCATCTACAACCCGAGAAAAAAGCCGAGAGAACCCTTTGTTTTCCCCAAAATCAGCAAGGCCGAAGCCTCCACACCCGATAACAAAGTATTTGTGAGGGGAGCCAGTCGAAAGTACAACCAGCACAACATATTCAAGATCGAGGACGAGAAGAAGCAGCGGGTGAAGATGCATATCGAAGAGTAGAGACTCAGATAATTACGACAGCGGGAGTGTGACTAGATATAATTGAAGATGACAGCCATGAACAGACGGCATCAAGAGTAAATGAAGGAACTTTAAGAGGTACCACTTTTGTTACTCAGTAAGAGAAGAACATCGCCAACCAGATAGATAGTTACAAAAAAAATCAGTATCAGGTGAAATATACCTTGTGGGAACTCAAAAACTAAATCATGAATCTCAATGCGATCTATCTTGAACAATAAACTTAGTATCAACGGCTCTATCAGGAGTTTGGATATATGGAAGAAGAGGGTGAGGAGATGGAGGAGGGCGCTTAGGAGAACTACGAAGAGATGGAGGGATAGAATGAAGGCTAAGGGGAAGGGGAGGAGTACCACAATGGTGAGGAATAGTTTCTATCAGAGGAGGATGCCAATGACAATTCTAGCTTGAACCGAGCTTCGACTGTGATGTAGGGGCGTCAATCTACCTAGCAGAAGCTATAATAAGATACTCGCAATCTGTGATAGCTCCACTTCTATATAACTATCAAAACAGACCATATAATTTCACAATAAATGGACAGCAACAATAAAAGCTAATATGCGGGTATGGACATGAAAATGTTCGTGGTATCAGATGATCGAGAGCTGATGCCTATTTTATGCAAACCTAAACTGATAGCTGTCAAGTCTGCCCTTGTGAAGCAGTTGGAAGATCGGGAGAACAAGTTATTGTTGCAGGAGAAGCAAGAAAAGAAAGAATGATATGGTAGACAATATTAAGGATCATATTTCGATTATTTAGAGCTTACCTTTTCTGCGGTCGAGTTCACTGGAGGTTGTGTGATGTTACTCCTTATCGAATTATTAGTCGAAGGTGTATCCGTCAAATATTTACTGGATGGTGCTCCGACGAAGTAGTATCTTGTTTTCTTTTATTATGTTCGACATTTCTTCGTCTTCCTTTGTGGGATGAAATATAACTTTCACAGGGTCATACTTGCTCTATGAGCGAAAAGGAGACTCCAACGTGCCAGATTATAGTTCCTGCCAAGGAAATTCTCTAAGCCATACATGCTGTCTCAGCTCATGGGAACCTCCCCAACCAAGACGAGCCTTGGGCCTTCTTTGTATCAATTTATTGACAAAATCGGCAGCTTAGATAGACCACCCTTCTGGTATTTAGCTTTTTTTAATCGCCGTTTGCCTGGCTAGAATTTGTTCTCTGATAGATTTTCTATCTCTTCCGACATAAGGCCGTTTTCCCATCATCAGCTCATACATAATGACTCCAAGGGCATAAAAATCCACCTCATAGCTATGATTTTGCTTTGTCATGACCTCAGGGGCCATGTATCCGGGAGTTCCGCTGGTATCTGTAAAATTTTACTCTCTGTACTATTTGGCAATACCGAGATCTGTCACATGTAGATATCCTTAGTTATTATATTTTTTACCTTTGGCGTCAAAAAC
>Ga0100385_1003073_pt1 | contig 15175 bp, 6 predicted proteins | sample CryGeymeta201509_FD_81543 | JGI IMG/M metagenome (GOLD analysis project Ga0100385, IMG submission 81543) | Groundwater microbial communities from Crystal Geyser aquifers in Utah, USA - Crystal Geyser metaG 2015-09 | ecosystem: Environmental > Aquatic > Deep subsurface > Groundwater | place: USA... | reverse complement strand
AGTTTGCGCGGCTGGAAAAGGCACTGCGTGAGGGCACGGCGGATGCAGTGGCGATCCGGGAGCAGCTGCTGGCGCGGATGCATGACCTGTCCTCCTTTATGAAGACCCTCAAACAGCGCTTCTGGATCTGGTATAACCGCAACCACGACAATCGGCGTGGGACGCTGTGGATGGAGCGTTTCAAGAGCGTGCTGGTGGAGGGCAAGGGGAATCCTTTGCAGACGATGGCGGCCTATATCGACCTGAATCCGGTGCGGGCGGGTCTGGTGGAAGACCCGAAGGATTACCGCTTCTGTGGCTACGCTGAGGCAGTCGCTTCGGCAGGCTCCGGCTTTCGCGATGGCTCCGGTGGGCAGACCAGCTCGACGGGCTCGGGGCAGGATAAATTGGTTCAAGTGGCGGCCGCGAGGCACTCCGGACAGCGCGCCTGCGCGGGGATCCGGCACATTTGGGGTTCATATGCGGATGGGACTGTGCGTGAGTCGTTTACGCTGGCGATGGCTCTGCAGGCGCACAGGGAGTGGATCTTCGGCAAGCGGGCGGCGCAGGCTGGGCTAACCCCGCAGCAGCGGGCAAAGGCCTTACAGGTGCTGGAGCAGGAGGATGCACTGCTGCCGCGCGCGACGGTGCTGCGCTGCCGGGTGCGTTATTTTACCGACGGCGCGATCCTGGGCTCAGCGGAGTTTGTGCGGGGGCTGGCGGGACGCTGGCAGCAGGAGCGCGGGCGCAAGTATCCGCCGAAGATTTGCGATGTGCACGGGGCGGACTGGGGCGATCTGGCTACGGTGGTGCGACTGCGCAGGAGTGTGTTTGAGTGACGCTGGGACGGCTATCGGATAGAATTGACCTCCGAAATAGCTTCTTTTTTCAGGAAAGTTCTAATAAACAATTACCTTCTGCGTCATCACTCTTGAACAAAGTGATTCTTCGATGGCTCCTCACCCCGACCACCCCGCTGCGCGACGTCTGTGAAATTTTCGAAAACAGGCGGACAGACGGATGTGGCAAAGGCCGAAGCAGGTCTGGTCGCACTCTTCCGTGCCCTGGAATCTCCTTTGTTGGGATTTGCCTATCAAATGACGAAAGACGAACAGTTGGCGCAGGATATCGTGCAGGAGGCGTTCCTGCGTTTGCAGGCGCATTTCGCTGAGGTTGAGCAGCCGAAGGCCTGGCTCTACACCACGGTCCGGCGCATGGCGATCGATCAGCTGCGTCGGAACCGGAAGGTGGTGCCCTTTGCCTCGAACGCTGACGGCGCAGGCCGCCCGGAAATGGACCCGGCGGATGCCGCGCCGACGCCCGACCAGCAGGCGGATACCCACGAACGTATCGGGTTGCTGCGGGTCTGTCTGGAACGGCTCGCCCCGCGTGAGCGCACCCTTGTGCAGCTGAAGTTTGTCGAGGAGCTGAGCTACAAGGAGATCGCCGCAAAAATGGGCATGACCGTCGGCCACGTGGGCTACCAACTGCACCACGCGCTCAAATCCCTGGAACTGGAATTGAGAGAGGAGGGCGTGGCGCAATGAGTGATTTCAAGCCAACCAGCCTGCACGAGGAACTCGAGGTCCGGGTCATCGCTCTGCTCACCGGCGAACTCAGCGAGTCCGAGGCCGATGAACTGGAAAAGATTCTCGCGATCAATGAGGAACTCTCCGCCTTCCGCGACCGCATGGCCGGGCTGATGGGCGAACTGCACGCCGGGAGCGACGAGCTGGCCCCCGTCGCAGCTGAGCCGTCGCGTCGGCTGACTGAGGACCGCCGCGCCCGGATCTTTGGGGATGCCGGGGTGCTGGAACCCGAATCCAAATCACCGAAGCGTCCGCGCTTCAAGGCGACCGTCTGGGCGATCGCGGCCTCCTTTGCGATGCTCTTTGTGGTCGGGCTGTTGAGCACGATTCAATTTACCAAAAGTGTTTTACGGGAGGAGACTGTTTTTCACGCCATGCCGGTCGCTCCAGCGCCGCAGGCAGAGCCGGAATACACGGTCAACATGCGGCAGCGCAATCAGTCGACGCCCGCACCGCGCCCCCCGGCGATTGTGGTGAATAATCCTTCCGAACTGGATGTTCCGGCACTGGATATCGATGTCAATGTGGACGAAAGCGCGGTCCATGGCCGGGACGGCGGTGGCTTTGTTGGTGGCCTGACTGGGGTTCGCGAAATGCGGGATACGGATGTCGCGGGGCAAGACTATGCCAGAGCGGGCGAGACGATTCCGGTCGATATTCCGAAACAACTGATCGAGGGCACGCCGCAGCCGATCCGGGTGCCGGGCTTGGAGCCACGCGCGACGCAAGCGCCGCGCATGGTGGTGGCGGGGAGGGCTGCCCAACCATCCGAGCCGCAGGCAGCAGAAGCGGAAGAGCAAAGCATGAGCAGCACTCGCGAAATGAGTTTGGAGCTGACCGGATTTGGCTATGCCGGAGAGAAAAAAGACGCGCGGCCCGGGAATGTGGACCCGTTTGCTGCCCCGCCGCGCCCTGCGGCACCTGCGTCGGAAGGGAAAGTGATTCAATTACGCTCTGTAGCGCGCAGCGGACCGGTGGACGACTTTGCGGTTCCGGACCAGTCCAGAGTCTCAGCATTGGCCAAGCGCAAGTCAGCGGCTACGGAATCTTCTCAAGAAGGACGAAGTGACTTTCTGGGTGGCGATGATGCTGCCACTGCGGATGACCAGCTCTTTGCCAATCGAATCGATTCGTTGTCAGGGTCAAAAGGCCAAGTCATGTCACGGGAGGAGATGCTGCGTCAGGTGGAGGGAAGCTGGGAGCGAAGTCACATAGTTGCTGATGCTTCTCCAGTATATAACAGTAACTTGAGTGATAAGACTAGGGACATTGTGATCCCGGAGCTTAATTTCAAAGGTATGCCGCTCAGTCGGGCACTGGAAACGCTGTCTGAGCTGTCGATGGTATATGATCGAGAGGGAAGTGGTGTAAACATTGTTCCTGTTTATGACGAATCGAAGCGTGACCCCAAAATTAATCTATCATTGAAAAACGTCACCTTGGCTGAAGCCGTGGCGAAGGTCGCGGGTTCAGCTGGCTTTTGCTATGATATCGCTGCCGATGCAATCACGATTGATCAGGATTTGGATATGTCCGCTGCTCCGCTGGTCGCGAACCAAAAGTCCAAGCACATCGTTATTCCACAAGCCAACTTCAGTGGCATGCCGCTGAGTCAGGTGGTCGAGACTTTGAGAGGATTGTCGGTCGTTTACGACCCCGAGCAGAAGGGCATCCCGATTGAATACAAACCGGTGGACGGGCAGGATCCACGGGTGAACATCTCACTACGCAATCTCAGTCTGGACCGCGTGCTGCAGTTCGTCACCCAACAGGTGAACCACGAAGCGGTTGACATTAACGGTGAGTTTATCCGCATCCAACCTGCGGGGCAGACTGCTGTTGAAAAAGCCGCCAACGCCCGCGCGCAAAACGTCCGTCAAACCCCTAAGTCCGAAAAACTCACCGCCGAAGCACCTTTCTCGACCTTCTCGCTCAACATCAGCGACGTCTCTTTTAAGCTGGCGCAGGCGGCGCTGCAAAATTCCCGCGTGCCGCCGAGTGGGCAGATCCGCACCGAGGAGTTCGTCAACAGCTTCGACTATGGCGACCCGGTGCCGCGCCCGGAGGAGCCGGTCAGTCTGCACTGGGAAATGGCGCAGCACCCCTTCGAGCACGACCGGCAGGTGGTCCGCTTCTCCCTGCAGACGCAGGCCAGCGGACGCGCCTCCGGGCAGCCGCTCAACCTGACCCTGCTGGTGGACAACTCCGGTTCCATGCAGCGTCCGGACCGCCAGGCGATTCTGCGCAACAGCCTGGAGACGCTGGAGCAAAAACTCACCGATCAGGATCGCTTGAACGTGCTGCTCTTCGCCCGTCAGCCGCGGCTGATCGCGGAGGCGCAGACCCGCGCGTCGCAGCAGGCCGCCGTGCAAAGCGCGCTGGCCTATCGTCCCGAAGGCGGCACCAATCTCGAAGCGGGCCTGCAGGCCGCCTACGAGACCGCCCGGTGCAACTACCTCCCTGCGGGCGGCAATCGGGTGATTCTCATGACCGATGGCGCGGCCAATCTGGGCAATGTCAAGGCGGGCGATCTGGCGGAATTCGTCGTCGGTCAGCGCAAGCAGGGCATCGCGCTGGATGCCTACGGCATCGGCTGGGACGATTACAACGACGCCCTGCTGGAGGAAATCACCCGCAACGGCGACGGCCGTTATGCCTTCCTCAACTCCGCAGAGGATGCCAGCGAGGACTTCGCCGAAAAGCTGGCCGGCACGCTGCGGGTGGCCGCCGCCAATGTGAAGGTGCAGATCGAGTGGAATCCCGAGCGGGTGCGGCGCTACCGTCAGATCGGCTACGACTTGCACCAGTTGAAAAAAGAGGACTTCCGCGACAACACGGTGGACGCAGCTGAGATTGGCGAGGCCGAATCGGGCACCGCGCTCTACGTGCTGCAAATTGACGAGGATCCGCGCATCCTCGGCGGGCTCGGCACCCTCCACGTGCGCTATCTGGACCCCGCCAGCGGACGCTACCGGGAGCACAGCTGGCCGCTGCCCATGCCCCGCTGTGTGCCCGCCGCCGCAGCCAGCCCGTCCATGCGGCTGGCCATGAGCAGCGCCTTATTCGGCGAGCGTCTGGCGGACAGCCCTTATGCCGGCGGCTACGACTTCCGCGATCTTTACCAGATGACCACCGGGCTGCCCGAGGCATTCCCCACGCAGCCGCGGGTGGCTGAGCTGCAAAGCATGCTGCTGCAGGCCAGTGATCTTTACGGAGAACAATAAATTAAGGTAAGCCCTATGAAAAAACACGAAGAATTTCCGATGTCTGCCTCAGAACCACCCCTGAATCAATCGCCTGAACGGCGACTGATTCTGTCCCCTCCTATCCCTGCGGGCAGGCGGGGAGTTTTGTACCTGTTTTTATTGGCCGCTATCCTCTCGGTGTTTAGTTCCTCCGGCTTATTCGCCCAGCCCCAACCACAGTCCTATAAAGTGGACTCGCTGCAGGTCGATGGCGGGGCAGATGCGGAAAAGGGCCGGATCTCGATCACCGCGACGCTGGGTGATCCCATGGACCCTGAAAAAGAGGAGAAGCTGATCTTCGCGCTGGCATCCGATTCCGAACTGACGCTCGATAACGCGGGCGCACGGCAGGCAACGACCCTCACGGCCGAGGTCAAAAACGGAAAATTGGAACAACTCGTCCTGCGCGTGACCGGCGGCCTGCCGGTGGAGGCGGTGCGGGGTGACAACATCAAGGCCTGGAGCTTGCAGCGACGGACTAAGGATGCCCCGGAGGGTGGCCTCTATTTGGTCGTCGATCTGGAAACGCCGGTCGAGGAAGGCAGCCTCAGTTTTGTGGTCGAAGCCCGCGAAACGAATGCCGCGCTACCCAGGTCGGTGGCAGCGCTCTTCTTCAGCCCGCCGGATGTCGGCCTGTCCTCGGGCGAACTCCGGGTCGATGCCGGGGCCGAGTTGTTGCTGGATCGAGTGGAGGGCTCGCAGCTGGATGTGCTGGACCACGGAAAGAGCACGAACAAGCGGGTTTATACCTATGCCGGGGGCAATCCTCAACTGATTCTGGAGCTGATCTCGAAGCAGCGCCCCGATCTACAGTTCCGGGATTTTAATTTAAGCGGCAGCTACGAGGCGGGCCGCTTCGGCTTTTCCCTGACCGGGGTCGCCGAGGTGTTCAACCCCGGTGAATTTGAACTGACACTTTTAAGTGGCGCGGCGGCGCTGTCAAAGGCCCCGCAGATCGAGGGGGCGTCGATTCGCTTCGAAGGAGATCGTTACTATGCGCAATTTGAAAAACCGGGGACTTATCCGGTCCACCTTTTCTTCGATGCGAAAGTCGCGACTTCGGAGGGGCGCAGCACCGTGCGCTTCAATGTGATGGACAGTGCCTTGCAGCCGGTTTCGCTGGCCGGGCTGCCGGTCGATGCGAGCCGCGTCCGGCTCAACGGACAGCGCCTGGAGCCAGCGGATGGTGCGCTCAAAGGGAGTTTGTCCGGCGACGGCTTGTTTCGCCTGTTTTGGACCGACCCCTCGTGGAAAAGCCGCGAGCCCGGCGATGCGGCTTTGTTCTACTCGGCGGAGAGTGTCGCGCGGCTGGAGGTGGGGCCCGGGTTGGTGCGGCAGGACTCGAGCTACACCGTGCGCATCATGCAGGGCACCATGCGCCGACTGGTCTTTGATCTTCAGGGAGAGGGCGAGATCACTCAAGTGGAGGGCGACTCGATCTTACGCTGGGAGGTGCGAACAGACAAAGCCGAAGGGAGTCGTCAGCTGGTGCTGGAGTTGAACAAGGCTTACCAAAAAGATTTCGAGTTGCAGGTGCGCTCGCAATATGCGCTGCCCGCCTTTCCCGCCAGGGCGGAGCCGCTGCGCGTGCTGCCGGTGGATGCGATCCGCTACAACGGCTACCTCCGAATCAGCAACAAAGGGGCGGTCTCGATCGACGTGCCGGAATCGGAGGGCTTTGCCCAAATCTCGCCGGACTATTTTCCCGGCCCGTCCGAAGCGCTGCCTGCAGGGACCCAGGTGCTGGCCTACCGCTTTTCCGATGTGAACTATCGCTACACGATTCTGGCGGAGGATATTCTGCCCGAAGTCTCGGTTTCGCAAATCCTGCTCTACCGGGTCGGCGCGGAGGACCAGAGCCTGCGCGGCGAATTGGAACTCAGCATTCGGAAAGCACCGCTGCGCGACTTTTATATTCAGGTGCCCACGGGCTATTCGCTCTCCAATTTGCAAGCGCCGAGTCTGGCCGATTATTTTCTGCTCGATGGCGAGGCCGGCCGCCAGTTGCGCATCGTTTTCGCCCGGCCGCTGACCGGCAGGCATAATATCGAAGTGGCCTTCGAGAATAACCGGGCGCTCGAGGGCGAGGCCTGGGAGTTGCCCGTCTTTCGTCCGGTGGATGTCAAGAACCTGCGGGGCCACGTGGGCGTGACCGTCGAGCCCGGCCTGCGGGTAAAGGTCGCCTCGCTGGACGGCGTGGCGGAGCAGGCGGTCAATTTCTTTCCCAAGACGGTGGACGCCCTGCAGATTGCGCTGCGGGTGCGTGAGCCGGACTGGTCGGCCACCTTGACGGTGGAGCAGTTGCCGCAGGCGGTGCAGGCGGACCTGCTGCGGCTCTTCTCGGTCGGGGAGGGGCGGATCTACGGCAGCACGGTCGCCAATTTTCTGGTGTCCGGTGCCCCGGTATCTGAATTTCGGATACAAGTGCCGGAGGAGGCGGAGAACGTCGACTTCGTGGGGCGCGACATCCGGGGCTGGACGCAAGGTGAGGGCGGCGTCTATGAGGTGCGCCTGCATGCGCCGGCGGCCGGGGCCTATACCTTGCTGTGCACCTACGAGTCGAAGCTCGATCCGCAGGGCGGGAAGGTCCACTTCCAGGGCGTCAATCCCATCGGAGTCGCTTCGGAGCAGGGCTATTTGGTGGTGGTGAGTAACTTCCCTTTTTCCATCGGCGCGCTGGACTATGCCTCCGATTTGATCCGCTTGGAGCCCAACGAAATCCCGGCCGAGTTTCGACTGCTCTTTGACGCGCAGGTGCTGGCCGCCTTTCAATATACCAACAGCCCGTCCGTCAGCATGGAGCTGCGCTCGCCCGCGCAGGCGGAGGCCAAGAACCAGGTGATCGACTTTGCCAATCTGAAATCGCGCATCTCCCGCGACGGCGAGATTCTGACCCAGGTCGAACTCATGCTCAAGAGCAAGGGGCAGACACACTTCCGGATGCAGCTCCCGCCGAATCACCGCATCTGGTCGGCCCGCGTGGAAGGTAAAAAAGTCAACCCGATCGCCGCCGAAGGGAGGATTTTGCTGCCGCTGCCCGCCGGACATGATCCGGCCAGCGCCCTCCAGGTCACGATAGAACTGGCGGCCCAATCCGGCGACCCGCACCAGCCGGTGGTGTATGCGCCCGCGCTGCATGCGCCTGCGCTGACCGTGAATTGGGAACTGACGAGCGACCCCGGCTACGGGCTGCGCTACCTCGATGGCGATATCAGCTCGGGCCGCATGAGTGGTCGGGCCAGCGGCTTCGCCTGGCTGAGTGCGGTGCTCGCCGGCGTGCAAGCCCCCATGCGGCTGCTCTTGATCGCCATGCTGGGGATGGGCGTCCTCGCGCTGGTTCTGGCCAAAACCCTCATTCAAAAGTTCGACAAGTTCGGGCGCTATCGGCGGGTGTTCTTGATCCTCGGCGTCCTGGCGCTGCTCTCCGGCGTAACATTTTGCGGCATCATTCTCGGGGCGATCCCCGTGCCCCAGGAAGCCTTATGTGAGAGCATCACGCTCAAGACGCCTATCGAGCTTTCGTCACAACCCCTGCGGCTGCAGCTCGCGAATCTGCCGGTGGATGCCGCCGGAGTGAGTGGGGCGGTCTTTTTCCTGCCTGTGCTGATCGGTCTCGGGCTCTGGGGCTACGGCTTGATCTCGGGCCAGCGGCGCAACCTCTTTTGGGCGCTGGGCTGGATCGCGATTTTTATCGGCGCACTCAGTTCGACCGGGGGCGGTGCCTTCTTCATTCTCACCATGATTCTCTTTTTCTTACTTAACGTGCTGCGTCCGCTGAAGGACCACTTGGTCCAGAGCGGCCGCTTTGCCGCCATTGTGGCGGTCTTGTTCGCGGCCGTAGCCTATCCCGTCAACGATGCGGAGGCCGAGTCCTTGCCGCCGGTTACTTCGGCTGCGCAGGCCTTTGCCGACAGCATCAACCAGCAAATCGTGGTGAATGAGACGGACGCACGGGTGGAGGCCTCCCTGCAATGGCGGGCCGCTGCCGGGGAGCGCTGCCGCTTCCTGCGTGCACCCGCGACGCTACTGGACGGGAGCGAGCTACCGGAAGGGCTGCGTCTGCTGCAGTTGCGGGAGGGGAAGCAGCTCGTTTACGAACTGGAAGCCGTGCGTGCCGGAGACTACCGCTACGACTTCGCTTACCGGGCGAGGGTGGGGCGCACCCCCGCCGGCGAGGCCAGTCTCCTGCTGCCGGTGGGGCAGGCATTGAGCCACCGCGCCCACATCACGATTCCGAAAGTCAATGTGGTGCTCGCATCCGAACAGGCGGTCTCGATCCAAGCTGCGGCCGGGCAGCCGCGGGCCTCGACCTTTGAGGTGGTGTTCCAGCCCGCCGATACGACGACCGTCACCTGGTCGCCGGAGCGTCGCGACGCCAGCAAGGAAAAGCCGGTCTACTACGTCGAAAGTCACGACCTTTACGCCCCGCTCGCCGGTCTGGTCAGTGGTTCTCATGTCTTCAATGTGCGATTTGCCCAGGGGCAGCTCGACGCGCTGAAATTCCGGGTGCCGGAGGACATGACCGTCACTTCCGTCGAGGCCCGCAAGCTGGCCAACTGGCATTTCGATCCGCAGGAACGCTCGCTCATGCTCTATTTCGATCCGGTGCAACAGGAGTCCTTTACGGTGTCGGTGTCGTCCCAGGTCGCCTCAGGAAGCCTGCCCTACCAGCGCACGGTGAGGCCATTGGAGGTCGAAGGCGCGGCCACTCAGTTGAGCCTGGTGGGTCTGGCCTCCGATGAGGAGGTGCAGATCGGGGAGGTCTCGACCACGGAGGCGGCGCCGATCAACCTGGAAGATTTCCCTGCCGACCAGGTGAAGACACTGGCCTTTTTGGGGCGCGTCCCGCAGCTGCGCCGGGCCTACCGCTGGGATGCGGCAGCGGGCGCGCTCGATTTACAGGCGCTGGCCGTGCAGCCCGACATCCGCTCCACGACCAAGCAGACCGTCTCGCTCGGCGAGGACCGCATTTTGATCGCGCTGGAACTCCAGGCGGAAATCAATCGCACCGGCGTCTTCAAGCTCAGCCTGCCGATCCCGGAGGGCTACGATGTGGAGTCCGTCTCGGGCCAGCAACTGAGCCATTGGAACCAGGCGACCGCTCCCACCGGTGAACGCACGCTCCAGCTCCATCTCAATGGCAAGACCATGGGCACGGCCGCCTTTAATCTCAGCCTGTCCGGACCCGGGCTGGCCGAGCGCAGCAGCTACCTGCCGCCCATCCTGCAGCTGGCGGAAACGGATCGCCAGACCGGAACGCTCGTTCTCGTGCCGGAGTTGGGCTACCGCCTCCAGGCCCGGGAACGCGACGCCGCCGTCCAGCTCGACCCCTCTAAGGCGGGCCTCAAGCAAAAGAACATCATGCTCTACCGCATCCTCAATCAGACGGCCCGGCTCGCCTTCGATGTCGAACGGGTCGACCCCTGGATCGAGCTCGAGCGCGTCGAGTCGGTAGCCGTGCGCAGCGGCGTGGTCGAGGTGCGGGCGCGTTTTAACTTTACGGTGGAAAATGCCGGCGTCCGCGAGCAGGTCTTCATCATCCCGGATCAGGCCATCGGCGTGCAGTTTACCGGCGAGCCGCTCGCGGATGCGCAGGAAACGGCACCGGGCCAGTGGCTTGTGACGCTGAAGCGCAAAATGGTCGGGAAGTTCGCCCTCAACCTGGCCTACCAGATCCCCACGCCGGATCAACCCGACCGCATCGCCCTGCAGGGGATCGAGGTGCCGGCGGCCAACCAGCAGTCCGGCTACCTGGCACTGGTGCCGCACGGGCGTATCCAACTCGTGCCCCAGGGCACGCTGGAGGCCCTGCAACCCGCCGAGGCCCACATGATCGAGTCGAAATTACGCGGCGACCTGGTGGTGGACCAGGCCTCCCACGTCTATCGCATCATGGAGACCGGTTTCCAGCTGGGTTTGGAGGTGAAGCGCCACGAGATTGCCGACCTTGTGCCCGCCCAGGTGCGCGACGTGCAACTGGCCTCCATCATCTCGGGCGCGGGCTCCGTGCTGACCCAGGTCACGCTCCAGCTCGATCCCGGCGACAAGCGGATGCTGCGCATCACCCTGCCGCCGGAGAGCGAGTTCTGGTTCGGCTCGATCAACCAGCAGAGCGTCTGGCCCTGGCACGAAGACGGCGACGTGCTGCTGCAACTCGAGTCCAGCGCCGTCGAAGGTGAAGACTCGGTGGTCGAGTTTTTCTACGCCACGCAGCTCGATCTCAAATCCGGGCGGAATATCCAGACCAGCCTCGTCGGCCCAAGCCTCGATCTGCCCCTGGAAAATATCGCCTGGACGCTCTACTATCCCGAGACTTGGCAGGTCGATGAGTGGGACGGCAACCTCAGCATCGACACGCAGAATCAGGGTTGGGCCTCGGTCTCGAATATGAGCGATTACATGCAGCTCGAACGCAAGAACCGCCTCATGAAAAAGAGCAAGGCCGAGAGCCTGCTTACGGAGGCCAACGTGCTGCTGGAGCAAGGCAAGCAAGAGCAGGCGCGTTCCGCTTTTTCCTCCGCCTACAATCTCTCGCAGTCCGACGCCGCGCTCAACGAGGATGCCCGCGTGCAGTTGCAGAATGTCCGCCAGCAACAGGCGCTGGTCGCCATCGCCAACCGGCGCAACGCCTTCATCAACGACAAAGCCGGCTCCCGGGTGGCCTCGCAGCAGATGGAGGTCGCTCAGGAGAACCTGCTCAACTTCACCGACCGCGACCTGCAAGGTGTGCTGGGCGGCAACACCGCCGAGGAAAACGATGCCCTCCGCCGCCTCGCCGCCCGCCTCATCGACCAGCAACAGGCCGTCCCGGCCAAGCCGCAGGCCATCGGGACCACCCTGCCGCAACAGGGGCAGACCGCCAGCTTCTCCCGTTCGCTGCAAGTCAACGAACGCGCCGGACTCGTGATCGAGATCGCAGGTAAGCGCCGCGATGCCGGCCGCGCGGGCACGCCGGTCGGGATTCTTATCCTGCTCGCCGCCCTGGCCTTCGGCGTCAGCGCACTCACCGGTCGCAAGGATTGACGTGGCCTCGTTCGTGAGAACGGGGGCACCCGGCCGGATGTCGAAGAACAGAAGAAAAACTTCCGGAAAGCGCAGATTGGCGCAGGTGAATCAATTTAAGGGACAGTCAAAAAAATGTTGACATGGATGGGGCTGGGGGTTGAGTGGGGCGAGGAGATTATTTATTATGAGGACAGCGCGTTTGAAAGTCTTGGGTGGTGGATCGGCGGTTTATCATGTGATGACGCGGACGGTGAATGGGGAGCGCTTGTTTGGGGACCGGGAGAAGGAGATTCTGCGGAAGATGATCTGGCAGGTGGCGGATTTCTGCGGGGTGGAGGTGCTGACGTATTGTGTGATGTCGAATCACTTCCATGTATTGGTGCGGGTGCCGGAGCAGGCGGAAGTTTCAGATCAGGAGCTGTTGCGGCGCTACCGGGTGCTGTATCCGAAGCCGACGAAGTATCAGACGGCTTCGATTCAAGTTTTGGAACAGGTGCTGGCCAAGGGTGGCGAGGAGGCGGAGGCGATTCGGCGTAAGCTGTTGGCGCGGATGGGGGACGTCTCGGAATATATGAAGACCTTGAAGCAGCGATTCTCGGTGTGGTATAACCGTTCGCATGAGCGCTATGGGACCTTGTGGGCAGAGCGTTTCAAGAGTGTGTTGGTGGAGGGGAAGGGGAATCCATTGCAGACGATGGCGGCGTATATTGACCTGAATCCGGTGCGGGCGGGGCTGGTGGACGATCCGAAGGATTACCGCTTCTGCGGTTATGCGGAGGCGGTGGCCCATTCGAACTGCTCCCGCCCGGGACGAGGCTGCGGCGGGCCAGCGGCATGGCGGGGGATTTGTTTTATCTGGGCGGCTTATGCGGGTGGTGCGGCGCGGGAAGATCTGTCCGTGGAGGAAGCTTTGCGGATGCACCGGGAGCTGATCTTTGGCAAGCGCGCCGGGCAGGCCGGGCTGTCGGAGTTGGCGCGCCAGCAGGCACTTAAAGTTTTGGAGCAGGAGGATGCGTTGCTGCCGAAAGCCAGCGTGTTGCGTTGCCGGGTGCGTTATTTTACCGACGGAGCCATTTTGGGCAGCCAAGAGTTTGTGCGCGGATATGTGGATGTTTGGCAGCAGCAAAAAGGTCGGAAGTATCCGCCGAAAGTGAAGCCGCTGCGTGGGGCAAACTGGCAGGATTTAGCGACGATTCAGGGGCTGAGGAAACAGGTGTTTGGATAATCGCCTCTCAGCGGCATTCCACTTTTATCGTATTCCTCGGCAGGGGTGTCCGTTCGGTGGTTGCAGTTGCGCTCCAGTAGAATTTTTCACTGAATTCAATTGAGATTCTGCGTTTTGCGCTGAAGTTGTCTGCTGTGAGCACTATTATCAAATTTGACCCGGCGCGTGTCCGTGAGGATTTCCCCATCCTGCAGATGCAGGTGCATGGCAAGCCTTTGAGCTATCTGGACAGTGGCGCGACGGCACAGAAGCCGGGTGCGGTGATTGCAGCGGTGGATCGCTACTACCGTGAGCAGAACGCCAATATTCACCGCGGGCTTTACTCGCTCAGCGAGCAGGCGACGGAGGCCTACGAGGCGGCCCGGGGCAGCGTCGCCGACTTTTTGGGAGCAGCGGATGCGGATGAAATTATTTTTGTGCGCGGGGCCACCGAGGGCATCAACCTGGTGGCGCACGGCTTCATCGAGTCGGTCCTTCAGCCCGGGGATGAGATCCTGATCAGCCACATGGAGCACCATGCCAATATTGTGCCCTGGCAGATTGCCGCGCAAAAGACCGGTGCCATACTCAGGGTGATTCCGGTGACGGATGCCGGCGAACTCGATTTGGATGCCTTTGCGAGCTTGCTGAGTGAAAAGACCAGGCTGCTCTCGGTTGTGCATGTGTCCAACGCGCTGGGCACGATCAACCCGGTGCCGCTGATGATTGAAAAAGCCCATGCCTTGGGCGTCCCGGTGCTGCTCGATGGTTGTCAGTCGGTGCCGCACATGCCGGTCAATCTGGCGCAGCTCGGTTGCGACTTTTTTGTCTGCTCCGGCCACAAGCTCTTTGGGCCGACAGGGATCGGGGTGCTGTGGGGCAAGCGGCAGTGGCTGGAAAAATTTCCGCCCTATCAAAGTGGGGGCGACATGATCGAGCAGGTGGACTTTGGTGGCACGACTTACAAGCCGATCCCGTCCAAGTTTGAAGCCGGCACGCCGCACATCGCTGGGGTCATCGGTCTGGCGGCGGCCATCGACTATCTCAATCAACTGGACCGTGCCGGTGCACTGGCGCACGAGGCGGCCCTGTTGGCGGCGGCCACGGCGACCCTGGCCGGAGTGGAGCATTTGCGGATAATCGGAACGGCGGCGGCAAAGGCCTCGATTGTATCCTTTGTCATTGAGGGCATACACCCGCACGACATCGGCACTTTTCTGGATGCCGACGGGGTGGCCGTGCGCGCCGGGCATCACTGCACCCAGCCGCTCTTGAAGCGTTTTGGCGTGCCCGCCACTGCCCGTGCTTCGTTTGCATTTTACAACAGTTTTGACGATGTGGAGCGGCTGGCGAATGCGGTGCGGAAGTTGCAGCGCTTCTTCGGCTAGCGGAGCTCAGCTGAACCCAAGCCCTGCCGCGAGTTCTGCCAGGCCCGGGTAGGCGAGTGTGGCACCGGCAGCGGTAAGCTCGTCGATGTTGTGGGCACCGGTGGCCACGCCGTAAAAGGACAGCCCGGCATTCAGGGCCGTCGCGGCATCGGTGGGGGAGTCGCCAATCAGGACAGCTCCAGCGGCGGCGGCACCGATTTGCTGCAGCACGTAGCGGGTGAGTTCCGCGTCCGGTTTGGCCCAGGGAGTATCCGTATTTCCGATGCAGTGCTGAATATGGCGGGAAAACCCGCAATGGCTGCTGACGGCGCGGGCGGTCTCGCCGTGTTTGTTGGTCAGGATCGCCTGCGGGATATTACGGGCCGCGAAGCACGCGATCAGTTCCTGTGCGCCGGGCAGCACGACCAGGCCGTCAAACATCATTGCCGGGAAACGCAGGCGGAAGGCGGCGCAGGCGGCATCCAGGCCTTCGGCGGCCACGAAATGCGCCATCGTGCTGGCCATGGTTCCGCCCATACTGCGGCGGATTTCGGCTGCGGATGGTTCGGGGTAGCCTAGTGCGGTGATGACATCGCGATAGCAGCGCAGGATTGGGGTGGTCTGGTCGATCAGGGTGCCGTCCATGTCCCAGAGCACGGTTTGAGGAATTGAAGCTGGCATCATGGTGCGGAAAAATCAGTTGAGTGCAAAGAGCGCCCCGGCAAGTTGGCGCAGATTCGGGTAAATGCCGACAGGATGGGTCTCCTGAGCCAGCTGTTCTGCGCT
>Ga0100385_1003059_pt1 | contig 15207 bp, 16 predicted proteins | sample CryGeymeta201509_FD_81543 | JGI IMG/M metagenome (GOLD analysis project Ga0100385, IMG submission 81543) | Groundwater microbial communities from Crystal Geyser aquifers in Utah, USA - Crystal Geyser metaG 2015-09 | ecosystem: Environmental > Aquatic > Deep subsurface > Groundwater | place: USA... | reverse complement strand
CCAGTCATTTCAGAACAATTGCTATCTAATCTGCCAGCAAAACTGATACCAATTTTGGCTACAAAAGGAGAGGTCAAGCTTACGGTACTGTCTTCAGAAGGGTTTAGTGATTCATTTAAGTACTAATAAATTCACCTATTTGTAGTCTTATTGGCTGACATATCAATATCAATAATGTTCGATTCCGATTATAACAATTAGGCATGTAGACCTAGGTTCATTTGGCTCTCTCATAAATAAGAGATCAACTACGCAGACGAAAGTACAAAGCTATGCTTGCCAAAATTTGCCGTATCAAGACTAGTGTTGAGATACATTGCTACCCACCTCTATCGCTCTTCGAATTGCTAAGACTATAAATATCAGCAATCAATAAACTACTCTAGAGAAATTTACTAAAAAAATACAAATATGAGTATCTGACTGTTTAGTGGCTAGTTGACATTTTAGAAAGAAACATCGAAGAGATGCATTAAATATTGTGTGAGTGGTTGGAAGAAAGAGGAGAAATTGCACCTTAGAGAGTAGTGCCCGATAGTCTGGCGACTTTTCCTCTGGTCAGGGAAAAAGAATAATAGACCAAGATCAAATTAGAGAAAATAGAGCCTTTCTATAGAAATCAAGGGGTTAGCACTTCCAGAAAGTATATCGAACAGTTCATGAAAATTGTCAATATCAGTTTAGCTAACTACGTCCAAATGGCTCTCCTTTATCGCAAGGAACCCTCACATCAAATGATTGCTTCCTGGGCTGAAATTCCAGGTAATGCCTTTGTAACCATCCCAGGCAAACTAAGCCACGCCCGTACACATCTTCTTTTAGGTAAAATGCTTTCTGTCGACTCAGTCAACCAACTCTAAAGAGCCCAAATAATACTTGACCATTCAACAGAGTAATTTATTGACTGTCTGCACATGGCAAATTGTTCCTCCTACCGAGCTCGAGATCAATAACCCAAGCTTTCAAAATATAAAGCTTTACAAAAATAATGTACAAAACTTCTAATGATTAGCTTGATCATGACCAACAAAAACAACATGAAACTTGGGAAATAACAAACTGCACTAATGGGGTGTTAATTGATAAAAAACACGGTCAATGGCTTAGGACACGGATTTGGATATTTTAAGAGATTGCTGCTACCAGAGTTGTATTTGCTTGAACAATATACCAAATATCAAGAGGAAAAAAGATAGTTGGAGGAGATCACCAATTTGTATTTCGGAGATTTGAGGAATAAGGTCGAGTGTGCTAAGTAGTAAAAATAAATGGTCTTAAAAAGAGGTCTCAATGTTCAGTAAAAAACCAGAGGATGTAGATTTAGCGGCCAACGCGGTCTATTGGATGACATAGGCCCCGCCAAGACTATAACAACTGTCACCAACAAGCGAAAAGAAATCAACAGTTCCATCATGACAGGCACCAAAAGCACCATAGATTAGAACAGATCTAGGAGAATTGGAGACAGTATTCTAACAAAAATGATCATTGGACATATTGAAGAGCTGAACACCTGTTATACCAAGTTTAAAAACAATATCGGAGCTGGATCTTATTACAAGGGAATAAAAGCCAAACACAGCAGAAATATGACATCTACAGCTCCAACTACCCTCAGGAAACAAAAAATAACACCATCGAATGCCCTAATATCACATTAAGAACTCACTCAAAGAGTAGAAAGGATTAAATAAAACTAACAGCTCTCTAAAAGAGACACAAGATCAGCCAAAGAAAAGCTTCTTAACATGAAAAAATATAATTTAGTTGAGAACACACTGGAAGAATATAATGAACCGCCTGTCATTTGCCAACTATAAAAAGAAATCGACAATGGCAAACAACTAGTCAATATGCGTGATAGCGAACAAACATAATATGTCCATGAATAGCCTGAAATCAAGAAAAGATTCCACAACCTCACGAAAAAAACAAAAATATTCGTGCAAATTCTCCATCTCAACAAATAGGCCCTTGGGATCAAAAAACTGGTTGAAAAAGTTGACCTCCTAAAGAAAAAATAATAACAAAAGCAGAAGATGATATCTAACCGGATCACGAGCTTGGCCACCAGAGATAAAAACTCCGAATTCAACAATATGAGTCATTTTAAAGTCATCGCTTCTGAACTCATGAAACAACACATTAGCAAACAGGCCGATGAGGACCTTGATTGGATGTAGAAGAAAAAAATTATTGAAGCCAGCCATGCACTAGGTGAGGACAGTATAAAAACAATCAGGAATAAAATTGTATACAAAATGGACCGAAAGGAAAGAAGATCTGATCGTTCAGATCTCAATTAGGAAGCATTCAAGCAAAAATTAAAAAGGTTAGGAAGTACCAATTTCTTTCTCAAACGAGTACCCGACGTCAAAAATGGGAGTACCGAACGACCGAGTAACAAAAAGAAACGTGTAAGTGCAAATAATTACCGTAGAAGTAAGGTCGAATTTACCGATTTACCTCTTGAGATTGATATAATTTGAGTCAGAGTGTTTAGAATACTTTATTATTCCTTATTGCTTTTAATAACAAAATAAACAAAGCCCATGACCGACATTACTAGCTACCTACGCAAAAATTCTAACAAAGGATAACTCAGGACAGGCAACGTCCTGGTGCAGAACATGCGAAACAACATCCAATAATTGAACAGGTCGATGAGTAGCATCGAAAAGATGATCGCCCAGTCCAGAAAAATCATCTTTTAATCAAGATAAAGCAGCATGAATAAAACCATCAACATCGAAAACAAACCCGAAAGTCCTTATAAAAGCGTGGTGATTGGAGTATCTCCTAGGGTTGAACCTCCCACCATAAAAAAAAAAGCTCATCCTCCAACTCCTAGCAACATCGAATCTAACCCTGCCTCTAGAATCAAAGGTGTAGCAAACAGCCGTTCTTTCGCTTACACTTCAAAATTCAGCAAAACAGCTCTTGAGCATCAGAACAATTTGATCAAATATCAACCTTAAACAGTAAAGAAATAAATCTAGTTGAGAAGAAGTGCAGTAAAAGAGGAGAGATTATCATAGAGTAGAAAAGATAGTGAGTCAAAAATGGATGTAAATGAGTCCACCCCTCCGAAAAAATAAAAGAAAGATATAAGACTTCAAAATACTCCTGTTACTGCCCCTTATGCAAAATAAGTCAATAATAATAACGAAATATATAAATTTTCTCCACAAAGGACATCACAATAACGAGCTCCACCTCCTTCACAACCAAAATAAGTCAACAAGATCAAACTTAAACCCACACCCCGCAACGCCACCAAAGCTGACAGAAAACCATACATCAAGCTTTAGACCAACAAAGAACCAGACATGATCAAGATTGAAGATGATGGGTATTAATCTGATCCACCATAAAGCCAATCCTATGTTGAACAGCAGAGTTAAGACAAATCTGTCAGGTTTAAAACGGAGTATGTAAATGAAGATTCTCCTTCTTTGATCAATCGCTATAGCTTTGGTTCCCCTACTCCTAATGCGAGGAGCTAGCAGAAAAAGACAAGTACTCGAGGAAAGGTCAAGTTGAGACTTTTTGACAATGAATCTTCTAAAAAAGAACCTAGCTACAGAGATCAAAAGTTATCAGGTGTATAATTAGCCATCGACACTCCTCGATAAAATCGTCAACAACTCGTCAAGCAACTCTAACGCCTCTAAACAGAGTCTTCAACAGAAGAGGAGCGCAAGGCCAAGTTCATCCTCAAGATCCGGAAATACGGCTTCGTTTAGAAATATCTTTCCGAGACAGAAGTATGGTCCATCTATGACTACCTCGTTGGTAGCCACATTCCTGAGCTGAAATGGCCGATATACATAGTTGACGAGGTTTACAAGAAGATGAAAAGTAAGAAATGATTGACTGATATGTTTCTTTTTATTTAGACTGGTGGAATATATTAGAAACCAGTATGCTTCAATAACATTTAGAACAGTGCTTCTACATCACTAAACCTGTCCGCTAACCTGTAAATCTCGATGATTGTATGGAGAGGATCCAAACCTAGGTCGAAATTGTTTAGGCTGGCGATGAAGAGATTAAAATTGTAGAAAATAGGCTAACAAGTAACACCAGACATAGTTATTAGTTTGATAGAATTTTCAATATGATCAATCAAAAAAGAGCACCATCTGCTTCCATCAAAACCCGTATAAAATCCAAAAAGAACACATGTACTTCCCAGGAACAAATTTCCAAATGTCTGAGCGGGTTCTAATAATTTTTCGAAGGCTTCGTTTACCCAGAATAAAAGTAAAACATCCGTAGGACAAAGAAAAAGCATACCACCAAACATTTTTACCTAGGCAATCAAACTACCGATACAGAAATCGAGGGTAATTCTTAGAAAAATAAATTTGAGGAAGAGGCGTAGGAAGAAAAACAGATAAGAAAGTTAGAGAAAAAGCTGACCTATCATCGGAGGATGAAACAGAAAATAACGCAACGAATTTAGGGTATCGTTGCTTAGAATTAGTAGAAAAAATTGAGAAAAATACAAATGCTTGACAGAGATAATGAACTATCAGTTGATAAGGTGCTCTGGATGAAGGGACAAACATCTAAACATGCACCGAAGATGCAAATCATTCGCTCAGGGTTGCCCGTCCGACTCAGAGAAGTTGATGCTAAAGTCAAAACCGCAGGAAGGACACATTTAGAAGACCAGAAAGCCAAGAAAGACCGAGCGTTTTATAAAGTTCTCCAGAAAAATTGTTAAGTTGTGATGGCAGACATCGATCTATATCTGTAGAACCAACAAAAATCCAAAAGCAAAACCAATAAACGGCCTTCAACTTCCAAAATGCGACCAACCTACCTCAAATAAACCTGCAGCGCCCTCATGAAAAAAGGAAGACTTGTTGACAAAGTACGAAAGTCGATGGATGACGGTGAGTTCTAACGTTGGAGAGGCAAGTGTATAGAATTATAACAGAGTATTGATCACAGTCGTCAAAATAGTAGAAAAATCAGCAAGGGACTCAAAGTTTTCGCAGGATATTGTCGCTATATTGATGGCAAATTGACCTCAGACCAGAATAATCTCGCTAGCATGATGAAAAATGGAAGTACGAAGTAAGTTGGTGGTGAGTTATACAATTTTTGATTTTTCCTTAAGTGATTGCTGTCAACCTAACTAAGCTGTTATTAGGATATCATGGCCTTTTCTAGGAGGCGAGGGGGGTAGTGAAGTAGAATTTATTTAATTCTATTGATGTTCCAATTGCAGTGCCTTGATTAATTTTATTATTATATAAGAGGCAGGGCTGGGCATGCTGGCTGAGGGGGTTGCTCGCATCGGATGAGCTTGGGGAGCTTTATAGAAATTAATGATAGTTTAATAAAAGAGGAGGCAGGGGTAAATATGATATACTTTTAAATTTTGTGCTCCTCATAAAACTTTTATTAATGTCGCTTGACAAGAGCATCTTGAAACAACAGCCTGTCCTTCTGAAAGCCCTCGTCTCATGCCTTAACCAACTAATCGACTAGACCCCTCTTGCTCTTGAAACGGCTTCCATCTTTAATCTCAAAACCCCGCCCACCATAACCATCCATGACTACATCGCCCGTAAGTCTATTCTAACCCAGGTATGATCAAATACATGAACTGTTCTTGGACTATCTTCATCTATTCTTTGTTACTCCTCGATCGTGCTCAATAATACAATCCTGAGTTCGTCATCCACAAAAAAAACATCCACCGACTGCTTTTGGTCAGCAACTTAGTGGCTGTCAAATACCTCGATGATATGTACTATAAAAACTCCTTTTATGCGACAGTCGGAGGAGTCAATCTTAAAGTTTTGAATTAGCTCGAACTTCAGTTTCTGCAATTGATCAACTTCAATTGCCATTTTGACCAGGACACCTATCAAGCCTACCTCGATCGGATGGAACTTTTCGCCGAAATAAATGAAAGCTCACTCATCAAAAAAGAAAACCCCGCCATACCACAATCCAAAAGTATCTAAGAAAAATCCAACATATGCTAGCAAAGGATAAGACGTTAGGAATGCGAGGCTCGAAGCAATGAGACCTCTGTAGATCGCATGCACCGCTAAACTCGCTGTGCTGAATTGTGAAATCCTTTTAATGATTATTTAATGCTATTGTTTTTGTCAACATAAATAAATTCATATACTGTAGTTTGGTAGTATTACAAGTTATCTTGGTCGATAACTTTTTTGCACAAATATCATTATAATTATACTTAGAAGATCTCCAGCATCTCATCTAGGGCCTATAACATGATAAACTCATATACTTCCATTTATAGCTAGAGTTTTATCTAAAGGCCATGCTACTCGGTCTAGTACCAACTGTGAGGGCTAACCGCTAACTCATTTTATAGCATTGTTATAATCCGGTCTTCATTTTACTAGTGCAAACGCTCCATGTCTTCCTCTGTTAGCACCAACTGCTTCTATTCTATTAGGCCACATTTCAAAGTCACCAATTTCTAGAGATCGGCCAAGCATTCTGTGTAAAGAGTGGGAATGTCCTCAAGTACAAGAGAACGTCTGAAATAGACAACATGCTCCCAGGGAAATGGCTCTCCTTTGTCACCAGAAGGTCTGTGATCCTCAAGTAGTCCAATAATGCACTAAAAGACGCAACGATGGAAGATTGTGATGGCTTGTCGCTTGGAGTAAGGATCATCTTATTCGGGAAATTCCTTGTTCTCGTAGAACGATTACTCCCACTCAATGAAAATTTCGTTGGAGATCAGAGGATCATATTATTCGTCGGGAATCTAGAAATCTCTCAGAAATTTCAAATACTATTTGGGCGTGAATCCTTGATTTTTATTTAGCTTGGCCATTACTTCAACCTGGATCTATTTTTTATCGAGGAAATTAAATAATTGTGACGCATATGATACAATTTCCTAGATCTCAAAAGGCACAACCTCAGCACTAACAGGCGATATATTATGAGTATTGCTGTGCCGAGGCTTCCGATTCACCACAATATCTGATCTTTCGGACAAGCCTTCAATTTTGAATATTTATCTGAATTTCAATTCTTCAACAATTTAAAAATCCTCTTATTTAAGGTCATACTCCTTGCTTTGGAATTATAAACTTTAAGCATCTTAAACCATCTCGAATTATTTGAGATCTGACTCTGTGATTTTGGAAATTGGAGGTAGCTACGGTTCGATAATAATATCTATTGTGTTTTAGCGCTTTTCGTCAATTTTTATCAGCTATATAAATAGTTAGTGGGTTAGACCTTCTATGATCTAATCGAGAAGAAGACGCTCCTTTTTTTCTAAAACTATGGGATTAGTGCTGATAGCTTAATTGGTTTTAGTTGGTTAGGTTTCAATTATTGGAGAGTGAGTCGGACTAATCTAGTATACCTCAGGACTAACAATTACTCCCTCTTTTATTCTATTGAAACAAAGATGCTCCTCTTCCTCTCCGATATCCTCAACTTGTGGAACAGGCTTTTTAACCACTCTAGCAGATAACGAACTTTTTTCCTTAGGTTCAGTGTGCTCTCTGGCTGAAGTTGATTTTTTATGAGAATGTTCAAATATACATGGTTCTATTTTTTGTGTTTGGAAAAATTATTTTCTGATCAAAACCCGCTTGGTCAACCGTTTCATCGATTCAGAGCTAGAGCTTGAATTTTTAGCCGTTTTATCCAAATGATAGACCTTACTGTACAGAACGGACATCGGACCATTCTAGGAACTCACCCTTCTCAACCCATTCTCCTGCTTGATGTCCTTGTAAGTATCAATAAAACTCAGGTAACCTTTCTTGATATCTTTCCTTGACTTACTCAAAGATTTTATTTGCTTATCGAAGCTGAATTAGGTTTGAGCTTTGAGCTTTTTATATTATTGGCTGGTGATGGCTCCTTGGTTGTGGAGTTAATGAAGTTGTTTTAGATTGAATTGAAATTCATTTTTTAGTTGTTCCTGTTTGAGTTGAAGATAAGACATGCTTGGGAATAGCTAGTTTGTTAGGAACTAGTAATTACGAGTATTCGCGCTCAGAGGTGATGATTGCCTCGAAGATGGATGCGGTACTTCATGTAAACCTTATTCTTAAAGCTCAAAGTGCTCCTCTTCCATCTTTTTGGGGCGACTAAGATATTCTTTTTCTTCTTCAACGATCTATTCATATTCAAGATAAGCTTTATTTTTGAGGGACTTCCCCTGCTCATATAGTTTTTCAACCTCATTTTTTTCCTCGGCAAACAGCTCTCTCTTAAATTTGGGAGAATAAGAGGTCGATATCTATCTTTCTTCTGTCTTTTTCTTCTCCCTTTTTTGAGTCTTTTGTGGTGATTTGGAATTGCAAATGTTCAGCTGTTTGCTGTTGCTTTGGTTCTATATATTTAAGTAAGATATCTTATGATCGGATGTGGTTAAATTTTTGAACACTTGCTTGTAGAGTCGATACTCTCTCCACTTCCTCTGAATAAAGATGACTGAAGATAGAAATTTCAGTTCCAACTATTAAAAATGCGGATATTCATCCACAATTTCCTCCTCAATATTTTTCCTCAAATTGTATCTCTTTTCATTGTTGAATTTTTTATTCATAAACTATTCCTTCTGTTTCCTCTGCGAATAGTGATTTGACTAAAAATAGCGAATTTCCTCCATATTGAAAAATGTAGGATTATCCTCAACAAAGTAGCGATACTACCAGTTATCAATAATTTTGATCTTTTCGTTGCTGGCACGAGATTACTTCGAATTGTGGCTGTTGATCAGACCTGAACTATTCGAGGGTATGTTTATGCAGGAACTGTAGTCTATTTCGAGTAAAGAGTGATTTTTCTTCGGTTCTTTACTGGTGGATCCTTTACGACTTTTGCTGCGATTTTTCACGGCTGGCCTCGGATGGTGAGTGGGATGGTGAAATTGTTGGGTCGTATAGGAAGCATCATATTTGTTGATTGGATACTACTAAACTGAAAATTATTCCGGTTTTTACATTTAAACTGATTTTCTTTTACCTGTTTTCTTTTTCTTTTTGGGAAAAGGACCAATCTGAGCAGCTGAAATGGATTGTTTCTTTTTCAGAAAACCCTTATCGAATGTAGTAGCTGCTGATGCGCTAATTTTGCTCTTATCAAGTTGAAAAGTACTCTTCTTTCTTCTGTTTTTAGATTTTGATCTAGACTTGTCACCTCCTTTGATATTTTTGGGCGACTTATTCTCCTTCCCTTTCGGTTTCAACTGCACAACCAAATTACTAAAAGATTGTCTTTTATGTTTGACCGAGTTCTTCTTTGCAGTCTTTACATTAACATCTTCACCTGCACTCAGAAAAGAAATATTTGATTTTTTCCTTTGCTCTGCAATTTTGACCCTTGCACCATCTTCGATATGTCTACTGTTTTTGCTCATTTTCTTGCTGTGTGAATTTCTGCTAACTAATGATTATCTCTCGTAACGTTTTCCTGTTGAATCAAGGCTCAGTCTTTTGCGATTATGATTTTCACGATGTTCAGGATATTGACTTAGTGCAGATTCGACTCTTATATTTCTGAGAGCTTTATGCATGTGACTTTATTCATGATTAAGCGAGGAAGCAGGTCGAACTGGGTGATTAGCAGGATGATTTTACTTAGACGCATGAGTAAGCTAAATGGGAAACTAATCTAGATGACAGGAAAGGTACTGAGATTTTTGAATATTTTAGATTTGATCTGTTTGATTTGTTTACCCTTCTTAGGATGTTTCGGTGATCTCCCTTCAGCTTTGTTATGAGGGTTGTTTCGTTTCGGTTAATTCATCTTATAAGATGAGTTTGAATTGCTAAGATATTCAATATTCACAACGTCCGATATTAAATTTAGGGGAATAAAAATAGTGGAAATAGCAGGGCTAGACCCTATGTTATGAAAATGGGCACTACAACAATCGATATTTGATAAACAAATAGGATGGCTACACTCGGACAAAAACTTCCAATTCTATATGGAGGTCTTAGTTAGATGTTCTTATCCAGATTTCCCTCCATTATTGAAAATGGAACCAAAAATTAGGAAAGCCAAAAAAGAAACAAAACGTCCTGATCCCAAACCTGAGATAACTGACCCCATCACCAAGGAGGTTGCCAATCGACATAAAGACATCACTGAACTTGAAATAATGTAGCAACCTCTCAAGCAAATCACAAAAAATGCCAAATTATGCATGTAAGCCTGCCCTAAACTCCAAGCCATTACTTTATCTGGATGTTCTCTTGTTTATCTAGCCAATATGCCTGAAATAGCAGAGTTGATACATTTGGACCTATCTGTCAATGAAATTGCAGATTCAGAGCTGAAGTATTTGGACAAATATACAAAACTCAACTACCTCAGCTTGGCACAGAATAAAATCACAAAGTTGCAAAGTATTAAACTGTTATCACCTCTAACCAATCTGAAAAGAATAGAATTGATCGATAACTAGATCGACGGATTGCCTGACTACCATAGCGCAGTTTTTCAAGTGTTTCCCAAATTGGACCTATTGGATAGCTTTAATCGTGAGGGCAATGAAGTCGAAGTGGATAATGAGGACCTGGAGCTCTAAGATGACAGTGATGATGATGGATAAGATGACTAAGAAGAAGATGAGGAAGAAAGCTCGGAACCTAAGAAGCACCAAAAAAAAGAAAATCGACCGACACAAAGTTTTGATAATGAAAGCTAAGATGAGGATTTTGACCCCAACTAAGAGAACGAAGGTTAGGAAGGTGGCTAAAATGTGAGATTCGGTATTGGCAGCAGTTCAAATGAGGACGACTAAGAAGAAGGTTCAGAGTAGGAATAACCAGATTTTGATGATCCCTAGGAAGAAAGCAAATCTTGATCCCCACCTTTATTTACAAATCAATAGAATTATTTTTTCTGATAGTATTTTAATCAATAGTATACAAACAATGTATAATGAGGTTTGTTTAGATGATCACTGCACAAATAATTGCCAGAAACGTGAACATTGCTCCATGTGACAACTTACTTTGCTTACATTTCGCATTCTCTCTTCTTTCTGTCTTTCTTACTCTTGTAATTTTGCATTAACTTCCATGATCGCTTTCTAATCTCGCAGGCTTTCCTATCCAGCATAGGTCAGCAAAGCTCTTAGGTCATATAGAGTAGCCTCTAGATGCTCGTTGCGTTCTTTGAGAATTTTGTTCTAAGCAGAGATAAGGATTATCTTGGCTATCAGCATTTCTCTCTGTTGCTGTGGAAGTCTGTTGCCGTTGGAAGATGGATAATGGATCGAATGGGTAACGACTAGATTGTGATGGAGGTTGAGGGATGTCATTGTACTTTTGAAAAAGAATTATTATAAGTTTTCGAGGGCAAAATGCATAAATAGTCAGGCTAAAAACTTGAAAGTAAAACACAATAAAATTGAGTGTGGTTAATCAATAGTGATAATTAAATGAGGTCAGAGGTATTCAAGGTAGTGTTGCTTGTATTATGCTGTCTTGCGTTTGAAGACTGCGAAAGAGCCTGGAATTGGTAAGTCAGCTCCAGATGCCCAAGAGCAATACTGTTTGGAAATAAAAGCTGGATTTTATTTGATCCATTCTCGACTCATGGCCACCAAACTCCAAGAATTCAAATCCGTATAATCTCTCTCGCCAACCGTGCTCCCTAAATAGTTACTCTGAGCATCGATCAACTAGATGCTTGGATACCATTTTCCTTCCTGGAAATGTTTGACTTCTTTGGTGATTTACTCATCATAAGCCTTGAGGAAATCTCTTTCACTACCAGATAAGATCAGCACTCCTGTAGTTGTTAGATACTTGTTGGCTAGTCTATATGAAAAAACGTTTCGCATGAGCTGCATTTGATATTACTAGAGATAGTCGGTGACGATGCGCTAATCATCGAAGTTGAAGCTATTTTTTTAACTTTACTCCAAAGGAAGGACGACTATTGAGTCAAATTGCTTCCCTTCAAATCTATTTTCAAGTTATTGATAATTTTTATTTAGATAGTATTCGTGATAAAAAGTTGGCTTGGTTGGCTCCTTAACCTCCTCAATTTCAGTTGAAGACGACTCTTCCTTTATCTCACTCTAGCCCTAAATAGCTGGAGGAGTGACAAAAATACGAGTGATCTCCCAATGTTTGTTAAGAGCATTGTGCATGTGAGTATAGAGGGGATTTGTTGCTTAGGCAAAGATGAGGATATTTTTGCGTTTGGTCATAATTCTATGTTTGAAGTACTTCGTCATTCTGATAGACCAGTTGACGAAAAACTTGCCAATAGATTTGACTGTTGTGGTCAGACCTTGGGACATTTTTGTGAATGAGCACAATTATAATACAAATGCAGGAAGATAAATCGAGCCCTTAGAATTGCAAAAAATAATAGAACAATAATACAAGTAACAATGTTAACTCTGCAGCTGAGAAGGAAGAATAGTTTGAAGTATACAAGTATCAAGTGTCAGGCAAGACCCCCAAATACATAGATAACCTTCGAGGCCGTATCTACAAAATATTTTCGAAATCATAACACTAGTTCTATGAGCACATCAAAGCCATCAAACAGGGAGACCAGAGATATGGTCTCAAATAATATTTTCCTGAGTACTTGGGCGTGTATGAGGAGAAAGATTTGATCGGTATGACAAATCTCAAAAAATAAGATTCCGTCATTTCAAAAGATGAAGATGAATAAGGCTTACCGAATAAAGGTGATCGAGTTATATGGATTGAGCACATAGCCAAGAGAAGCACAGACAGTCCCCAGAAAGACAGAAATTTTCTTTGTCTCAAAAACCTAACCTACAGGTATTAGATGCCCAACATTCTGGATATAAAATTAGGTAGGAAAAAATTCAAATAGAGCAACATCAAATTTGCAAAGTCTACCACCGATAGTCATCACTTCAGAATCAACGGCATGGTTGTGCACCTTGACAACGGAAAAGGATATGAAGAGTGTTTCGTCAGTAAATATTTTGGGCAGAAGATAACCGAAAATTAAATTGAGCAATACTTGGCCTTGTTTTTCTTTGATGGAAAGACAATCAATATCAAATTGCTGGAAAATATCATTTAAGAGCTGCACAAAATGATAGCAAATTTCAAATTGTTCAGAGGGATCAATTTCACGAGTTCATCTCTGTTCATAGCCTTCGATGAAAAAGATCACAGGAAATTTTCCCTCAAACTCATAGACTTCGACAAGTATGAGTTTGACTAGAGCATCGAATAGGACACAAATATATTGAAAGGGCTCGAAAACATTCTTCTTTTCTTCAAAAACATCATAGAGGCCGGATCTGAGCATGAATAAACTATACTTAAGAAGTAGTTGAGAATTTTCCAAGAAGAAGTGGAGATTGTTCCATAAAACAAGATCGCCAAGTACGAGAAAGATGTAGAATATCCCAAAAAATGATTTAGCTGGTGATATTATTGATCATTTCTTATATCCCCCTGATTTCTTCCTTCTGGCTAAAATAATATAAAAATTTGAGTAGAAATGGGAGATTGCGTTTCGGTTTCAGATGGTTAAAGAGGCCCAGCAAGATAGAACAAATTACCTGTCCTGTTGCAGAAAGCCAGAATAATACTAGAGCAACAAATAATGAAGCGCTCCAAGACCCTCCAAGAACAATAGTTCAGCCTTTATCAAAATTTTCTCAAAGATAAATTTAATCGTAGTCTAACAGTTTAAAAGGCAATTATAGGTAGAACCGTTTACTGCAAGAACATCAATCAAAGTACTAATGATTAAAACTTAGTCTATCTGATATGTTCAACTTAATGCAAAGCTATCCTCGATCGCAAAGGTGCAATCTAAAGAAATATCGAAGTGGTGCAAGCATCAATGCGGACTTTGGTTTATTCTGCTTCTATCTTGAAAGAAGATGTGCTTTATGAGCTTCAGTAATATATGAGGTCTTATGGTCAATTCAAATTTCCCAACGATAACGATATCAGACATGAGTTGGTAAAAATACATAAAAAGACAGATCAGGTGACTTTCTAGATGGAAAATTCCTTTATTTTGGAGTTCTGTGGGGTCCATAATATCGAAATGACAAAAATTAATGAAGTTGGGCATAACTACGGGTATTCTGCAGGTAGGCACACCATACTCCAATGATATCATTGCTTTGTTTCCGAGTATTATAGATAATTAATATCAACAACTCTCCTTGAAGATATGTAAAATACAAGAGTTTCAATCACGATTTCAGTACTTGGGCTGCTCCATGAAGATCTGAGAAGGATCGTTGGGATCGACAAAAGCTTTGTAGTTGAAGTTGCCATTCCTGACATCGTTGTACATTCCACTGTTTTGTATAAATACCTCCATGTTACGATTGTACTTTCTGACTTCTTTTATCCAGAAGCTCAAAAATCTGATAAAAGTGTCACAGCCTCCGTTATTGAACCACAACTTGAAGTGACAATTTCCAGGAAGCAGTCCTTGATTGGGAGGTGTACTTCCTTTTAGATAAGTGGTTCCAAAGATCGGGAATTAGACCTTTTCATCGTATAATGTGGCAAGAGGAATATCAAAGGACCAAAAATCTGCTGTCGGTTTATTACTGACGAAGATGATTCTGTGTGTGGTGAGAAAAACCTGAGTCAAGATATATTTACAGTTCCTTTCAACTCTTTTTTCCCCAGGCCATCTATCTTGACCTGAAACTCAATGTTTTGCCTGTAAAGAAGGAAGCGTTCGCCATTCAGAGCGTGAGGGATGCCTTGATTATTGACGGGAATATTGAGAGTCATCTAATATCAGATTTTATAACTATATGTGCAGGATAAGTCAACCTTTCACAGTAAATTGATTTTTTGAAGAAAAGAACAAAAGATAAAGGGAATCTCAGAATTTTTCCAGAAAATTGATATAATATAAATTTGTTGTTGACTGTTGATAAATTACTTTTGATAAACCGCATAACAGAACAAAAAGTATGATCTTTAGATGACTGGGGGAGCATCAGTGGGTTGGACCAGCACGAAACATTAAGGAAAAATATATCGTATGTGTTTGGAACTCAGCATTTATTATGTGCAGGCAATGATAGAAGGAATGATGATGATATCATGGTCTATCTTTTACTCACCCAAGATTCATCTACAAAAAAAACCTTGAGAATATTGATAGTTGAGAGTGTATCATGGCTAAATCATTTGTCAAATCAATCATCCCTTATTTGTTTTTTGCCCTAGCGTTATAGCT
>Ga0100385_1003058_pt1 | contig 15208 bp, 17 predicted proteins | sample CryGeymeta201509_FD_81543 | JGI IMG/M metagenome (GOLD analysis project Ga0100385, IMG submission 81543) | Groundwater microbial communities from Crystal Geyser aquifers in Utah, USA - Crystal Geyser metaG 2015-09 | ecosystem: Environmental > Aquatic > Deep subsurface > Groundwater | place: USA... | reverse complement strand
TGAATAGGCAGAGTTTGATGATGCAGATAATATTGAGGAAAGTTAACCTGAGAAGACAAAACAAAACAAATACCAGGATATATGCCCATAAATCAACAACAGGCCTCTGCCTGACTTAAGAAAAAGTTCAGATGTAGTAACCGAAGAAACAGGGGAGAATTGCAATGTTGTGTAAAAGTAGTTATAGGAAAATCACTTTTATCCAAAAACAGGGTTAAAGCATACACACTCCCTTTAATAATTGGGAAGCTTGAAATGTGTGAATATGTATTAGAATAGCTTTGGAAATACTCAAAAGGGCTAGAATACATTTAAATCAGTTTTTGAGGCAGATTACATTAAGGAAATTGATTAGGATGATTAGTCAGGAGAAAATGTCTAAACTGTTGTCAAAGGTTTTGAATGTTAAATCACCTTAGATAACTTTCACTTTTCTTTCAAGCAAATCAAGAACAAGATAGAAAACTAACTCGATGACGAGCCTTTGGGTGAAACCTTTCTAGAGGCAGAAAATGATTTCTACTGTGAAGAAGCAAACTTAAACTCCCAGTTTTCAAGAGCTGTGGTGGCATATGATGAGCCTGAATTAGCTTCTATTATTTTCCAAAGTACTAAAATTGTTTATGTAGAGATGAAAGAAGATGAAAGAAATTTGCTTGACAAAAAGGGTTATGCCCCCATTCAGCTAGTTGTTATCAAGGCCTTAAGGGAAAAAAAATATATTCAACTAGCCAAAACAATGGCCTATCATTAATAGGTTAACCTTGAGTGTAAAAACCCCACTGGATGGACACCTTTGCAGCAGGCTTTAATTCATGTATGTCTGATATTATTGAGAGAGAAACATTCCACTATCAACGCACCTCTTCAAATCAGGCTACATGAAACGTCAAAGTAAGTTCAAAGCTGGGCTTGCTAATCTTTCTGACCTTCTCTGCAAAATGCCTAATTTTGCCTTATAAATAAAAGTCAAGGTTGACTCATTTATACCTCTCGTGGGCGCATTAACTCCAGATGACACCTTGAAAATTATGAAAGTTGGAGGTACTATCCAGGTTAACTACTCATTGGTTGGATATCAGTTTCCTTTCTGTAAGCGTCGAGATATGGGTATTTTATTCGACGGGACAAATTTATGGGCCTTGAACAATTCCAAAAGAACATACTGTGACTTACTGGAAGACATAAACCCTGAGTAGATGATTTTATTGGTAGAGGATTTGTTAGTTAGTGAAATCAGAAAGGGATAGCCAATTGTTCACGAAATCAAGTTGTCAAAAAGCCTCTCTTTGTTTGATAATGAAATAATTGAGACATTTGGATAGTTTACAGCGAAAAAATACCAGCTAGAGCTGAAGTATAGTTCCACAGCGGAGAAAAGAAGGTCTAATATCAACAATCAATAATTAATAGCATTTGTTTCTGATTATCAGAAGTACATTGAGCAAGATGAAGAGGTTTTCATTCAATAGAAAAACAAAAATAAAAAAATAGAATTAGAGCTTTGGTTGGCACCCTCATTCGGTCTCAATCTTCACATCTTATCACAAGTCTTATAAATATTGGGAGCTGGTAACAACCTTCTCAGCAAGTGGAGCGGGTTTTTACAGGAAAAAATAGGTGATAAAGTCACAAAGGAAGGTTTGTTTCCTGTCAAAATAGACATTCCTCTTAACTATTCACTCTTCTTCAATATTTAATTTCACAATTTTGCACACTTAGAAGTCGATGCGAGCCCTCTCATAGTGGAGCCTTCAATGAGGAAGGTTGAAAGGAAATAATTTCAAGACTTAATTAATAACAAAGACAAGCGTCGGTTGTTTCTGGAGGCCTACACTTGAAGGGATTATCATCAGAAAAGATTCCTAATTCACCTTGATTTATTTAATATTTAAACAAACATTATGAACTCCTCCTATTCATAACAATCACATTAACAGCCTTAAATATTACTCCAACTACGACAAAAGGCCACTCAGCTTCGATAGGAGCATGCTCTACTGAAAGACGACAACAAACATATTAGGAATCAGTTTAATTCTCTCTCAGACAGATTGAATGTTCTTCTCAGAGAGAAAGAAGTTCAGGAAAGAAAGAGTAGATCATTGATGCTATTAGTAACAGACATCCAGAGGCAGCTGGATGACACCTACATGGATGTTCATACTGAAGAAGAGCCTTAAAAATTGGAAGGATAAAATCGGGTATTGAGATAACTTCTGGTAAAAATTTCAGAGGTGATTAAGGAAGATCAAAAACTTCTGAGCTTCATGCGTCAAATTGCGACTAGTGGCCCCAAAGCAGCATAGTATTTTATTTTTAACTCAGGTTTGTTCAAAGAAGTCGGTATTTGGATGGACAAACATAACTACTGGCAAAACTGAGATCTCAAATTGGTTCCTTCATAAACGAGAATTTATAGTGTTCCAGAAAATGGAATGAACTTGAAAAATAAACTCAAAGGCTCTAAAAATAACAAGGTTTGTTACGAATTCAGACTGAAAGATTGAAGAGGGACCTGAAGGAACAATACGAAGATTATCTCGAACGTTTGAACAGAAGTAAAGCTTCCCTCGTGAACGTAAACATGTTGCAATTTAGTATAATGAAACGCAGAGAGAACGGGTTGTGACATAATACCTAATCGAATAAATGGCATTTCTCCAGGAAAAGCGCTTTGGGGTTCAAGAACAGCTCAAAAACCTTACTCATCATCAAGAAAGTCTGTTGTAAGAGCATTTAAGATTGGAAGTGTAAAATAAGGAGCTTAAGTCCTTCTTTAGCCAGCCTAACAGTAACTAAGAAAATCGTCTGGCTACTAAGATGAAATTGCGGATAGAGGAGCTGAAAGACTCTCTTTCTGAAATCGAAAAAGCAAGAAACCTACCGCAACTACCGATGAGCGATATATGTGACTTGGTCAGGTCAAGACTGAGAACAATTGAGGAGTCTCAAAGCTACATAGAAAAGAAGATCAGGTAGGAAGAGCAAGGGAAGGTGGTGATTGAGGAAAAGGATGTGATATAATTTTTCGAGGGAGTCATGAGAGGCAGAGATGAAAAAATCCAAATGGCAAAATAGAGATAGCAAGCAACTTCTGTAACAATATTACTATTCAGCAAAGACTAAGGTAGATCACAGTTAAAAGATAGCTTCTTTCTAGTCAGATAGACAACTTGGAGGAAGGCCTCAAATATCATAATTATGAAAATGTTGGAACGCGCATAGCTGGTATATCTTCACTTGGAGAGGATACGAATCTTGATAAGATTGGAAAATGGCGTAGGGATAACAGAGATAATGCTCGCATGGTTGCAACCAACCTTCTGACGACTACGTCAAAATATGTGGCTTGATATTTACCTTTTGAAGTTTTTGAACTAGAAAGCAAATTAATATTGGCGGTTTGCTTTGGGTTAGTTATTATTTAACAATATGGGCATCTTAGGACTACTCCAGTACATCAAAAAATGCAGAAAGGAACGCCACCTCAGCTACTACAGAGGCAAAACGGCAGCAGTAGACACATATGCTTGGTAACTCATCTCTTATGAAGGCTACACAAAATTATCAAAGGGCCTAGTGGGAGGTAGCTGATTCTGGGAGGACCCAACCGCTACCGGTATGTCAATGATTGCATCAAAAGGATCAATAAAATTCAAGCTGAGGGTGTGAAGGTCATCATGGTCTTTGATGGAGGGCCTTTACCAGGTAAAAGAGGAGAAGAAGAGTACCGAAAAAAGTAAATATTGTGTGAATCAGACGCCGAGATGAGATGTTTGAAAAGGGAAAGGAACTACTGGATCAAGGGGACGAGGCTGGCTTCAAAAAACTAGTGGATGCCATCGATATATCACCTGACATTGCTTACAGGTTGATAGTTGAACTGAAAAAAAAGGGAATCGAATATATTGTTGCTCCTTACTAAGCAGATGCCCAGCTCGCTTATCTAAGCAGAGAAGGCATAGCTGACTTGATAATTACTGAAGATAGCGATCTGATGGCATTCGGTGCCAAAAGGATGTTGTACAAGTTAGATTTTCAAAGCATGGTTGGCGAAGAGCTGGATCTTGACGAAGTGAGAAATTCTCCAGATGCTAACTTCAACTGGTTCACACATTGTATGTTCTTGACTACATGCATATTATCAGGATGCGATTACTTACCACAAATCAATGGGATCGGACTGAAAACTGCACAAAAATACATCGGAAGAGTCACTACTTTCAGAGGTTTTTTGGGATAATTGGGTAGCAAGTCTAGCGACGTGCCTCCAAACTATGAAATGAATTTTATGAAAGCCTTTCTAACTTTCAGGTTTCAGAGGGTGTTCTGCCCTCGAAGACGTTCCTGTGTTGAGCTCAACGATATGGGTCATCTCAAAAAGACTCTCAACTAGTTAGTTGAAGAGTAGAATAAACCCAGGTCTTGGAGTCAATAAGTTATGAATGTGGAAGTTCTTTAATTTGTGGAGATGAACGAACTGGATTTTTCTTTTTTGGGAGAAAAATATTCGGATCACTTGATGTGTAGAATAGCTGATGCGGATATCAATCCTGTGAGCTATACAGAATTCGACCATAATTTTGCTGAAGGGCTCACCTATGTTCCCACTGTTCCTCTCAGGACTAATTCTATTGTCAATAATGCCAGACAACCATCAAAAGCAGGCAAACAAAAATCAGAGCCTTACAATAAACAAAGTTCTTTGCTGACAAATTTCCTTAATCCCAAAACACAACACCATCAAAAATTCGATCCTTTATAGTTTGAGTATAAATCACTCAAAAACGGCTAGAATTATGAGCTCAATCCAAATAGGAACAAATAGTTATCTGCACCTGAAATAAAACCAATAAAGGGGGGTTTGAGGTTCAGATAGAGTTAATAGGAATCTGAGGCTTAGGAAAGCCCAGTGGTATCTTAATTGACAAGCCAACAGTCCATAGAAGATAACTCCAGCAGTCAAAAAGTGCTCTCGACTAGCAGTGCAAAAGAGTTGGGAGCAACAAAGAGCTGTAAAGTTGATGAACTGGAGCACATAGCTGAACAGTTGTTTGGCCAGATCTTTAGTCAGGAGTACCTCAAGAGTCCATTTTCATTTTGATTGTATTATAGTTGGTTTGGTATATATCTATTTGAAAATATTTTAAAAAAGGTATGTACGACACTGCCATCACTGTCTTCTCTCCCAACGGACACCTCTTCCAAGTTGAGTACGCTATCGAAGCAGTCAAAAAGGGACTCTGTGCTGTCGGTCTCACGACTCAAGGCTCAGTCATCCTCGCGGCCTAGGTATTTTTCTTCAAATTCAGAAAAAAGCTGTCACCAAACTTCAATAGGGCAGAACCATCAAAAAGATAGTGCAACTCGACAACCACATTCACATGGCCTACTCTGGACTCACAGCTGACGGAAGAATTTTGGCAAACAAAGCAAGAATTGAATGTCAGAGCTATCGTCTCAACTATGACGACAGTCCCCCTGTTGAGTATGTCTCAAAGTTCATCGCCGAAACTAAACAAAAGTATACTCAGAAGGGTGGCGTCAGACCCTTCGGTATCAGCTGCCTTGTTGCTGGATTTGATGCCAGTGGAAAACCTCATCTTTACTACACCGATCCCTCCGGATCCTTCTCTGAATGGAAAGCTCAGAGCTGTGGAAGGAACTCCAAGCAAGTATGTGAGTTTTTGGAGAAGCACTATAAGGAAGGACTCAGCAACTAAGAAGGCCTGAAGTTAGTGGTAAAGGCACTTTTGGATGTTGTCGAGTCAGGAAACAAGAACATTGAGGTTATGGTCATCGGGCAAGATGAAACAAGGCTGCTGAACGACGAAGAAATTGAAAAATTGATTTAGATCGCCAAGCAATGATGATGTCCTTTAGTATTGGATCTGTTCTCACTAAATCAATCAGCATATCGATGAAATTTGAGCTGTTGAAACTTATTAATGATCTTCCATAGATCTATACTCAAGATCTGCATTTGTCCTGAAAAAATAGCGCCATGACGGACAGGATTGGTCAAATGAAATTCAAATTATCAACAACCTTAGAATTTTTCAAGAAACTCTGGGGTCAGTTTGAATCCTATCTTCTGAAGCACATTTTCTAGTTGTTTTTTGAGAGCGGTTCTTTCTCTATCGAGTTAGGTGACTTCTTGCTAAAGTTCAGTATACTCCTCAAGTACTTTACCATGCTCCTGGAGCAAAATTGTATATTTTCGCTGCTGTCTTTTGATATGTTCTTCTCTTTATCTTTCCTCCATTTTTCTCAATATTATTATATGCTTGTGTTGAGTGTTTAATATTTAAAAATCAGTTGAGAATATTGTTGATATGACTAGCCTGAATATGATGGTGAAGGCGGGGTACGTGAAAGGTGGGAAAGGCTTTAGAAAAGGGAAGAAACTTATAATAAATATTAATATATGTCGATATCCAAGAAGAGAAACAGCGCAGCCAAGAATGGTAAACATTTTTTCGAGGGAAAGGATTTCCTTCTTCCAGCCACTTTTCTTATTCAGATCGCAGCGAATAACGTTCGGTTGATAGCCGTAGAAATACAGAAGACATTCCCGATGATAAGGTTCGCATCCTCCAGGATAACCTCGTCTTCGTCAACGCTCTTCCTCCAGACGTCTCTAGCAAAGAAGTATTTATTCAACCATGTAGCTTCTCAACGATGAACTCCATTTCACTCGATACGGTCCCATCACAAAACTCATACTGAACCCGCCTTACCCCAACAAAAAAGGAGTCGCCTATCAAGCCTACATAACCTACACCAATCAACTGGATGCCTCTCTCGCTATCATCGTATCTATACTTCTCAAAATAGGCTCTTGATGGCTATAAGCTTTCCGATCGTCCTCTGAAGGTATCCTTTGGAACAACGAAATACTGCTCTCACTTTGTCAGAGGCAACTCCTGTCCTAACCCTGACTGTTTCTACCTTCATGAAATGGATAGATAAAGATAAGTGCTCAACGGCGATACCAGAGTTATCTTTAAGGAGCAGAACGCCAAAGCTCTGGCCTATGTCATCGACCATCTCACAGAAGTGGCTGAAAAAGCCTTGGATAGTGATCTCTAATAGGTTTAAGAAGGTTTCCCTTCCATCACCTAGACTTTGGAGTATCTTGTTGATAGCGAATAAATAACTGCTAGTTAGTTCTAGAAAGCCTTTGAGCAGGCGAAAGCTGCAAGAAGATCTGAGCCTTAGATCCCAGCTGAGCCAGTGAGAATACAATCAATGGCTCCAATCCCTAGGGAAAAATAGAAATAGCAACCCAAGCTGACAAAATCAAATTCCCACTCAACAATGTGTACTCCATCGAAACCTGAGGACCTTTTGATTCCCCAGAAGAAGAGAGAGTAAAGATAGATAAGGACCTAGAGCAAGGCATAAAGATAGAGATAGTTAGTAAACAAATAGAACTCTAGAGAAGCAGCCAATAGATAAAACACAATCGGTAGTCGATAGCTGAAGCTGTAGTAAAAGATAGAAAAGTTGATCATCAAGGAAATCTGGAAGAAAAACAACAGTGAATGTCGATCTAGATTCGTCAAGGGAATTACCACATCTAGATAATAATGCTCTCGTCTTAGAGGTATTGTACAGAAGTTCCTCATAGCACAAAACTGATCCATCAAAGTAAACCAGCATATTCATTATCTAGAATGTTAAAACCTGGAAGAAAAATCATTTTTAAACTAATTTCTTTGTCAGGTTCGGCTTGAATGTACAGTTCTTGTCCAATCCTCCTCGCTTGACCTGAGGCTACTGCTCATACACTGGAACCCTTGGCTTCTTTTTCATGAGAACCTAGCTGCGAGGATTGATGTTTGGTCTGAAGGTGGTTGTCGAGAGGGAGGTCTGTCCTTGTTTGAAGGCCATCTCTTCCACTTTTTTATCTCTTACTTCTGTCCAGTTCTGCATCCAGTCATAATATTATTTTTCAGTTCTCATCTATCCTCCTAATTTGTTTTTGATTTTTTGCTGTCTTTCCTTCATCTCACTAATGACCTTTTATTATTATTCCTTTTCTTTCTTTTTCTTTTCAGTCATGCTTTGCTCTAACTTTTTGTTCTTTTCGTTCAGTACATCTTTGTACCTGCTCTGAATTGGTTTGTAATGGTTAGTGAGGATCTGCATCGATTTTGAGTTTAGCAAGGGCTTTCCAGTATACCTGAGAGAATCTTGCTTCTGTTTTTCTGCTCTGAGAAGGTCAAGGTCTGATCTTTTCCTGCGAATGAACTGCTCCTGTCGAGCGGAAAATTAGTTCTCTATCGGTATTGTTCGCTTCTTGAGGCGACTGAGGGCATTTTCTAATTTTTCGGACAAGGAACGGTAAGACATAAGCTCTTCCTCCTCTTACTGCTCATACTCTTAGTCTTCAAAACAAATAGGTCGATCAGGAGAAAGTGTTCTTTTGCCAGAAATATGCAGCTCAAATGATTAATTTTGGAGAGGAGAGGGTTCGTACTAGGGCAGCTGGCCAAGAGAGGACGAATTGTTGTGGCCAATATCTATAGAACTGTTGCTTATTTCACGAATTTACTCAACACTGGTTGTCTGATGCTATTTGTCGTGATGCCTTTCCTCTAGTTATTCTGACTATTCTGGGAGAGGAAGGTCTGATGCGGTGCTGTTTCCAGGAGAGTGATGTTCAGGGTTATCCGAAGGCAGAAGATTATCATTGGTAGAACCCTAAGGCTTAGAAGACTTAGAGTCAAAAGTCAGGTCGAATTTTTATTCCATCTGATCGAGCATGAAGTTGAGTTCGTCAGCCATATTTTTGCTGCAATAATAATATTATCAGAACACTATATCAATGAATACTCACTATCATTCTCTTCCTTGTGAGAAAAAATCTAGTGCAGAATCATATGGATCTGCTGGCTCTGCTGGCTCTGTAGAATTCGATAATTTTGTGGAATCCAGCACATCCTCCGAAGTCGTGATAGAGGCAACTGGTACGTGATATACGGGAGTGGTGGCTGGGTTCAGAGAGATTGTGGCAACTTGTGCAAGTTCAGCAGTAGTGATTGATCCACTGAATGTAGAGTTGAACCTGAGCTGGAGGACAACAGTGAAGGGAGTGGTCTGGAAGGTTACAGCGGCAACCCACTGATGAGTGGTGTTGGGAATAAAGCTAATAGATAAGTTTACGTTGGCAGGATTGCCAGCCAGAGTGCCAATGATGAGGTTGGAGCAGTTAGGGCAAGATGAGTTGGTAATACTTTGAGGAAGATTAAAGGCTAAAATATTGACGTAGATTGTTGTATTGATCAGAACAGTCTGATTGGGAGATATGGTGGCCATTGCACCTGATGAAGAACTTGAAGAAGATGAGACAGCAGTTGAATTTGTTGATGTTGAGTTATTGATTGTGGTGCTACCTCCATATATAGTTCCCGTTGATCCACTTGATGTACTTGAGCCAGTTGATCCACTTGAGCTGCTTGATCCATTTGAGCTACTTGAGGTAGATGAGACTGATGATACAGAATGGACACAGGTATATGAAGAGGAAAGAACGTATCCTGCAAGGCAGACACATCCAGTCTGATCAGCAGTAACCTGAGAGTTAGCAGGACAGCTATAGCAACTATTTTGGTATTGTAGAAGATGGGAAAGACATCTACAAATGCCATTCAGAAGTACCATGTTGGTTCCGCAAGTTGTAGTCGTGAGTGTGCACACCCCATTGATCATCGTGTATCCAGTAATGCATGTGCACCCCCCATTGGCATAGACCTGGTTACTACCACAGGTCGAGACGCAAGTCTGAGATGCAGAGTGGTAGGAAGTTCCCGATGGGCAAGTTTGACAAGTACCTGAAATGTTGTTGTATCCAGCCGAGCAAATGCAAGAAGATCCCGAAACATAACTATTGATTCCACAAGAGACGATCACTTGGCAGTTCATGGTAATGGTGTTATAAGCAGTGCCAGAAGGACAGGTTTGGCAGCTTCCAGATATGTTGTAGTATCCCGATGAACAGATGCAGTTAACTCCATTGTGAACTTGATTGACTCCACAACTAGATATACAGGTTTGGCTTCCAGAGTTGTAAATAGTTCCCACTGGACAAGACTGACACAATCCTGAAATGTTGTAAAATCCTGTGTTGCAGACACAAGAATTTGCTAATGGAGAGCTGTTGGCTCCACATATGACAGCACACGTCTGGGTATTTGAGTTGTAAGTAGTACCTGAAGGACAACTTTGGCAGCTTCCTGATATATTATAGTACCCTGCATGACAGACACATCCATTGCCAAGAAAGAAGCTGTTGCTTCCGCATATACTTTGACAGGTCATTGTGCTATTGTTGTAGTTTGTTCCCGAAGGACAAGTCTGGCAGCTACCTGATACATTGTAAAAACCTGCATGACAGATACAAACTGTTCCAGCTAAATAACTGTTTGATCCACAATTGACTATACAGCTCTGGCTACCAGAGTTGTAAGTAGTACCTGCTGAGCAAATTCCGCAAACTCCGTTGATTAGGTATTGTCCTGATGCACAGGAGCAGCCTACCCCTGAAACATAAGATTGTCCGCTTGAACATTTTATACACTGGAGACCAACCACCTGACCTCCTTGACTGGTACAGGAAGTGGAGGAAATGCACTGGGAGCAGGTGAAGCCGACACAAGTGAGGGAGTTGGTGGAGTTGATTCCAAAGAATGCGTGCTGAATGGTAGCTGGTGCACTTGTGGAGTTGAAGGCTACGATTCCAGATATGCCGAACTGGTCGTTGGTTTGAGTGAGACTGAAAGTGTAAGCGTATCCAGCCGATGAGAGCTGAGCCAGATCGACCAGAATGTACGAGAGAAAGACAACTTCAATTTACGATGTAGCTGTTGAGGCAACTGTCATATTGATTTGTTTGAGGCTATGATCATAGATAGGTTGGGTTAACTGAAAAGAAAAAGAGCTAGAAGGGGTTCTCAATCCATTAAGGAAGACAAGAACTGCGAGAGACTGAGAGATTGGGATGTTTGCTGTAGAAGGGATTAGGATGGTGAGGGTGAATGGAGGCTGTCGACTACAGGTAGCTAGTTAATTGGCATCTGAGAGGTGGGTGCCGATGTAGAAATCACTTCTTACGCTGATCATGTAGCTCATTTTGACGGTGCTCCAGCTTCCGTTGTTGACAATCAGAGCAAAAGCTGCACTGGCACCCATCAGATAACTTCTCAATGAAAAGTCCATACCAGCTGTGCTGGTTTGGAACTGACCGATTTGAGAGATGCCGGAGGTGATCCGAGCTTGGGACGTGTTGAAGGTGCTACTAAGAGATACACTGTAGCAATTGGTTCTTGAATTGAAAGGATTGATTAGGTAAGTATAGCTGCCTGTTGTCAGTTGGTCTACTGCTGGGTTTGTTTGGCAATTTTGGGCCAGAGCAGTAGCTAGGAAGGCTGTGAGGAAGACTAATGCTATGGAAGTAGTTTTCATGAATTTAAAATTAGATAATTTAACCGTTACTATCCAAAAGACAAATATTTGAAATCACTAACGTTCCAAAAAGTTTCGGTAAAACTCCTCAGGTGTAGTTTACTCATGTATTTTATAAAAATAACTGTCCTCAGGAATCTCTCTCCTACGAATCCCCATTTCGGCATATTCGTTCATAATATACCTCCTTACATACTACATCCTCCAGTAGCCATCTTCATTGTTATTGCACTTCCACCTTAAACCGAAATAGTAGAGTTGGTTGAGGACTGTCCACTCGAATTGCCCTAGAGACAAATCTAGGAGACGGTTTAGGTAGGGAGAGTAGAGGCTTTGGAGTGTCGGATGCCTATCGGCATGAGGAAGAATCTCGCAAAGGATGGGAGCGGGTTGGGACAAGAGGCTTGAATTAGACTGTGAGCACAGCCATAAAGAGACAGCTTACTAGAGGCGTAGGATATGGGGACAAATGCCTTTATGAGAAGTATAGCTGATGAAGGAAGAAAAGAACGAGGGAAGAACATGATGACTGGCAAGAGTTTGCAGAGCCATGGCTTTGACAATGAGCTATACTGTTTCAGTATTGGAATCGAGGTAGGTGATGACAGTGTCAAACATCCATGCCTGATATTTGAATTTCCATATCCTAAAGTTGATCATTCTGAGTTGTAAAACAATTTCTTAGACGACTCTTTCAAGCTATTGATCTCTCTCACTTTCTGCTTTGGTCAAGCTGTGCCTCAGAATAGCCATCCATATGTCTACCTTCAAACAGCTAGCCTTATCCTCGTGAGAATAGATATTCGAAATGTAGATAAATGCTATATTGGCCTGTTTATCTTTTCGCTTGAAACTTAGCCACTGATATATTGTTTCTGTCATTTACAGGCTGTTAACTGATAAAAACAGACAGTAAAGGATATTTTCAAGGTGGATAAAACTGTTCTTGTTATCATCTCGCAATAAATAGCCCATTATTTGTTCCTTCACTTCATACCTCTGTTGCTCTGAAAGCTGGTCTATTTTATTTTTATTGTGAGCCAGAAATAAAGCCATTTAAAGTTCATCCAAACATCTCTATTCTTTCAGGTTCGCGATCATGTTATCAACAGTGTTAGTCAGGAAGTGATTGCTTTTATCAATTATCATTTTATCAAGAGCAGATACTGATTGATCTTTGATGGCTTCACGAACCCTGACCATCTCCAAAGGCCAGTGCTACCTATTTAAATGAAGGTATGAGTTTAGATAAATTTCGGATATTTATGGCAGAATTTTCGGTGCCATATCGTAGTAAAGTGAAAAATTGATACCTGAATAACCTTCAAGACGTTCCTAGTGTAAATTTTCAAGAGTATGATTGACTTTTTCAGTAAAGGCCTCCGCAAAAAGGTGTTCTATTTTATCTATTGCTTTCGAGAGAGAAGAAACAGGTAGTGAAGTGTGGTATGCCTGAGCCCAGATGATGAGCCTCCAAAGATGAAGCAAATCGTTAATTTTAAGCTTTAAATGCTTGAATGTGGCATACCTTCCTTCGGGAAGCTCTCTGAGCTTGGCTTCTTGTTTTATTAGTTCCAAAACGTAAGATTAATTTTGTAGATCCTTCAGCATTTTGAAAAATCTATGCTCTTGGATTGACATAGGAACTTGCTTTTGCTCTGAAAGCCAACTTCTCGTCTGGGTGAACACCAAATTATTGCTCTTGAGCGAATAGAGAGGCTGGGATTTTCTGATAAATTTGATATAGTGAATCATTGGTAAAAATGAATCATCGTGAAAAATCATGAGATCACTAAATCTTAATGGAGGCCAACTAAACCTCCATTTTTTAAGATTTGTGAAAGGCTTTTTCCTCGGAAGGGTAAGGGGGATCTTACTCCACCTCCATCTCCTAGGAAAACTTCTTCTGATTGAAGCTCATACACTACTTGCACACATAAAAATAGCATTTTCGACAATAGTAAAATTAACTTGATTATTTGCAGCAAAAGTGGCATTGTCTTTCTCCCTCAAACTTCGCAAGTTTAAGCTTGTGATTGAAGTAACAGTTATCTAACTTGATTGGTCGGCATTCAAAGCAGTAGCTTTTGGGCTCTATTTCTCCATTTCGCTCCTCTTAGCAAACATAACAACGTAATTTAATGATTTTTTCCTTATTGCATTCAGAACAAGTGCTGATGTGGTCGTTAGGTCCAGCTATGTATGAAAGGACATGGTTAAGGTCGCACTTCAAAACCACACAGCGTTTCTTGTCTCCAGTAACTTGTTTATTATAGTTGAAACAATCGGTGCATAGTCGGACTTTGCACTTTCTATCGAAATAGTATTCATCCACTTTTTGAAGGCATCTCATGCAACCCAACTCATTCTGGATCTGTACTTCTAGTGGAAATTTCTTAAGGTTGAGTAAAATGAGCTGATGGTCAAATTTTCCACAGGTACCATCATTTTCAATGTCCATGTTTTTACATCGGAGACAAAAATATTTTCGGCAAGTCTTACATTGCTTTGGACACTATTTTTATTTGAGACAAAGAGCGCATGTGTGTTATTGGTGTAGACTGTCGATTTCTGTCAAAGGCTCTCCACATGAGCATAGGGTATTGATATTGGCAATGAGTCCTCTCGGCTTGGAAGGATCGAAATGTTCAGGCAAAGTAGCATAGCACCCCTCGCAGATACCAAAGTTGCAATAAGTATCATCATAGACACCATCGTTGCTGACAGAAGTGCTTATACCACAAAGATCGCAGATGTAGTTTAGGTTCGCTATCTTCTGATAATTGTATTTATGGCCAATCGGACAATCTTCCCTGGAGCAGGGAGGGATTCGACATTGAACACAGTATAGCTCATCACATATCCGGCAAATTGATCTGCAGAGGAGTCGTTCACCACACTATTCACATGTTGACTATAGCATTTCTTCATATGAGCCAATGAAAAATTATAGCTGGTGCCCTTTCCTACATTTGTACTCCTACTTCAGGCGCCTCCTGTGTATCTCATCTGGAGGCACGAAAGGGCAAATTTTGTAATGAGAGTCGAATTCCTTCAAAGATCTAATATCGCTTGTGCATTAAGTAGGATTGTAGGGACAGCCAAATTCTAGCATAATGTCCGGAATGGGATCAACTAGAAACGGTGAGCTGCATTTTAATGGGCACACATCACGGGTTTGCCTCCAATCTGAAACACACTTCATGCAATACACTCTTCGGCAGCCTCCTTTGCATCTGACAGGTTTCACACACACCTCGTTGCAAATGACGCATTCATATTTTTCTCTCATTTCTTGCGATTTCAAGAAGCATATTGGCGTCAGTGGCTTTGTTTTCTCCATGCTATTCGGTATATATTATAAGGCAGCCTCAAGGTTTTTGGGCTTTCCAACCTCGAAAACCACAAAGATCATCTCTTTCACAAGAGTATGCTTTGAAAACATAGGGAGACTTCTAATTTTGATAAAGTGACCAGTTGGTCATGAAAGGTAAAAACAAGATGCATTACTTTTGATAGCTAAGAATTGTTTAAAAGAGGTAAATGCTCAGTAAAATGTAAGTTTCATGAGAAAGACCTCCATTTGACAGCAGCCTTTTGATTTCATCTTCTTTTCGACAAGAAAAAGAAAAAAATATTTAAGAATGCCTGATGGAAATCCACTATTTCCTGTCGATACTGGCATTGGATTCAGTAATATAAAAGTTGGGAGAATATTAAATCCATTGAACCCTTT
>Ga0100385_1003057_pt1 | contig 15209 bp, 14 predicted proteins | sample CryGeymeta201509_FD_81543 | JGI IMG/M metagenome (GOLD analysis project Ga0100385, IMG submission 81543) | Groundwater microbial communities from Crystal Geyser aquifers in Utah, USA - Crystal Geyser metaG 2015-09 | ecosystem: Environmental > Aquatic > Deep subsurface > Groundwater | place: USA... | reverse complement strand
CCAACCCCAGCCCCAACCCCGACCCCGGCCCCATGCATACTTAATATGAGCAGAAATGATTGGTGCTAGTATATATAAGAAATTCCTCAAATTATGTTCAAATCTGATAAACCTAAGAACGCCTTTCTTCAAAAAAAGAACCAAGAAAAGGCTAAAACAGCAGAGCAAATCAAGAATAAAACACAAGCTAATCTCATTCAGAAAAATGTTAGGGCCTTTCTGACCAGAAAAACTCTTCCCCATCATTTCCAACAATAACAATACATCAAAATATGCCTCGTCATGAAACGAAAACTCGCAGACATCTCCATAGCAGATATTAAACACTTCGTATCCAATCTGGGAGAAACATCTGAAGAAAGTCGACTGTACTACCTTTCTGAGCTGATCATCCAGAATGCTTTGGAAAATAATTGCATGGAAGTGGCTGTACAGGCTATGAATCAAGCTCACAATCACAACCTTAGAAGTATGCTTATTAGTAGGCCTGAATTTGCAGGTATTTTGGCTTGTCTTTTCAAAATGAATAGGGCTCAATGCTTTGTCAATGCCTGCTCTGATGAATTAAGAAGCAGTGGGCTATTGATGAGAATTTAAGGATCAATTTTGCTGTCAGTGCTTTTGCATCAATTCAGGGAAAATAAAATGGATATAGAACATGAAGTTTAGTTTGACTAAAACTCAGTGATTCTGCTGATCTAGACTCTTTTTCACTTGGAGTACCAGATCGGAAAGGTCAGGACAACAAGCTGGGCTAACCTGACCCTATATTATATCTCCCGACTGCAAAACAAGAAGATAACCAACTAAATCGAAGAAATCCTTTGTTACCTTTTTTAGCAAATTTTGACAGCAGGCATCAGTTCTCATGCTGATATTGTCGCTCAGCTGACCATTGATAACAAGAATATCATAGCTTTGATCGATGATTTGGAAATGCTTGAGTAGATTGAGTCAAAAATGAGAAGATCATAAATCATGGAAAACTTCACTCACTAATACCTGGCTGAAATTCGAAGGGTCATGACTTGTAAGACCATTTTGAATATTTTCTACAGTGGACAACAAGCTAAGCTAAATAAAATGTTGCTGAGAATGGTCAACTAACTCACTGTCCTTTTTGAAGATCGAAAGCTCATCTTCATCAGAGATATCATCTCTTCTGACTCTGTCCTCATGTCTCTAGCTGGCAGCAAGGATCCCATGTTCAGGTAAGGCCTGAAGATGAGGTTGCTAGCTATGGATGATCCTGAGTTCAAATAGTTCAATATCTTCTCAATGCAGGATTGGCACTACATAATCAAGAGCTGTGTTGAGACAGCTGATATCAAAATTCAAAAAATGGTAGAAAAGAGTCAAAACCAGCCTCAAGGAGAGCTGATTCCCTTCAAGAAGAGAAATCAAGATTAAGTATAATTCAAGACTACAGTCGACCTTCTGACGAATCTGCACAAGCGTGTCCTGAGAACCAATAAATTCAGCCCTGAAGTATTTGTAAATTACAACTTGAGTGCTCAATTGAAACATTTCTTATTTGGCAAAGGCGCCAGAAAGATAGAGTTGTTCCTCAAGCAATTGCCATTCTTGTTTTCTTTTTAGTCTCGAATGGGAAAATTTAAATAATTCATCAAAGCTGACAAGCAAAATTACGACCGAACTTTGTTTTTGCAAGAAGAAGTTGACGATGATTTGATCATTGCTGTCAGACGCGGTCACTAGTTCATGGATGCTTTCGAAGCTTGCATGACTCGAGACCTCAGAAAAAAATATAAAATTATATTCTTCAACGAGCAAGGTCTAGAGGAAGAAGGAGTTGATGGTGGAGGTATCATCAAAGAGTTCATCAACCGAGTCCTTAAGTAAATTTATCTTAATTCAGAGCTGCTTTCAGTGAGACCTATTCACTTTTCCTTGATTCCCCTCTTAACTAAATCCTGCCTAATCCGTACTCTAACGGCATGGCTGAGTATGAGTTTGTGGGCAGATTGGTGGGGAAGGCAGTCTACGAGGGAATCAACATAGAGCAGAAATTCGCCGAGCCTTTCTTAAACTTATTGATAGGTCGCCAGAATACATTTGAAGATTTGCAATACATCGATCCTGATATTTACAGGAGTTTACTTTCTCTCAAAAAATCAGAGGAAGACATGTCTGCTCTCTAACAAACTTTTGTAATTTACGATCATCTACCAAACGGCCAGAACAAGTACATTGACCTGCTGTGTCCATCAAAGCCTCCTTCAAACAAACAAACAATGGTGACAAAGTACACATCTTGTAATTCAGTTAAAATAAAATGGATTTCATTTTGAGCTACGCCGATTTCAAATGCAACAAACAAATAGAATAGAAAACCAGGTTGTTCAGAAAGGGATTCACAAGGGTGATCAAGCCAGAATGGCTGACTATGTTTAGCAACTAAGAACTGAATGCTATAATTTCTGGATCAAACCCCGACTTCAATGTAGATGACATGAGAGAGGCTACTGTGTATAAGGACTACCATGAAAAAGACTAAACTATTTTCTATTTTTGGCAAGTTGTCAAGGAAATGACCTGTGAATAAAAGTCATTACTTTTGTTGTACATTACTTCCTGTTCAAGACCTCCAACTCTCGGATTTGGAGTGATGAAGCCCAAGATTTGCATAAGCAAAGACGAAAATACCAGCCACTTACCAACTGCAAATACTTGCATGAACGTCCTAAGGCTACCAAACTACAAGAACAAGGCCCTTCTGAGGAAAAAGATCATCTATGCAATAAACTCAAAAGCCGGCTTCTAATTCGCCTGATACTATATAAACCTATTATCCTATATTCCTATATGTGAGCAAAGGTATAATCAGGTATAATTTTTGCTTCTTCTTTTCGAAAGTCATGGAGATCAAGCACAACATCTTCCTCAAATACGAAGATTACATGAAGAACTACCCCTTCATCAAAATTTTTGAACTGAAGTGCAAGTTACTAGCAAAGGAGTATCTCTCTGACGATAGGTACGATTACTTCGGGGATCGAGTTTAAACAATGAGGCATGGCACCTATGGGATCATGCTGTCCATTACCAAAAACAAAGTTTTGTCCATCTATGAGGGCTCCTGGGGATCTGATACCTATCACGGTAAGGGAATTCTCTACACCATCTCACATCCGAAGTCTCAACAGAAGATATACAGAATCATGGAGGGGTAGTGGGCCAACGGAGTGCTGCATGGCAAAGGAAGCATCAAAAATTATGATAGAGCAAAGGAGTAGTGGGTTGTGAGTTATGATGGATAATTCAAAAGCGGATAGAAGTCTGGCTTTGGAATCGAAAAAGTAGAAGACTCTGTTTATCGAGGTCATTTTTCAAAAAATTGCAGGACAGGAAAAGGTCGACTTGAAGAAGAAGGAGGCAATTTCTTTGACGGATAATTCAACAAGGGTTTTTTAGTCGGTGAGTCCTACGAGAGCGTTGGTGATACATTCATAATCACAGATTCCAATTATTGCAAAAAGATCTATCGCAAGCCAGAAGTTCTTGAGGAATTTACTCACAATTTTTCCAAGCTAATCCATCAGATATCTTCATTCCGAACTGGAGCTTGATCCTATAACTTTCCTATTTACTAATCCTTTAATAACATTAGAAACTAAATGAACGACCTAACTGCTAAAGACATTGCACCACATTGTAAGACCTGCCATCAATAGTATGATCTTTACTATCGGATCCCCAGGATTGTACCCAGGTGCGGTCATACCTTCTGCTAAAAATGTATCATACTCAAGTTGATGGTCAAGAGCAATAGGAAAGTGTTTGTTTGTCCTTAGTGCAAAGAAGAGGCGGTAATCAGGAAAAGTGTAGCAGACGATGTGCCCAAAAATGAGGAGATTATCAGTATGGTCAAACAGCTCAAGAGATTGACATATAATGAGTGGGAGGAAGAGGACAAAAAATAAAAAACAGAATGCTTCTAGCACGGAAGACCACTTTAGTTGGTCTGCTAAACCTGTAATTATGAGCCTATCTGCTCCCATTGTGCTCTATTCGGACACCATCGCAATCACTCTTTCGTTAAATAACGACCAGTCAGCAAGATAGATTTATCATAGCTAAGCACTAACTTCGAGATTGTCAGCAGTTCAGTTTAGCATTATCTTTTGCCTCAGGGTTAAAACAACATCAAGTAAAGGATGCGCAGGAAAATAAGTGAGGGTCTGAGGAAGGAGGTCACCAGTGTATTCAAGCAGTATTATGCAATTTTGGAGAAGAAATAATATGAGTTGGTGCAGGAATGCGACAGCATTGTCATAAACGAAGGCGGAATTGATAAAAATATAGATTCAGTTCTGGCTTCTTTTGATATTCTCAGGCTGAAATACGAGAACTAATACCAAAAATATACCAACTCTTCCTTCAAAGATGCCTTCACCAAAGATTTGTCACTAGATGGAGTGTAGCAGTTTATGGCCAAATGCAATGAATTACATGCGACGTTGTAAAACATTGAAAAACATGCAAATTAGCATATCACAAAAATTACCAAAAATATCGGAATACACATCAGCCAAGCTGCCATGTTCAAAATCCAATAGATGCCTTTCTCTATCAAAAAAGTCATAGAGCAGATGAATCGGCCTTTGGATGCCAACTAGGTGATCGGTTCTCCAAACAAGCCAAGAAGCAAAATGAATTCGACTCACTCGAACTTCAAGAATAAAAGCGTCATAATTGCCTAACCTGAAATAGACAAGAACAGTACTATGAGATAAAATAGGAGCCATCACAAGCAATCTGCTGTAACAGTTTGCAAAAAAAGAGGCACTTATAGTACTATTGACAAAAATGAGCTTGTTGATGATGTATCTGATCAAGGAACTCTATCTGAACTAGCCCATTACAAGGAGCAGGCTCACAAAGATTTGAAATCTTTAGTCGACAAAAAGATACAGCATAAGTCAATATAAAGAAATACTCTGCCTCCGAAAGTTCGGCAGCCTCAGCCACATACAATTAGCATGCGTCCACCGAAAGATGAAAGCAACAAAGTTAGGGAGAAAAAATCGACAGACAAAGTCGTGCAACCGCCTAGAACAACCTCAGTTATCAATAAACAGTCTGCATCTGTTATTTTGGGTCAATAAAATGGTGGCTTGATGGAGTAGTTGAAATTTGTAGCTCCGACAAAGTAGATTTCTTTTCAATTTTTATCCAAATTTCAGGAACTGATGGGAGAGGTGGATAGGCAAGGCGAGTCAAATACTCTTTAGCTCAACAGCAAAGAGATAAACGATGTATTACTTGTTTACGTGCTGGATTACCTTCGTCGCAAAAAGTATGCCTTCCAGGTCATAAAGTTGGTCAAAAATGCAATAACAGACGAAGGAATGCGAATTTTACTCGGCTATCTTCAAAACGACACAAGAACATAAGTACTAAATTTGACATCCAACCAGCTGACTACACGTTGTTTAGATCTTGTTGTTCTTTTTGCCAGCAAAAATAATATCTTACGAACCTTATACCTAAGCAATAATAACAAGATATCAAATTTCCAGCTGAAAAGTCGGCAAGGGGAGTTGGACAAATACCAATTTAATCTGATCTTATGATCCATGCCTTTTTTATGAATTCTTCTAATTAACTGACTGTCTTCTGGGGTATACATCGGAGTTTCTATTTTAATATTGATTCCATAGTGTAGAAAACAAAAAATATGAACAGAATAGCGCCCATTCATGATGAAGACTCGACAATCAACATCCATCGACCTACTGTTAATATTAGGCTACCTGTCAACAATGAACAAAAGGTGTGTAAAATATGTCTGGAGGAAGAAAACGTAGATGACCCAGTTGTATTCACAGTAGGTGAGGAGCCTGTCAATTAGCTGGAATTAATAGTCCCGTGTGACTGTAGTGGATCGATGGGCTATGTTCATCAGAAATGTATCAGAACATGGATCTAAAAACAACTGTCCAATCCTTCAATCAAAACTTCACACTGTGAGATCTGCAAAGCACCAATTTACTTCAAATCTGAGAAATTAAAATACTGCGACTTTAAGCTAAAAAATTTGATGGAAATATCTTGCTGCAATATCATCAGTGCCATGGTTGAAATAGTACTACTTGTTGTGTCGGTATCTATTCTGATACACTCGGATATAATCTAAGCAACTCCTTTTCTTAAATATTTGCTGATCATTTTAGTAATTGTTCTCAGCCTGATTATTGTATTGACAATATCTGTCATGTTTGCCTAAGCCTTTGTGAAGAGCACAAGAATCATCAGTCGTATATACTCAATACAGGAGTGCTGGTAGATGGGCTTGAGGGAAGGAAAAATCAAGTCAGCTCGAAGTATTGGTTTATCCTCAAAAAAAATCAGAGATAAAGCCAAGAGCAGCAGACATATTCGGAATGAAATAATGTCTCAGCATTCCTATTTCTGAATGAAAGGGGTGTTGGCCTCATTTGATTTATGTCTGTAGTGAATATCGAAATTGCTATTATTCGATTTTCGATTTAATAAATAGTAAAAAGAATATGAACATGTCCCTTCGCAAAACTAGAAAACCCATCTTCTAGAAGAAAAATAAACCTGCATAGTCAAATATGTACCACAGCACTCCTAACTTCTTCAAAGAAACAACATATCCGAATCCTAACCCTATCGATTATCACTCTCGGATCATTTATGGGCCCAAAGATACCACTCCAACTAGAGTTCACTCAGTTGCTAAAACTAATAAACCAATCACAATAACTGTTTGCCCTCCCAATCGTCCTCAATCGACTATCGGGAGACATGCTCCTCAGTTTGCCAATCAGCAACCTTTAATAGTTCAGAATAGAGTTTCTTCTCCAATGATTAGATCATCGTACTCTAATCATAATTTACAGTCTCAAGTCATCGTCCGGGCCATGAATGAAAGCTAGCCTTTTGTCAAGAGAAGTTATATCAATCCTGCTTAGCAAAGTATGAAGAGCAGCATGATTAGAAAAAGCGATATTAGGCCCACAGTTGTGGCAGTTGAGAGGGTCATGAGACCTTTGGATGGTAATTAGAATGATGTAGAAAAAGATTTAACTGTTTTCAAGCCTCACCATCAAACTGAATCCCAGTACTTTGAAGCAAGACATCCCCAAGAGGTCAGAAACTACCAGCCTGTTTAGAGAAAAATCAACACTTCTGATCATAATCATTAGAAAATACATAAGCTATCTGTGATGAATGAAATGTTGACATCAAGTTATGATGACCTCTATGACTAACTTCAAAGTCTCAAGGGAAAGCTTGTTTCAAAGGAGGAAACCTATGAAGAAGAGCTAATTTTGAAGAAGACTCGTTGGGAATTGGAAAGTATTTTCAACCTTGAGATGCTTGAAACTATGAACAAGATGCACCAAATTGAAGCCAAGTACGAAAGATCTCCAGGGAAATACAAGCTGAAAAAAGGACATCATCAGAATAGCTCACTATTTTGCAAGTGATATGTATACTTTTTACAATTAATCATGGTAATATCAAATTGGATTGTTAGAGAGGTTGAGGGAAAGCCCTAGTGCTTTTCCATTTCCATTGTTTTGAGGTGTTGTTCCTACAATTTCAGGTTCGTCATCGGGAATTAGAACTGGAGTTTGTGTTTCTCCTACCACCTCAGGTTCATCATCGGGAATTAGTACAGGGGGCTGTGTTTCACCAACTACCTCTGGTTAATCATCGGGAATGATAGGGATTTCTGTCTCTCCAACTACTTCAGGTTATTCAGGACTAACCTCAGGCTCTGGGATAACTGGGACTTAAGGTTATGCAACTACAACTTCAGGTTCATTTTCAGGAACTACTTCAGGTTCTGTGATCACTGGAATTTCAGTCTAGCCAACAATCTCGGGTTCAGTTCCAGGAGTGACAGCAGGCTCTTCTTAGATTGGAACTTCAGTCTATTCATTAACAGGTTCTTCGATCACTGAAGGTTCTTCAATGACAGGAGGCTCCTAGGTAGTTGGAGATACAGTAGAAGGTTCTTAAGCAGTAGGAGGCTCAGGAGTAACTGGGGCTTCGCTTGACAATGATTCAGTGCTTTTGGAATCTTTTGATTTACATTCAGATCTTTTTCCCCATATTTTTGATGATTCATGATGATTTCTTCTGCTGGACCTGGGTTTTCTGGAGCTGACAACTGTAGGTTTGATTTTAGGAGTCTCAAATCTTTCTTCAGAGGACTGGTCTTCAGTTTTATCGGTTCCTGATTTTTTTCTTTAACTACCAGTGACTTTGATTCTATTCATAGATTTGCCTCGAGGAGTTGAAGAATCTTTATTTCTGTTGTCTTTGGACTAATGATTATTTTAACCCCTCTTTTTAGTTTTTTGAAGAAGGGTGTTCAATTCAGAATGATCATGTGCTCTATTTGTGGATGCTTTTTTCTCAGATTCAGCTTTTTGAGGTTTGTCAGCACACTTTTCAGCTGGCCTATTGAATGAAGAAAATTTGATCAGTTTCTGTTTGTCATCTTATGAACCTTATGATTGGACATCAGGCTTTTCTTAGATCAAAACTTGAGGCTTTTTTTCAACAGCAGGCTCTGCTGATTCTTCATCTTTGTCAGCACTTGAGTCCTTATCTTCAGCCCTTTTTTTGATATTGTTGAGATCTCCCACCAGAGTTTTGATCTATTTGATGTTTGATTTCTGAACAGGGAAGTTGATTTCATTGTCGAGCTTGTTTCTTCTGAATCGAGAAAGCTGAACGGTGGCAGCATTTACTGCAGGAAGGATGGCGAGAAGGGCGAACAAGAAGAGACTAGTCAGAATGTGTTTCCTCATAGAATTTAAAAGTTTTCTATAGATCAATGATATAAGCATGCACAAATAATAAAGGGAGCAAAATTATTGAGATAATCAAGTGTATCAGAAACATTTAAAGATATATTTTAGCCACCCTAAGCTCTTTTCTTGCTTTTATGATATTGTTGCTGATTGCTCAGTGATCTTTGCCTTTGAGTATTTGAAGTTCTTGAATTCAAATTTTAAAATATCAATAGAAAACGAGATGAAGCTAAATACAGTGAAATACACAAATCAATATTGTATGAATGGAGAGCCTTCCTTCATAAAATTCAGCTCAAATTTCAGCTTCTATAGCTACTTAGCTTGAGTACAGATTATTCTTAGCAAATGCTCGCCATAAATACTATTTTACTGATTCCAATCATTATCGTCGAAAGATGGCATCAGATTCTTATTTTATGAGGGTGAGTGCAACTCATAACTACTCATGATGACTTATTTAAGTGAGGGAGGCTCTATACTAACCTAGCTTAAGGCTTCATTGTTGCACAGATGGTTATCTGAATAGGCTTTATGGGTAGCGAGAGCTCGGATTCCTTCTATGTCTTTGTTCAGTTCAGTGATGTAGTCTTTGTTAAGAAAAAGCTCCTTTTAGAGCTCCTTTATCCTGGTTTATTTGTCTAAAATGTTGAGTTTTAGTTAGATAAGTTAATTTTAATCTATTGCTTGGGGCCAGGGTGTCTCAGTTTGACCATATTTATTTTACTTGCCTGGACTAGTCCCTTCAATCGAAAGAGAAAATACTGTAGAAAAAATGTTCAACTTCTGACCTCTGGTCCTAATGAGCTTCAACATATGCTGAGACTTTTATTTTATTCTTTCGATTTCGGCTTATTTTTTGGCTGGGGTTTTTATTAAGAGAGGTACATTTATGCTTGCTTTATGATTTTTTTCTTCCTCTACATTCTGATAGACAAGTTATTTGTCTTTTATTTGATGGGTCTATCCCTCTTTCTTACCTGGATCGCATCTACTAACACAGCTTCTGCAGATACCTTTATCATATTCCAGGTCTTCTCTTCTCGGATTGATTCTGTTATTGACTAATTTCAATATTGTGCTATGCAACTCGGCTTCGGGTATTTTTCCCAAGAGACTGTTTTTATTCTTTTTGTTCTGATGACTATTCATAAAACTATATTTATCAGAAGCCAATAAGATGAATTTGCGCCATTAAAAAACCTTTCAGTTCCAGGCAGAAATAAGAAGGTACAAATGTTCTCACAAAGGTATCATAGTTGTAAGTTAGGGTCAGTAAATTCGAGTACCTTCGATAGCTCAGAGAAGTCGCTCTTGAGAAGAAAGAGGAAGATTAATATTGGTAACAATACCAGGAAGCTGCTATGATTGATGAAGAGGAGGAATTAGCATCTCTAGAACGGCAATATGAGCTTTATAGACAGGAACAGCTGTAGATGGAAGCTTTGATATTTGGGTCCAATCAGCATAAAGAGGAGGTAAGTCAGAATATGACAGAAAAAAACAGTACAAGCAAGAAATTGTGATAAACGCAAAATGAGTGCTATATAATAATTTTAAATACTATTATGCCAAGCAAGAGTATCCTAAAAGGCATCAGTAAGCCATACCCACCTCATGTTTCTTCATCCAATCATTAGCTCTATGTATACTGCCCCCTCGAGCACTGGATTGAAGTCTATTCCGGGACTTTTCAAACAGATGTGCTATAAATCGAGGGAGCTAACCATCCTCTATATATGAATCGCTCAAGATAGGAAATAATACTTCAAGACTCGCAAAGTATATGGATCAAATAGGAAGAAAGTGATTTCTCAAGCAAATTTGTCAAGAGATGGATGAGTTAGCAAAGTATTGCAAGCAGCACTGTGAAGATGAACAACGCTCTTGTCAACATAAATGAAAATGGACAATTGAATTGCTGGAAATTGACTGAGGCTTCATAATTTAATCCTGAATCAAGCAAGACTTTGACAACAAAGACTACAATTAATGAAGATGAATAAATCTCATCAATTATTCAAACAGATCTGAATGTCGAGAGCATGGTCAATAAATATCACAGTGGATACAATATTGCTGAGCTTGTTGGCCAATAACATTAACTCTTAACTCTTCACACTTTTGAGCAAGAAGAGGAGTCTTGGAAAAGAATATGCTCTACTGACATAGGAGATAACGAATGCTAAAGCAGCTTCTATCGAGGTTTCCTTCCATCCTCAATCAATAGCATAGTCTCTCTAAGCAACAATATCCTAGCATATGGAGGTCAGGATCTCTTTCTAATTGACAGCAGATGCGAGTCAATAGTCACAACCCTCAATGATTTGCAGGATAGCTCAATAAATTGTGTCAAGTTTCATCCACAAAAGTCATAAAGGCTCACAATATGCAGAAACAATGTTATAATTTAGCAGGATCTTCGATATCCTGGAGAAACGATGGATGTTATTTTGACAGCTGATGAAGAGATTGAAAAATTTGAGCTAGTTGATTCGCCTGAAGTTTAGGTGATCATCGTAGGCAAATTTAGTGGAAAAGTCAATTTTTACAGAACGACAGCGGAGCTATGATTTGATATTTTAATAGCTGTTATATAAGTACCATCATCGATTGTCTCCTCTTAGATATTATTTTTTCGAACAAAAGGCCAAAAGCATGAACTTCGTATCAGCTCCAGACTTTGCCCCATATGAAGGGTGCACTGGATAGTGGGTCAAGGCTCAGTAGTACTACGGTGGCAAGAGCTTCGGCTATTTCAGCTGCAATGGATGTCACAAGACATGGATGTCTGCTCATGGCAGAAAAGGATACCAGCAAGGCTGCAAGGAATGTCTTAGAGAGCATTATCCTCTCTATCTTTGGAAGAATGATGGTCAAAGAGAAAAGAAAGAAAAGGCACTGGAGGACAATGGGAAACATCATCTTTCTCATCTCTGCAGGGCCTGCCGAATGGGAATATGCAAATTATGAACAGGAATGATCGAAACCTTCATTTATATGAAGCATTCACCGATTTGAGAGTTAGAGATTGAAATATTTGACTTATCATGAATCATACAATATATTTGAGCCAACCAGATTTCAAGACAAAAATGGGTTGAATTGACTAGTTTTGAAAATGTAGGAGTGTGTATAGTTGAACTTTAATCTTTAAATTGAGATTTAGGATAGATCATCTTATCAAAAATAGAATGAGCGCATTGAATTAAATCAAAAACAGACTCAAAGAGCATGAGGATTAAATCGAGGAAGTTGAGGAAATGGACCTCAGTGAAATCAAAATCGGCCAGTTCACTCCCTAGATTGCCAAACATCTTGAGCAATTCAAGAATGTCAAAGTGATCATCCTTCAAAACTGTGGCCTCGAAAACCTCAACAATCTTCCCAAGTGGGATCTATACGTCATGGACCTCAGCGATAACAAGTACATATCTTCTGATTCAGGCTTACCGACGATAGCATCAAAGCTCTCACCTCTTATAAGGAACTCAACCAAGTCATATTCGCCAACAATCAGATCAACAATCTTTAATCTTTGAAGACCTTGAGTTAGCTTGCAAATCTCAGCGAACTTGATGTTTCGGGCACTCCCGTTTCCTAAAAGGAGAACTACAAAAGCTGGCTCTTCGAAAATATCCCTACTCTTTAAATTGTAGACAGTACGGATAAGGATGGTAACCCTGTCGAAGAAGAAGAGGAATTCGAAGAAGGTTCAGATGACTAAGAAGACGAAGATGAAGAAGACTACGAATAAAGTTAATCCGAGGAGAGCGAGAAGCCCAAAAAGAAGAAAAAATGATTGTTTCAGCTCATATCCTGTGGGTTAATAATTTTTTTGTTTCCCACAGTTTAAACATCAATATCATCAAATCAAATGAAAGTATAAAGGAGTCATTATCACACTCATCCGAAGCAAAGAAAGTTTATTATGTCGAGAATTTATTCTCTCAATCTTTTATCACCTGAAGTCAACGCACTGCTCTTGAGATGTAAAGAGGCTCTACCGTTAACATAGCAAACAATTTTTAGCATGAAAACTGTTGATGAGGTCGGATAGTGGAACATGATGCCATAGGCAAATGCGTTAGGGTCACTTTCGCTTATCTGAATAGATAAATATATACCTCTATGAAAGGAAGAAGTAATTTGAGATCTTCATGACTTCTGATAGTCTTGAAGTCGAGAGTTTGTGGATTAACATAGAGCTCGTTGCTCATGTGATTCCAACCACTGGTGAATTGCTCTTCATAAATAAACTCAGGCTTTATTAATTGAACAAAGGGCAATACTACCTTAAATACTACCTTCTTCTTGTTTACAGAGTCAGTCTTGTAAGATATCATGATGTTGAATCCTCCACTTTCAAGGCATATCTTAGATAAGTCAACTTAAAACAGGAAGCTAGTGTTTTGCCTAAACTCATCATACATCACTTTGGCTGGTCTCATCTGAAGCTCACTTTCTTGAGCTTGAGGGCCGAAGACTATCACAAGCACATCATACAGACTGACAGCGCATTTATTAGCAATACGGACTTGGCAAACAACTGGAGTTCTTTCAGCACCAGTCATCAGAAATTTTCCAGTGACATAAAATTAGAAGCTTTCATAAATAATCGAACTCTTTTGAGTCAGGCATCTTCTGAGATACTTGTTCGCTGGGTCCAGTGCATTTGGAATATAATGTTTGGCCCCTTCAGGAGGAATGAAAGCTACGTCGAATTGTTGAGATCTATCTCTTGATAAGTCCATTGGAAATTATTGAGTGGTGAGGTCAAGTTGAAGAGGTGAGTTGAACTAGTCGAGTTTGTATAACATTTACTTTGTGCGGTCTTCTTTTAGTTCGTTTATCATGCTTCTTACAGGTGCTAGCTGATCTTCAAGGCCTTGAATTTGCTCCCTTGATCTGGAAATATCTTGTGAGTTTTGACCTTCTTCTCTGCTCAGACCAAGTTGGCTTCTATTTGTTCTGCTTCTGCTGGTTCGAGGAGGCTCTTCCTCATGATAATAATTGATTATCTTCGGCACGAACTTTTGTTCTTTTTAGGTATTCATCTCAGTAATAGCATTTCGAACAATACTTTCTAAGCTTTCAATTTTTTCATTGATCTTGACAAACATGATATCTTTTTCCCCACCTTCTTTGACCCTTTAGATTTACTCCTTGATTTAAGCCATTTTTTTCTATTTTTATTCTTTCTCTTTTTCCCTGAGTTGCCTTTTTTGCTATTTATTCTGATGATTAATTTTTATTCGAGATTATTTGCTTTCGTATTATTGCTTGATGTTCTTCAATTCATTGATAATTTTTTATTGATCTGTGTTCGTGTGCTTGAGGTTCTTCATGAGATCGTTGAAATTATTTTTCATTTATTGATAGTTTTAGAGTAAAGTGGTCATTTTTTATTCTTCATGGGTTAATTCAAATAAATTGGGACGCTACTCACGGATCTAGGAAAGTTGCCTCGTAGATTTTATCCTATTCTTTTGTTATTTTTATCCATCTTCTGTGAAAAATTGCTAAGCTTCTTTCTGATACTGTTTCTCCTGATATTTGTCTACTTCTTTCTTGATTTCCTACTCTTCCATCATAAAAAAATCAAACCCTCCATCGTCTTATTTTTAATACTCCTGTGGAAGAAGATTTCCTCCTCCAAAGAAGTCAACTTGCTCCTGATTTTTTTGACTACCTGGGTTACTTTTCTTCTTGAAATTCATCGGTTCTGTCTATGAAAAAGGGTTATCGCTATCTTTATCGTCTTTTTCTGGAATGTGGTAATTGTTGTTTCTGAAATTGTAGTTTCCCTGTTTGCCTTTGAAGTCATTTTCTAGCTGTCTCTTATAGTTCTTCAGGTTGCTTCGATACTAATTAAACTCTTGTTTGTTGTTAAACATATCTTCATTTTTGTAAGTGTTTTGTTGATCAATGTTACGATAAAACATGTCCAAGTTGTTATTTTTGGCCTGTGATAGCATTTGCTGGAGCTTGTTGTAGCGGTCATTTGGTTTATGCTGTCTTGGGGGTGCAGGCTACTAGTAGTGGAACGATTGACAATTCATGTAGGAAATCTAGCTCAAATGGCGAGAGTTCTCAAAATCGAAGGATTAATTTTTCCCTTGACTTTTGGCTGATACTCCTTTATCCATGGCGGGCTATTCTTGTTTGGGGCCGGTATTGAAAAAATCAGAATTGAATGATTTAGAATGATCTGCCTTATTCTAATCGACATTGTCAAACTGATCGAATTAGAAACTGTCTCCATTGACAAAGTTGTTGACTACTTGTTCGAGGTTATTCTATTTTGAAGGGGCATGATCATCAAAGAAGTCGAAAGACATCTGATTATTTGATGTTATAGAACTGTAATTATAACTATTGATTTCATTT
>Ga0100385_1003056_pt1 | contig 15210 bp, 14 predicted proteins | sample CryGeymeta201509_FD_81543 | JGI IMG/M metagenome (GOLD analysis project Ga0100385, IMG submission 81543) | Groundwater microbial communities from Crystal Geyser aquifers in Utah, USA - Crystal Geyser metaG 2015-09 | ecosystem: Environmental > Aquatic > Deep subsurface > Groundwater | place: USA... | reverse complement strand
TGTGACTGTTGGTATCGTTGTTACAATGCTCGTTCAGAGTTCTTCTGTGACTACTGTGATGGTTGTTGGTTTTGTTAATGCTGGACTGATGCAACTTAATCAAGCGATTGGTGTGATTTTTGGAGCAAATATTGGGACGACTGTTACGGGATGGATTATTTCGATAAAGGTAGGGAAGTATGGACTTCTCTTTATTGGTCTTGGGATTTTTCCTCTACTTTTTAGTAAGTCAAATAAATGGCGTCAATTTGGTCGAGTGATGTTTGGAATTGGGATGATTTTCTTTGGTCTTAAAATCATGAGTGATTCATTCAAGCCTCTTAGAGAAATGCCGCAATTTCTCGATGCTATTAGCTACTTTTCTGGATTAAATTATGGATCATACTTTGCGAGTATAATTGTTGGCTGCATACTTACGATGATTGTACAGTCCTCATCAGCGATGCTTGGTATTACGATCGCTCTTGCAAGTACGGGAGTGATTCACTTTCATACGGCCGCAGCACTTGTTCTTGGGGAAAATATTGGAACAACTATAACTGCCTTATTAGCTGCCGTTGGTGGGAATGTGAATGCGAGAAGGGCGGCACGGGCCCATGCCATTTTCAATATGATTGGTGTTACCGTTATATTTTGTATCTTCCCATATTATATTCACTTCATTGACTGGATTGTTCCAGGAGATGCTAATTTTGTTAATAGCGATGGTGAGTTTTCGAATATCGCAGTTCATATTGCAACAGGGCATACTATCTTTAATGTTGCTGCGACACTGATATTTCTACCATTCTTACATAAGCTTTCTGATCTCGTAACACGAATGACACCTGATCTTGGAGGGCCTAAGAGTCATCAGCTTATTATGCTTGGGGAGCCTCAAGATATGATTCCTGCGGCGGCTATTGCTCAAGCAAAAGCAGAGACTGATAAAATGAAAGATATTGTTGATCGTATGTATCGTCTAACTAAAAGACTTCTCAATGATAAAATTGAAAAGAAACAAATTGAAACTGCATTATCTAAAATTAATGATTACGAACAAATTACAGACAATATTCAAAAAGAGGTGACAGTCTTTTTAATTAAAGTTCAAGAGGTTGCATTATCAGCTAAACAAAGTCATGAGGCACAAGCGATCATCAAAGTTGTTGATGAACTCGAGTCTGTCGCTGATTATATCGCCAACCTTGCAAATTATACAAAGAGGGCCAATCTTCAGGAATTGTTTGCAACAGGTGCTGGAGAAGACTTCTTCAATTTCTTTGATTCTGTTCAAGAGTATTATAAAAATGTGACATTGCATTTTGTGGAAGAGCGTAAAGTAAATTTTCAAGAGCTAAAGACCAAGTCAGAGGAATTAAGAGTCGAAGCAAATACTATTAGAGATCATCATCTTGAAAGAGTATCTAAAGGTGCTTATCCTGCTCTTTCGGCGCTTACGTATTCAGATATGATCGTAGCCTTAAGAAAAATTAGAAGTCATTCTGAAAATATAGCTGAAGCTTTGGAAGGAAAGAGGATTTCATAGAATGAATCTATTCTTAATTATTAGAAACTAAGAATAGATTTTATCATGATATTTCGACCCATTTTATGAGGGATTGTATTTATTTTAGAAGTTGAAACATCAGGTTGATAAATTGAATCTTTTTCCAGAGTGTTATTAATTTGCAATAAAGTGTAAAAGCTCGAAAAAAAGTGATTTGTAAGTTCTTTTGAATAAGAAATATTTAAACGTAGATCATGAAAGTCCTTACTTGGTTTATTCAGCTCATTACTTGTTTCATTGGACTTGATTTTTGAAAAGTATTGATCATAGAGTCCAATACTAATATTTGAATTTAATTTATAGGTTCCACCTATCTTGAACATGAAATTTGGTGTTTTTTGTGTGTTTGGGGTGTTGTTATAATCTCTGTTTTCCTGGTATGTACTATTAAAATAAAAAGTTAAATCATCAAACCTTCTCTGAAATTCAAGTTCAAAACCTTCATACTCAGATTTTCCAGAGTTTTTAAAATCATCTTCATTTGTTAGGTCTGGATCAAAATAAACCCGTATAGAATTCTTTTGCTTACTCGAATAAAAAGTTAATGCACCAAAACTATATTGATCTTGATAACTTATACTCAGGGAGCTTGTCTCGATTTTTTCAGATTTTAAATTAGGGTTACCATCAAGACCACCTGAACCGATTCTCAATGAAATTGATCTCTCAAAACCACTTGGTGCACGATATGCTTGTCCGTATAAGGCTTTTATTGAGAAGTTGTTATTCAGCGAATAGACGAGACCTACTCGAGGTGAGATATCACTAGTTTGCTGTTTGGTTTTATGAAGTTGTACTCCTGATTGAATTTTTAAGACATTAAGAATTTTCCAGTCAATTTGTGTGTAATAGTTATTTGCGACATCATGAAAATTTCTTGTTTGTGCATTTGTACTTTTATTATTTCCTGTCACATAGGATATTGAGCTACCAAGAACGAAGAAAATATTTTCGCTTATACTATGCTTGTAAATAAACTCGCCAAGAATATCATTTGCCTTGGAATGTCTTTCTCCCTCGTGATTTGTATCGATTGTATTTAGCGTCGAATAGACTTCGATAGAGCTATCTTCATTTAGAGTGAACTTGTGACCAATATTTGCAAAGAGTCTACTATGGTCAATAAGTAGAGCATCAAAAGAGTTATCGCCACCTAGGGTTCTATCTTTGGAGTTGGTGGCCATAAAGGTTAGCTCTGTATTTTTGTAATTTCCATTTAATAAGAAGTTTTTATTCTGCGAATATTGATCGTATGTTCCTACCTTCAGAGAATCATCATAAACCTCATCTTTCCATCCCGTTATATTACTAAATCTTGTAGAGATATTGATATTAGAATCTTCATAAGCACGGGAAGTATGGGCCTCAAGAATGTTTTGGCCGAGTTCTCCTTTAGCCACTGATATTCGGCTATGGGTATTTTCTTCTTTCAATTTTATATTAATTACACCTTCAAAAGCATTTGATCCGTAGAGAACAGATGAGGGTCCTCTGATAACTTCAACTCTATCGATGGCCTCAATAGGGAAGCCGTTAAAAATATCATTGTTTAGTCCTGAAGAGTAGGACTCTCTGAGCGGTCTATTATCAATGAGAATTAGAATATGTTTATCGATTGATGATGAATGTTGAGCCCGGATTGAAGCAGCTGCTGAGTCTCTAAAATCACTTGAACTCAAGTTATAAACACCAGGAATAAAGGAAAGAATATCCTTTAGTGATTTTGCTCCAAGGTTTTTAAAATCTTGTTGAGTTAATATTGAAAGTACCGCTGGAGCCTCTACCAATGTTTCTTCTTTTAATGAAACGACATCAACTTTCAAAAGTTCTTCAATCGATTTATTAAATAAATTATCCTCTTGAGAAAATGTTGATGATGCTAATAGAATCAGTGTCAGAATCTTATTTATACCCAAGACAATTTCCTTTTATATTGATTTGGCCTTGCAAATTAATAAATGCAATAAAATATATTTTTATATCTTTATAATTTATCATTAATTTATTTAGAGATGGTTTTTTTTGATGGTGGAGCTAATTACCTGTGTGAAGAGTTTCAGTAATTAGTTGTTCGCTACTGTCAGTTATAAGAAAAAAAATGGCTCCCTACGAGCCACATCCTACACATTCAATTATACTTTCTGGAGGTCTTACCCCATCAATTTTCATTTTTATATTATGAATTTTACCCCTAACATCCATGTCTTCCATCATATTACCTGTAAGTTGAGCCTCAAGGTTTTTAATTTCAGCAAGAAGTTCGTTCTTCAATTCTTCTGGTAGTGCACTCATTAAATCTCCATTTGTGTTGTGTGTTTTTTAATTGTGCAAGATTTTTGAAGCTGATGCAAAAGCTGTTTTCTAACACTTTCTTACGATGCATTTTTAGGAGTTTAGCTACTTCTTGTCTTAATAATTTGGCAGGTTTACAATATTCTTAATTTAAGAGAATGGAGACTAAATGAATGATATTGACTATGGACCCCTGAGATTTTTTATTGGTACTTGGAAAAGCTTAGGCCACGACGGAGAGAATAAAGCTCCAGACCCTGATCGCAGAGAAGAGAATACAAAATTTAGGCAAGAAATGATTTTTGAACCTATCGGTGATGTTGAAAATCATGAGCAGCTTCTCTATGCACTACGCTATCACACTAAAGCTTGGGAAGAGGGTGATGATGAGACTCCCTTTCATGAAGAGGTTGGATACTTTATTTGGGATAAGGGAAATCGTCAGGTGATGAAAAGTTTTATTGTTCCTCGAGGTATTGCAGTTAATGCCGGCGGAGATGCTAATGAGAATGACACAGAGATTTCTCTAAGCGCAGTTCTCGGCTCTCCAACATATGGGCTTTGTTCAAATAAGTTTTTGGATGCTGAATTTCAAACGATACGATACGACGTAAAATTTGAATTCATTGATGAGACTACTTTTATTTATGAAGAAAATTCTCAAATAAAAATTAAGGGCCAAGATAAGATCTTTGATCATATCGAAAAAAACACTTTGGTAAAGGTTCTGTAGTTTTGATTGAAGATGCTCTGAGGTATTTTGCAGGATATCCCGAAGAACTTAAGGAAAAGGTTTCTGTTCTTATAAGTGATAATGAAAATTTGAAAAACTTTTTCTTAAATAAGTATCCTGTTGGACACTCAGTCAACTCTGATAAGCAACTTTACCAATATGTAAATTCGATCAAGCAAGAATATTTAAAAAATACACCACCTGTAAGTCGTGTTCTCTATGAGAAGCAAAAGGATCTTGTTAAGAATGCTCTTGGGACACATACCTTTGTAAGTCGAAATCATGGTGGGAAATTAAAGAGCAAGCACGAAATAAGAATTGCAAGCTTTTTAAAAGATGCGCCCGAGCCACTTTTACATATGCTTGTAGTTCACGAATTAGCGCATTTTAAAGAGAAAGATCATAATAAGGCATTTTATAATCTCTGCGAACATATGCTGAGTGATTATCATCAACTTGAATTTGAATTACGACTATTCTTAGTCTTAGTAGATCGAAAAATCTCTGTATACTCAACGGAATAGGTGTATACTAAGGCATGTTTGCAAAAGTCTTTATAGCTATCGCTTTAACTACCATTTTTGTTTCCTGTAATAGCCAAATAGACGTTGATTTGGAAAAAGCTTCTACTTATACAATAAATTTTGATGGTAATACGACTTATGGTGTTCTCGATAGTCCGTGGCGTCCTAGCGGAGCAAATTGGGAGATTGAATTAACTCTTGTCTGGGATTCGTCTAAGGGTGCTAACACGTATCCAATCGCAACAGGTTCTTCTGCTACGTCGATTTATATTGATTCTTCGGGACTACCTCTTTTAAAATTTGAAGGTCAATATATATCAGCAAATGTTTCTCGACTTATTAGTGGTGTCGAATCCAATGTCAAGTTTTCCGTTTCAGCTGTTGAGGTAAAACACTATATGAATGATATTCTGGAGGGAACAATCCCTACTACCAAAACTCTATTAAATGACTGGGAAGTTATAGGTGCACACTCCGCACATAATCTAAATTATAAAGGTAAAATTAGAAAAGTTAAACTTACAGATTTAGACTTATTGTCAAATTCAAGAGAATTCATTTTTACTTATGATGTGAGAAATATCGAAACTCTAACAGAAGAATTGATAAGAGCACAAACTGGAATTGATTTTGTTCTATATTCACAAGAAAAAATGATCAAGTATTAGGAGAACTCCATGTGGGGAAAAGTAGAAATTGAAAAATGGCAAAGAGAGCAAAAATATAAGAGATCGTATGCCGAAGATGTTGAGATTAAAATTTTAAAATTAAGTAATAAATTCTCGTTAAATAATTATGGCTCGATTTTATATGATGAAAAAAAATATGAGTTATATATTTTATCTTCTAATGAAATGCGTAAGAGTAAGCCAAATATTCTTATCACTGGGGGAGTTCATGGCTACGAAACGAGTGGGGTTCATGGAGCACTTCGCTTTTTAGAAACGGTTTCTGATGAGACTCTTGAAAAATTTAATTTTATCGTTGCTCCTTGTATTAGCCCGTGGGCTTATGAAACAATTAATCGTTGGAACTACAACGCTATTGATCCGAATCGTTCATTTTTTAAAAATTCACCCGCGCTTGAGTGTCAATTAGTGATGAATGCTGTAAATTTGTTTGACGTAAAGTTCTTGGCCCATTTTGATCTTCATGAAACAACTGATACTGATAATAGTGTCTTTAGACCTGCGCTTGAATCGAGGGATGGGATCGAGCAAGAGCTTTGGGAAATTCCTGATGGTTTCTATGTCGTTGGAGATAGTGAGAATCAATGCCCAGCATTCCAAAATACAATTATTGATTCAGTTAAGACGGTTACTCATATTGCACCATCTGATAAATCTGGAAAAATAATTGGCGAGCAGACAACTGGAGAAGGTGTGATTAATTATCCTATTAAGAAATTACACCTGTGTACTGGTTTTAGTGATGCTCAATATAATACAACGACTGAAGTTTACCCAGATAGTCCACGTGCGACAGATGAAGAGTGTATTCTTGCTCAAGTCGCAGCTATTAATGGCGGACTAAATTACTTAAGCAATAATATTCTCTAAATCCTCATAATGCTTTAGTAAGGAAGAAAAAGATTCATTTATGTTTTCTTTTGACGGGGTTATAATTTGTTGTGAAAAAAAATCTAACGATAATTGTCCTGAGCGTTTTACTAGAGCTTTCTGCCTTTTCGCAAATGGCGAGTAGTTCATTCTTCTCTGAAATGAAGTCTATTAATCCTGCTGTTATTAATGGTAGGCCATATGGTCAATATAGTGCTTTCTATGGAAAGGAAACTGTAAAGAAAGATCAGGTGATCTCTGAAGTCGGTAATGAGAATAGTACGACGAAGATTGATATTGATACTTTATCTTTTTTTCGAGGAGGAAAAGGTGGAGGATTTTTAACAACAGAATTTACATTTCTTAAAAATAACGGAACAAGAGTTATCACTGTTACCGCACCTTCAATTGATGATACAACTATTTCAAATGCTATTAAATTTTCTCACCTTGAGTTAGGTATTGGAATCGGCCGTTTTGTTGGAATTAGTATTGGTAGGCAAAGCTACGATTTTGAGTCAAAGTTTACATTTTCACTTTCTGGAACAGATTTCTCTGAAGATAAAAAGAAAGAAATTACGTCAACTCTACTGAAAGTTGGTGGAGTACTTCCGTTTGGAGACTTAAGGTTTTCAACTTATTATGAAAGTGTTTCACAGGATATTGATACAAAGGAATTCTTGGTATTAAGTGGCTATGAAGAGAAAACATCTACTGATAGTAATGCCGCTTTGGGATTGGCTTTAGGTTATGTTACAAAAGCAATCCATCTTGAGCTTGGATACGAAAAAGGAATGAGTGGAGCCTCTGGAACTCGAATTTCAGGGACAGCTGAAATTACATTTTGGAAAATAGCTTTAGGGTATACAGGCAGATCATATAAAGATGGATTTCAGGATAATGACAAGCTCGTATACAACCAACTCATATACTTAGAAGCCTCAGACAAGGCCCGCCTCGAGCATATTTTTAATTTTTCTTATGGAGCATCTGGTGGATTCTCTATTGGTGGTTCTGCAAGTCTTTCAGAGGTCGAGACTGAAGAAAAAAACCCTTTAACTTCTGATGCTCTAGGAAAGTTACCTACAAAAGTTAAGTCAATGTCATATAGTTTAAAAGTTGGATATGTTTTTTAAATTTATAATAATCTTTTTACTTTTAGTAATATTTGGAGTTTTTATGTTTTTACCAAATTTTGGTACAAGGCCATCTGAAGTTGAAAGAGCTAAATTTAATCAATCACGTCAATATAATACGACAAAAGGTATTTTTCAAAATAGAGTCCCTGAAGTTCTTGCTATCATGAGAAAAAGAAGCATGAATTTTAAAACTTTCTATGAATTTATGAAAGGTAATAAAAATGCAAAACCAGAAAATAAGCTTCCTGAGGTTAAGCCTGATTTAGCTGAATTTTTGTCAACATCAAGTAATTTGAAATCAATTTGGTTTGGGCATTCAACATTTCTTCTTAATATGTCCGGAAAAATTATTCTCGTTGACCCAGTCTTCTCTGCCAGCGCTGCTCCTGTTAGTTTCATGGTTAAAAGGTTTCAGGAGCCAGTTTTGAGTTTAGAAGATTTGCCAAAAATTGATTATATTTTAATATCTCATGATCACTATGATCATCTTGATATGAAAGTGATGAAATTCTTTGCACAAAAGAATGTGAAATTCATAACTCCTCTTGGTGTTGGCTCACACTTGATTGGTTGGGGAGTAAAATCAGAAAATATTGTTGAAAGAGACTGGTGGGAAGGGATCACTTTTGATGATCTAACTTTCACCGCAACTCCTGCACAGCATTTCTCTGGACGTGATGGCGTTCATGATAATGAAACTCTTTGGGCGTCATGGGTGATTAAAGATGCCAATAACTCGGTCTACTTTAGTGGTGACTCGGGATTTGATACACACTTTAAAGAGATCGGTGACAAGTTTGGTCCTTTCGATGTCGCGTTCTTAGAAAATGGTCAATACAATGAGAAGTGGGAAGAGGTTCATATGCTTCCTCGGCAAGCCGTTCAGGCATTTAAAGATCTTAGAGCGAAGAAATTCTTTCCAATTCATTGGGGTATGTTTGTTCTCTCCATTCATAGTTGGTCTGCTCCTATTGAAGAGATAACCGCTCTTACAGAGAAAGAAAGTATTGAGGTGGTTGCTCCAATTTTTGGGGAAATTGTAGACCTTAAAAATTACTATAATATTAGAAAATGGTGGAAGTAATTGGATTACTTGATCTAAGTTAACTGGTACTTTCACTTGATTAAATAATACGACTTATATGCCGATAAAATAGGTGTGCGTTCTGTTATAATAATAACATTTTTTATATCACTATTTGGGTGTTCAAATTTTAGGGGGCTAAGTTCTGTTGAGTCCCCAGAAAAAGAAATTTCAGTACTTGGAGATCTCGAAGGGAATATCACTCGCTTTAATGACTTCATTGATAAGTCTGAAGCTCTATACCGTAATCCTGATGGAAGCCTTCAAATTAGAGATGGACATCACTTCGTATTTCTTGGCGATGTCATGGACCGAGGGCCAGGCTCACTTCGCATCATGAACGACTTGATTTCTTTGAAAGAACAATCTCCAGATAATGTCACAATAATCCTTGGAAATAGGGATATTAATAAACTTAGAATTATGAGTCTTATGGATACAAATATTAATAAGAACGTTCCTGAGATAGTCATGCCTTGGTTTAAGAAAGAAATTGAAGATACTCACAAAGTGAAAGCTACGGTAGAAAACATCAAAAAATACGACACTCCACTAATTAGATTTAAAGCATTTTTAAAAGGAATGAACGCACCAAGTGCTTTTGAATTTCGCCGAAAAGAGCTGGAGTTAATCAATTCAGGTTTAGTTGTGGATGACATGGCAGTCTTTACATCTTTTCTTGGCGACTACCTCGAAGATGGTATTCTCAATCGCTACTTAAATTTAGGTGAACTTGCCAAGATTATTGATGGTAACTTATTCGTTCACGGCGCTGTTACTGCCGAGAATTATGGCTATATTCCAAATAAACAATTACGTGTCAATGATGCTCAAGAGTGGGTTGAGCAGCTCAATGATTGGGCCCATCTTGAAATTTCAGATTGGTTTAATAATTCGAAAAAAGGACAAGAACTAATCAAGTATCACGCACCAAGGAAAGGAGGAATATCTAATCCTTTAAGTGTTATTTATTCAAGGTATTCAGATCAGGCGGGAAATCCGGCCGCACCTAATTCAAAATTTATAAAAAAACTAAGGACTCAAGGTATTTCAAGAATTGTGGTTGGTCATACGCCGACAGGAGACTTTCCAATCATTGTTAGAAAACCAAACTTTGAACTACTACTAACTGATAGCTCTTTCAGTTCCATAGATAAAGCATCCAAAGTTACAATAAGAGGAACATCAGTTTCAGTAGAAAGTTCCACTCCTACAGGGCGTAAGTTAATCATTGAATCTAATGTCGAGGATCTAAATAATCCACTAGGCATGAAGACGACAGATGGATATCGAATTATCGGTCGCTTCGAAGATAGTGATGAACTGATGGCATTAAAGGTTGAAGGAAGGGGGCGTAAGTTTAATACAAAGTATTTTAGTGGAAGTCCAACAGAACTAGCTGATCGTGGACTCGTCGAAATTTTTGAACAACGAGTACCACTGTCTTGTCACGAAGTGATGAAAACTTTTATGAATTAATTGTTTTCAAAACAGTCTGGATAAATAATCTTTTTGATTGCTCATATATTTCTACCGGACCAGTATGTGCCAACTTCATTTTTTCATATTCTTTAGCAACTTGAGGTTCTGCATTGAGGTACTCTTTGAAATCGAGGATGTCATAAGCAAGGTCATTAGTTTGTTCTAAGATCGTAATCTTAGTCAAGATCGTGAAACCGTCTTGGCCATATCGATAAAATAAAATCTTCTTATCATCATCAGACTTTTGTAATGAAAAACCGGCATTCTTAAATTCGTTTTGAAATATATGTATCCCATCGAGAGTGTGCACAATACATAGTATATCAAGGCACGGCATCGCCTTGATTGCGGGAATCGCTGTTGAACCTACATGGTGGCACTCAACGAGGTTCTTCTTTAATAATTTTCTTAGATTTTGCTCTTCTTTAGCAAAGATCTTTGTCCAGATCTGATCGTATTCTACAAATTCCATAGACTGCTATATATCTAAGATGATGCGTATTGTCTACTTTTGTTCCTAAGAATATTAGAACTGCTCCAGTTAAATGGGGACAAAAGAGCTGAGAATCTACTAAATCCCTTTGTAATTCATCGCCTTTTTAAATATGAAATGAGGAAATTGTTTAACGGCCGAAAAACTTCCACCATCTTGTTAATAGGCAGGCTTCATCGAGCGGTTTTCATCCCCATTTAACTGGAGCAGTTTAAAGAAAATTTCTTAAATAGTGGGCTTTGTGTTATAAATTACTAGTAAAAATATCAAAGGTAAAAGATGGCAAAGCGTTCTAGTAATAGATCTAAGGCAAAACCAAGACCCAAAACTGAAGAAGATGAGAATGAGTATCAATTAACAGATGATACCATTGCCCTGAAAAAAATTCATTGGTTCCCTGGGCACATGAAGAAGGCCCTCGATAAAATCAAGGCAACCCTCAAGATGGTTGATATCGTTCTTGAAGTTCGGGATGCTCGTTCACCACTTGTTACAGGTAATCGTGATGTTGATTATCTCGTAGGTAATAAGAATCGACTAATCGTCATGAATAAAACGAATCTTGCGAACCCTGATAGCGTTAAATTGTGGGAGAAATGGTTTGAGAAAGAAGGGAAGCCTTTCATTTTTATAAATGGTTTAGATAAGAAATCTCTTACTCGAGTTGTTGAACTTTCTAAGAAAATTGTTTTAGAAAAAAGAGATCAATCTAACCCTGAAGCTAAAGCTAAGAAGAAATTTAAAATGATGGTTATCGGTCTTCCTAATACTGGAAAATCGACTATTATTAATAAGCTGGCCAATCGCGATGCTTCTAAAGTTGCGAATAAACCAGGGCAAACACAGAATCAGCTATGGGTTAATGTAAATGAAGATTTAGAGATATTAGATAACCCGGGGGTTATGCCTCACCGAATTGTTAAGGAAGAGCATGGAATCTGGCTATCGGCCCTTCATGCGATCCCTGACACCGTTGTTGATCTTGAAAGACCCGTCATCTATATTCTTGAATATATGTTAAAAGAAGATCCTGACAAACTTAGAAGCTATTATAATATAGAATTTGATAGTAACTATTTCTTGGATGTTCTCAATCTTATCGCTCAAAGTCGAGGATGCTTAAGACATAAGGGTGAGTATGATTATGAAAGAGTGTATCGATTAATATTGGCCGATTTTAGAAATGGAAGTTTAGGGTTAATCAGCTTTGGTTTACCGCCACAATAGGAGTTTTTATGAGTGATGCAGTTTTAAAGATTGAATTTGAAGATAAGAATGGACAGGTCAAAACAATTAAAGATTTTACTGCGAAAGCATATTTGATTGTTAATGTTGCTTCAAAATGTGGTTTAACACCTCAATATGAAGGACTTCAAAGTTTGTACACGAAGTACCATGATAAAGGACTAGAGATACTTGCATTTCCTGCAAACGAATTTCTCGCACAAGAGCCAGGGACTGATGCTGAAATTCAAGAGTTTTGCAGCCTTCAGTATAATGTAACTTTTCCTGTTAATAAGAAAATCGTTGTTAAAGGTGATGGACAACATCCACTCTATAAATTTCTAACTGAAGCGGTAAAAGAATCTGTTAGAAAAGAAGGTGGCACACTTGAGGCCCGTTTAAATGAGAATGGACTGATCACTGGAAGAGCACAGGATATCAAATGGAATTTTGAAAAATTTCTTGTTTCTGCAAACGGTGAAATCATTAATCGTTATTTTCCTGAATTTTCTCCTGAAGATGAGTTGATTATCAGTGATCTTGAAAAAACTCTAAACAACTGTTAATAAATCTTAACTAATGATGCTTCATTTTCTGACGAGAAGAACTAAAAGTTCACTGGAGGGGAAATGAAGTATTTAGTTATTCTTGCGCTATTTAGTGCAAATGTATTTGCACAAACAAAATCAACAGAAAAAGATGACGCTGTACCTGCAGCTCAGGAAGTGGCTTCGACTAGTTCAGATAGAGAATTTAAATTTGTTATCGGTGCTAATGGCTTCGCTTCGACAATTGATATTAATGGAGTTGATGGGAAGTTTACAGGCGCGGCCATTGAAGTTGGGTTTGCTCGCTATTTTGAAAGTCACCGTCTACGCTTTTCACTTCTATTTCAAAGTTATGAACTTGAAGAATTATCTTATGCTGGAACAACAATTAAATTAAGCAGCACTCCTGTGAGCTTAGATTATACAGGAGTAGGCTTAGGATTTAATTACACATACTTTGTAAATGATGCTGTTGGTTTTGGTGGTTACTTGAATCATTCGCGTGGTGACCTTAAAGGATGTGATGCCACGTCTTGTTCAACGGAAGATGGATATCAGACAGATATCGGTGCTCGCGTCGACTTTAAGGTTGGAGTATGGACGCCGTTTATAGGTCTTGGAGCCACTTCCATTGGATCAGATGGTGAGAGCTATAGTGGTGTGAGTGCCTACGTTGGACTACTGAATTTTGAATTCTAATCAATATCGAAACTAGTTACTTATACAGTCTTTAATCTCTATTAGAGACTGTATGGGTGGCATCATTCAAATTTTATCAAGAGCTTGTTTTTGATAATACGTTACTGTAAAATTATATCTAACGTTCTCTGTATTGATAGGTATAACTTGATAACAATTCCTTTTTCTGAATTTTCTTTTACATTTTCTCGCTCTTCAGGAGCGGGAGGACAAAATGTAAATAAAGTGAACACCAAGGCGACGCTTAGTTGGGAGATTGCTCTTAGTAATTCCTGTTCAGAATCAGTGAAGCAAAGATTATTCGAGAGTTATAAACGTTATTTTGTCAGTGGGGTTGTTATCATTTCTTCACAGAAATATCGTAGCCAGGCGAGAAATATTGATGATTGTGTGGAAAAATTGCACAAACTTCTAAATGAAGTCAGGCTCCCACCAAAGACGAGAAGGGCAACAAAACCATCCAAGTCTTCAGTGAAAAAGCGGCTTGATAGTAAAACAATACGATCGAAAATAAAAAAGATGAGAAATGAAAAGTTCTAACTTTTAATTAGCTCTCCTAGGCGATAACATCATTAAATGAAAACCATCTATTTTACCATACTGTTTTTTTTAAGCCTTAATACTTTTGCATTAGAAGTGACCGGTAGCATAAAGCTACTCAAAGGAAGCGTAACGGTTGACAATATTAACGCCTCTAAGGGAATGCTCATCTTGGAGAATCAGGAAGTTGAAACAGGAGTGAGAAGTTTTGCTAAAATTGTCTTTAATACAGGCAGTTCGATTGTCGTAGGAGCAAATTCTAAGGTTACAATTTCGAAGCTCGATTCCCATGGTGCACATATTTTAAATCTTGTAAGAGGTAAAATTAGGGCCGACGTTGAAAAATCGAAACGTAGCGGAGAGTATTCAATGTTTCTCAAAACAAGGACAGCATCAATTGGTGTAAGAGGAACCAGATTCTTACTGACACACAATGAGAGTAATCTTGTTTCCTCTGTACTAACTTTTGAAGGTGAAGTTCATGAATATAAGAAATCAGATACTGAGATACGTGACTCGCTACGAAGAGAGGGGTTATTAGAGGTTGATAGCTCAACAATCTCTGAAGATTTTCGAAATAATGATATTCAAATAATTAAGAGAGGTGAATACGCGGGGAGTTTTCCTGGTAAGGAAATACCTACAACTCCAGTTCGAATTGATTCGAGGCAGTTTCAGTTACTTGAAAAGAATCAAAATTTAGATTTTGATAAAGAAACAACCAAGCGTATTATTGTCACGAGAGAACTTGTCGATCAGATTGAAAAGGAGCTTGTTCCTTCAAGTAATAAGAAAGAACAAGGAGTTAATGGAGGGGCTCTTGATATCGATACTGGTATCTATATCTCTCCTCCTTCGAGTGCACGCTACAATGAGGAAACTCAGCAATATGAAATGCCCTCGTACTTTGGTAGTGTCGATGAGAAAACGGGACAATATCTACCTCCAGAGGGATTAGTCTTACACCCTACCGATGGCTTTATTATCTCATCCCTAAAAAAAGGAGCAACTCTTCTTTTAGAACTTCAAAATAAGCTTAATGAAGGAATCGACAAGGGGATAGCAAAATTCAAAGATTTAACAAGAACGGACTTTGATGGATTTGCTAATTACTACTACGATACAAATGTTCACGAGAACTATTATGGAGAGAGAAGAAATATTACTTATACAGATTCAATGACATGGGATCTCTATGGACGATTAGCTCATCAAACAATTTCCAATCAAAAATATTCCATGCGGCCAAAAATTTTTGGTCAATTGACTTATCACAATCGCAGAAAGAATGCCGCAGTGAAGAGGGAGGACTTATCTCATATTGGAGGAGGAGTTGATTTTGAT
>Ga0100385_1003055_pt1 | contig 15217 bp, 11 predicted proteins | sample CryGeymeta201509_FD_81543 | JGI IMG/M metagenome (GOLD analysis project Ga0100385, IMG submission 81543) | Groundwater microbial communities from Crystal Geyser aquifers in Utah, USA - Crystal Geyser metaG 2015-09 | ecosystem: Environmental > Aquatic > Deep subsurface > Groundwater | place: USA... | reverse complement strand
GTAGCTTTCAATATTCTCATCAGTTTGACTTAAATATTCTGGGCTAAAATCTTGAGTTGCGCCAAGATCATCAGCGCTGAAGATATCGTCCTCTTCTTCACTTTTAAAGTTCGACTTTGTACTACCTTCATACTTGAAGATTCTCATATAGTTATCAAGATTCTCTTTTAGCTTAAAGACTTCCTTATCAATCGCTTTCTTTTCAGGTCCTGTGTATTCAAGTTCCTCAAGTAAGATGCGTGATAAATTCTTGTTCACTCTCTTTGCAAGATTTCTAAGGTTTGCGTATTCTTTAGGAAGTGGAATGATTTCTTCAGAGACTTCAATTGCTCTATCGTACCCTTCTTTCTTTGCTGCTTCGATGATCTTCTTTGCTTCTTTAACTGTTTTAGTTGAAATGATTGGAAGAATTCTATCTTGTACTTCTTTGTCTAATTTGATGATTTCGTTAGTCTGGCTAGCATTGATTGTTCCCATGCTTCTTGCTTTCTTTACTGTATCTGAAGCGAGGGCATCTCTCTTTATAGCACTTTTAATGATCGATTTCGAAAGGCCTGTTTTCTCTGCAGTGATTGCTGCGAATGAATCGGTGTCCTGTTCTTCTTTTTCTTTTTCAATTTTCTTTTCTTCAGTTGAAAGATCTTTGATTTCTATTTCCACTTTGCTTGCTGTTGGATTTAACTGCTCATAAATCTCTCTACCTCTGTTGAGGCATTTTTCAAGCTCAAGTTTATCGAGCGGAGTTCTAACAAGGTTTTCATCGATAGAGATGAGCTCTTGTTCAAGGGCCTGTCTGTCAACGATATGTACAGGTACATCTTCAAATCCTAGGTCTTTTAGGGCCTGGTATCTTCTTGCGCCTGCAAGTAGTTCATTGTCGAGATTAATTGTTAGAGGATTGATTAATCCAATTTTAGAAATAGAAGTTTTTAAAGACTCTACGTCTGTGTTTAATCTTAAGTACTCACTTGATAACTTAATCTGCGTAAGCTTAATTGTTGTTGTTTGCATGTGTGTGTGTCCCCGTTAAAGTGCGGGAATAATATTAAAAAGATCGGGCTTTGACTAGAAATGAGAGGGGAAGTAAGATTTATTGGAACTCGGTGTTAAAACCCTCTTTGTTTATTCATATTATAAATGATTGAAAGTTGGATACCAATTGGAAGTTTTGGTATGACAAAGGCCATCATTTTTCCAAAGACACCAGGAACAATGACCGCCTTATTTTTAAAGAGTCCATTGATTGCAATTTTGGCGACTGCACTTGCTTCCATCCCAACAACAGATTTTTTTTCTTTCTTGCCTTGGCTGATGCGAAAATTTGAATAGGTTAAGCCAGGACATAGAGAAGAAATGAAAATATGTGGACGATTAAGTCTTGCTTCCTGATGAAGGGCAAGAAAGAAAGAATGCTGAAAGGCCTTGGTTGCACCATACATTGATTGCTTTGGAACTGGAAAGTAAGAGTATAGTGAAGAAGTGTTTAGAATGTAGCCTTTTTCTTTCTTCGCAAAATTTTGATAGAAGTATTTAGAAAGCTTAACGACACTTGTGACGTGTGTACTGATCATCTCCTCTTCATTGGCGATGTCAGTTGCTTCAAAATTTCCAGGAATCCCAAAACCTGCATTAGAGATAAAGACTTCAATATTAAAGAGTGAAAGTTTTTTGATAAGGTTTTCGGTCTCATTTGGTTCTGAGAGATTGGCAATGAGAGTTTCGCACTCAAGATCTTTATACTTGCCTTCGATGAGTTTTTTTACTTCGGTAAGTGCATGGTGGTTTCGTCCGTGGAGAATTGGACAGTAGCCCATTGCTGCAAGCTCAAATGCCATTGCTTTTCCAATTCCTGAGCTTGATCCTGTGATGAACGCATATTTTTTCATGATCTATTTTTACACTTTTTAGACAGATTAACTAGCTGAAATAATAGAGCAACTCAATATTTGCTTAATATTTGAGTAATTTTCTCCGATAATAAGTTGAATATTAATATGTAGAGGAGACTCTTTTGAAGTTTTTATCAATATTACTACTATTTCTTTCTTTTAGTCGCTACGCAAGCGCTGACACTTTCAGTGTACAAATTGAAGAGGATAGACAGAAACTCTTTTATAAAATTTGTATTGAGGCACTAAAGGAAACAGAGAAGGCCTGGCTATGTAAGCATTACGCTCCTCGTGTGGTAGGAGAAAGCTTTGAAGAAGTTTTCAAGTCGATGCAATATGAATTTAACAATTTATCAAGAAGAAATAAAGCTGTTCCAAAAGTAATACTTACTGAAAAGCGCACGAAGAAAGAATTTAAAAAATTATTAGCGAATAGGTCTCCTGAGTACTCTTCACAAGTTTTAGGTGAACCAGCACCAGTTATTGCAAAACCAGTAATTCCTACGAAAGCGCCGCCGATATCTACTAAAGATAATGGAGCCGTTAATGCTATTGTTCGTGATATGACAAATAATGATGCAGACGTTGAAGAAGAAGAGCCTGTTGTTGTCGTTAAGCCACGGCCAACTCCAAAACCTAAGCCCGTGAAAGTCAGCAAGACACCTGAGCAATTAAAAGCTGAGCATGAAAAATTATACAATGATTCATTAGATGAGGCCTTAACAAAACTTTGCCAGAAGCTAATCAATGATCGAGGAGAGTATGATGAGAATTCTCAATCATACTGCGAGGACTTCGCATCACGAAATAAGAATAAAAGTATCGATGAACTCCTTGCAGAGTTTAAGAAAGATCCAAAAATGCAAGCAGATGTGCTTAAGGAACTTCTCGAAAAATTAATTATTGCTGTAGCAAAGAAAAGTGGAGATCTTCCTGAAGGTTTTGAACAGTTCATTGCTGATGGTGGAATAAAGAGTAATGCCACGGTCGTTGATGATGTTGGGCGGGAGCCTTCTATTATTGGTGAGGCGGAAGTTGATCCTGCAGAATCGGCCCTTGTTGGTGCTTACGATCGAATTTTAAAATCTGAAATAGAAAAAAACTGTGATAAATATGATACGAAATGCATTGAAGATTTAACGAAGAAAATTTATGAACAACGAGATGAAAGTCTCGCTCGTTTAAGACCTTCAGTGCCAGCTGTCGATGTTGTTGAAGAACCAGTCGTAGCTGCTGTTGAAAAAGAACCAGTCGTCGCTGTAGTTGAAAAAGAAGAAGAAAAGCCTGTTGTTCGTGCTCCTTCAAGTATGCATAATGAAGTTACTTGTAATGATGCTATTCAAGCTCGAATAAAAGATCTCTTACAAAAAGATCAAAATAATATAATTGGAAAGCAGTTTCAGTTAACATCTTTAAAAATGGCACTACAAATTATGGAGAAAAGAGATAAGAGCTATACTGATAATGTTGAAGAGTTTATTAATCGTGATCAAAAAGAGCTGATTAATAAAGATAATAAACAACTTTTAGGACAGCTCGTCGACTTCTATCGCGATTATGGAAAGGTTGATGATCAAGAGTTTATAAGTAAGACTTTTGATAAAGTTAGAAATTCAAACTATTTTACGTCATCTCAACGTATTTATAATGATAGTGCATCAGTGATGATACTTGCTGATGTCCTCTCTAATGAAGAATCTCGTTTTAATGAGATTGATGCTGCCTCTGCTTGGTTTGCATCAACTGTTAATGAAAAATTCAAAGCAGGAAGTTATCATAATAACCTTACAAATCTTTCAAGTCTTACATTTAGAGTTCTTGGAAAATTAAAAAATGAGAAACCACCAATAAAGCTTGATAAGTTAAAAGATAGTATCGGAGAAATAGAAAAAGATTTAGCTGGTAATTATGAATTAATGAGGCAAGAAATTGGTGAGAAATTTGCAGATTGTTTTAAAGAAGATAGAGCGCAATGTAATAGCAAAGATGCATTTAATGTAAATTTCGCAAAATCTTTAATGATGATGACTGCGAAAATTAAAAATAATGATGAGTTTAATGTCGAAGTCGGTCGCTCGCTCAAGGGAAGTATTAGCGGTGGATTTAAATTTGATTTTCTTCCAGGACAATATAAGTAATAGATAATTCCATCTTTATACATCTTGATAAAGATGGAATACTTATTATTTAAGCCAAATTTTTGGAAAAACTTCACCGGCCTTTGGACGCCATCGACATTCAACTTCAGCTAGCTTAACTCGGGTAAAAATATTGGTGTCCTTATCAATACTATAAGCTTCGATTGGCTTGAAGCTTTCTCTTTCTTTTATTGATTTCTTTTCAAAAATTGCAAGAACTTCCTTATTTTTATGTAAGCATGGAAATGAAGGGCCATATGACCAGGCGAGATTTTCACCAAGGTCAATACTAAAAGAAGTAATAACTTTTGAGTCTTCTTTCAGTCTATCTTTTACTTGCTCTGCAAGAGACTCATTGAGAGAGAAAATGTGAGTATTATCTTCGCTTGATTTTAAAACATAGAACGTTCTCTTCTCACCAACTGGATAATGATCAACTACCGAATTATCTTTTTTAAGATTAGAAAATAGTAGGTCATCAGCATAAGAGTTAAATAGTATTAGTGCGATTAATAAAAACTTCATTCATTTTCCTTATTTTCCTACATGTACTTCGATTTGAGTTTCATCACTCAAAGTAATATTGTAATCTCCATCATTTAAAATGATATGATAACTTCCATCGGGATTAGTTGTATACATATTAGATACCTTGTAGCCATCTCTTTGTAGACCGTTAATTTCGATGAGAGTGTTCGGCTTTGTAACACCTGACACTCGTGAAGATCCAAGTTTTGTTAAAAGATGCTGCCAACCTTTTCTATTAAGCTCCACAGTTGCATCTCTTTTTGAGTAGTCTGGTTGAAACCCGTCACTTCGTGGACTTACTTCAATTACGTACGGGATTACTTGATGTTCTGTGTACATCCAGTCAATGTCTGAACCATCGACAGAGTAAAGTGTTTCCCAAGATGTTCCTGGTTGGTAGTTTAGTAACGATCCAATTTCTTTTCCAATACCTTCTACAACTTTTTGATTCTTTGTTCGTTGTCCATTACATCCCATCGGGTAGATAACTAGCTCACTATAGGCATGGTATGAAATATTAAAAACGGGTTTTATTTTTGCTACAAAATCCATTAACGCATTTGTTTCTGGTTCACTTGCCGGCGCATCTCCTCGATAAGTTTGAGATGTTTTCCAACCGCTTGAACCATTACATGCTCCCCAGCTTGTCGGGTAGTTTCTGTTGATATCAACACCGTAACCACCACGAGCATTCTTTCTCCACATATTGTCACCTTCCCAAACCTTAGTATTGCCATCAAGGTTTAGCATTGGAAGTACATATATTTCATTATTATCAACCCAATTCTTTACTTCAGGTTTAGTTAAATAGTTCTTAGTCAGATAAGAGATAATGTCAGTAGTAACTTCTGTTGTCATGACTTCTCTGGAGTGGTGCATTCCATTGAAAAGAATTGCTGGCTCTTTGATGTCGTGGCCTTGAGCATTGTCAGAAATTTTAATTGCCCAGATTTCTCGACCTTCAAGTGTTGTTCCAACAAGAACTAGCTTTGTGATTTCTGGGTAGCTTTTATTTGTTTCAACAAGAATTTCTTTTATCTCATCAGGGTTGAGATATCTTTCATCGACTTTTGCGGCCAATGCTTTTTGAGATTCGACTTCGAACTTAATTCCTTTTGAGATTAGTTCTTTAAGCTCGTCCTCTGATACATTAAGATCAATTATCTTCTTTTTGAGATCAACTCCAAGAACATCAAATCCTTCTTTTTGAAGAAACTTCATTACACTTGTGTAATTCTTATCAGCGTGTACGCTTATTAATTTTGATGAACTATCGACAACTTTACTCGGCGAGTGAGCAAGAACTGATGTGAGCAATAACGATGCACATGCAAGTTTAGAAAACATAGAAACTCCTTTTCATTGTTCTCTATTATTATAAATCGGATTGAGCAGATCGCTAGCTGTGACGCGTTAGAAGAATGCCGATATTGCGAGGAGATAATGATGGATCGAAAAACTCGAGTAAGGAAGGGCTAAACCCTTTTTCTTTAAGATAGAGGCATCGATCAATAAGAAGATAAAGTTCGAGGCTTCTACCGTATTGCCATCTGATAACATTACACAGAAATAACTCTCTTAGATATTCTTGCATTGGTTTGTTTTCAAAGAACTCATCAATGAAGCCTGCTGTGAAGCTGTGATCAATTCCAAGCTTTGCAAGCTTTGCGAGAACATAGCTACTAAACTTTCCCCAGTATTCTTTTGGGTCGCTGTCGCCAACAGCAACAACCTCTTTATAGCCAAGATACTTGTAAAAAAAGATATGAATGGCATAGCGAAAATCTTTTACTCTTCTCTTGAGTTTGAAGGCATTAAAATCCATCGAGCTATGACCACGACAAGCGAGAGTGAAGGCGTAGTCAGTTAAGTGAAGTCCATGGGCCTTTGCATATTGGCTGATATTACAATCAGTCTGTGGATTTAACTTATTATAGCAACAGCCAAAATTTATAAGTCCTAGAGTTTTATTTACTGTCGCAACATCAATATGTTTTAGTGCCAATGGGCCACAAGTATGAAGACCAAGAGAGAAAGACTTGTCAGTAAAAATTTCTCTTGTTTGATCTTCTTTCAAATCATGAGTGAAGTCATGTGTGATAAAAGTGACATTTTTGTGCTCCGCCGGCTTAGGGTACTTGTGAAGACGCTTCTCACCAATTGTCTGAAATTCTTTATTAATATCAAGACTGATACATTCAATTGATTTGTAGTGGGCCATGACACGGGATAAGTGTCCAACTCCACCGCCAATATCAACAAGATGAGAAAAGTTGTTATCGCCTTGTATTTCTTTTAGAAGTTTTGCGAGGACAAGGATTTCATGACGTTTTTTTCCCTTAACTTTATTGAAAGCAAAATCAGGAAGACTTTCAAGTTCGCCATATTCATATTGAGGAAGAACGCAAAGTTCATTAAGTTGGTCTAGCCAATTCTTGAGCTCTCCCTCCGGTAGGGGGGAACTACTTTGAAAACAATCTACTTTCCAAAGTTCTTCATCGGTTAGATTTGAAAGTTGTTCAATCCACTGCCGATTGAAGATTCCTAAGTTATCGGGATAAAGAGTGATAATCTCACCATTCCACATCTCTTGATGTGCTTTTATCTTCTCAACAATCTGGTCAAAACGCTTTGTATAATTCATAATTTAAGTGACAATAATAGAAATCTGACTCATAAGGCAATAAAATTATGCAAAATATCGGGACCGTGGTTGTTGTAGGGATGGGAGTCTCTGGGGTATCGGCACTAAACCTTTTAAAATACTTAGGAAAAACTGTGTATGCAGTTAATCAAGGTGAAGTCTCAACATGGAAGGGAAGTCTTGATTTAGATGAAAAATATTTAATTTCTCAAAATGATCCTCGTGTAAGCGAGGTATTAAAAGATTGTGACCTTGTCATTCTTTCTCCTGGTATACCTCGTGATGTCGAAATTCTTAGAAATTTTAAAGGCCCGATATGGTGTGAAATTGAGCTTGCTTATAATCTTCTTCCAAGTCACAGTGAGAAAATAATCTCGATCACTGGGACAAATGGTAAGACGACGACTGTTAGTTTATTGGAGCAGTGTCTTAAAGCATCGAAGAAAGAATTCTTTATCGGTGGAAATATTGGCATCCCGTTTTGTGATTATACATTAAGCGTATTAAACGGTAGCCGCAAACTTGCCGAAGTTATTGTTCTTGAGCTTTCAAGCTTTCAACTTGAGTCTCTTGAGAATTTTAGAGCAAATGCGGCAGCTATTTTAAATATAACTTTTAGTCATGGTGAGCGCTATGATGATATTACACCCTATGCCTTAGCAAAATTTAATATTTTTAATAATCAGAAGAGTTGTGACTTTGCGGTAATTCCTAAAGGATTAAAAGAAAAGTTTAGCTATCAATTTAATCAGAATATTAAAATGATTGAGCTCGAAGATCGTGACCTCGATGAATTAAAAAATCATATTGATCTGACAAAATTAAAAATTGTAGGTACCCACAATCATCAGAATATTCTCTTTGCCTATAAATTATGGACTGCTTTAGAACTGCCTTTAGCACCTTTTCTCGAAGGTTCTTATGAGTTTGCTGGGGTACATTACCGCCTTGAGTTTCTTGGAAAGTATAAGAAGTATGAAGTTTTCAATGATTCTAAAAGCACAAATTGGGAAGCCACTGAAACAGCGATTAAAGGAGTACAGGCTCGTGGCCTAATTACTCTAATCATTGGCGGTCAAAAGAGGGGACATGGAGACGATCGAATTGATGTCCTTCTTCCATACTTACCTTCGATAGCAAAAATTTTACTCGTTGGTGAAAGTGGGAAAGCGCTCGAAAAGAAATTAAGTGATCATGTTGAAACTTCTTATGTCACTGACTTTGATGGTGTATTTAAAAGTATAAATGAGAGTGAAGCAGAAGGAGTCTTATTATTCTCTCCAGCATTTCCTTCATTTGATCAGTTTAAAAATTATGTTGAGAGAGGGGAGAAATTTTCTAAATTATTTGAGAACTCTTTGACTTGAAATTTTTCTTGAATTTTCTTTCGCGCGAAACGTATCGGCAACGGCTATTTTAAAGATAAATAGACCGACTACAAGCATGATAAAGTGAAAACCTTTTAGTTTAAACATATCCGTCTATATCGGTCATTACCTTAAAGAACTTTAATAAATATTATGTATTTTTTAAATTAAGTGCTTTATGGGCCAAAATTATGATTCCAAGAAGTAAAAAGCTCAAGATGAATGGAGCTTTTGGTGAGTCATCCGTGTCTGTTGAGATTGTACCACAAAGACCTGCTGGTCCCTGCTCCTTAGGATATAAGAAAGTCGCTCCATCCCAGTCATCTCGCCCAAGGCGTGTTCTTCCAGTCTTGCTTGAGGCATACATTAAGGAGTCTTCAATTTTAGAGTGACCTAGACCAAAAGCGTGTCCAATTTCATGGGCAATTGCTGATATTTTCTCATTCTCACTGAGACTATTAAACTTCGTTGAAGCAATAGCATTGATGGCAATAACTCCTCCGACAATCGTCGAGCCTGTTACATTATTTGGTAGGGTGACTGCGAGAATTCCTGTTGATGTGAAAGTTGAAGTATTATCATTACAAAAGATGTAAACACCATTTGGAACGGCCGCAATACAGCCTGCTCCTGTATTACAAATTTGATCAGTATAGTATGTACTATCGATATTTTTTAGACCCTGCACATCAAGCTTGAGATTTGATGTTGATACCTTATTCCAAAATTTTTCAACACCCTTAATCGTCAGATCTCTAAGCTCCTCAGGAGAGTCATTAAGATTAGCACAAGAGCTATCTCCGATGAAAACTGATATTTCTGGGTTTGAATATGTCGCAATTGAGCTTCCAACGAGTGTAAAAGCATTGATTGAGAAAGTTATAAGCAATAATATTAATATTTTCATTGTAACCTACAAGTTAAAATTAAGTGATAAGTAGTAATTAAAGGCCCTTTCGTCAGAGTCCTCAACATTTAAGGACATGACTTGGATATTTGAATAAATATCTCGATCAAATATAATGTCAGTTCCAACAGTCAATACATTATTTACTGCTGTTGATGAGCCACTTGGAGTTTTAAATTCCTTCTCTTGCCCACCGTTATTTAAAAACTGAGAAGAGCCGTCCATTGAAAGTCTTGTAAAGAAAAATCCAAATCCGTAAACAGGTCTAAAGTTTGTAAAATTATAACGAAGAAGAAAATTTGACCAGTAATTGAGACGAGTCACCTCAGTATCTCTACTCGATCTTGGAGTTGAGAGTCCAAGTTCAAGAACGAAGTCATGGTCGAAGTAGAAATCAAAATCAAACTTTAAAACAGCGTATGGATTAAATTCAAAAGTATTAGTCGCTCCACCGACTTCTTCCTCTATCTTTGATACTTCTTCAGTAAATGTCCCAAGACCGAGTGATATATTCTTGTAATATGCTAGGTTATTAACAGTCGTTAATATCGTAAATAAATAGATTAATTTTTTCATAGAGATATTGAAGCAATTCACTAGCTTAATGGCAATATCTTTTCATTTTCAAATGAATAGTTTTTACATAAAATAGGAGTGAAATAAGCTTAAAACACAAACGAAAGGATATTCTATGTTTGAAAATTTTAACATACCGCAAAACCTGAGACCAAGTGATCCACGTTTTGGCTCAGGACCATCTCTTGTTCCTGTTGCATTCTTATCAGCTCTTGAAAAGACAGGAACTGAATTATTAGGAACAAGTCATCGTAAGCCAGTTGTAAAAAAGTTAGTAAAAGAAATGCAAGAAGGTTTAAGAACATATTTCAACGTTCCAAAAGATTATGAAGTTATCATTGGAAATGGTGGAGCAACATTTCTCTTTGATGCTATTGGTTTAGGTTTAACAAAGAAGAAGTCAGCTCACTTTACTTGTGGAGAGTTTTCTCAGAAATGGTATAAGTCACATAAAGCGATACCATGGATTGATGCTCAAGAATTTGCAAGTGAGTATGGTGATGGTTGTGATGCCCATGATGTTGCTGATGCTGACCTCATTGCTGTTACATTAAATGAAACTTCAACAGGAGTAATGATTAACTCACTACCAAAAGTCGCTGATGATACACTTCTATGTGTTGATGCAACTTCTGGAGCAGGACAGGTTCCTTGTAATATTTCTGAGTGTGATGTCTTTTTCTTTTCCCCACAAAAAGTTTTTGCTTCAGAAGGTGGATTCTACGTGGCCATCATGTCGCCAAAGGCACTTAAGAGAGCAGAAGAAATCGCAGCAGATAAATCTCGTTATATTCCACCTATTATGAGTTGGGCACTAGCAATTGAAAACTCTGTAAAAAATCAAACATATAATACACCGAGCATTTCAACAATCTTCTTCCTAAATGAGCAAGTTAAGTTAATGAATAAACTTGGATATGAAAAAGTTATTTCGATGGCCAATGATAAAGCTAACCACATTTATGGATGGGCAAATGAGAAAGCATACCTTTCTTGTTATGTTGAGAAAGAAAACTACCGTTCAAATGCTGTGGCGACGATTAATGTCGATGATAAGTATAGTGCAGATGATCTGATTAAATTTTTAGAAGATCAAAAGGCAGTCTACGGCATTGATGCTTATCGAAAGCTTGGAAAGAATCAGTTTAGAATATCTTTATTTCACAATATAACAATTGAAGATATTAAAAAACTAACAGAGATTATTTCTCTCGCGATTGAATCTGCTTAAAAAAAAGGCCCTTTAAGAAGGGCCGTTTTTTTATCTAATCTTTCTTATATCCATCGAGGAATTCTTTCTTAAATTCAAGGAAACGATCCTCTAGAATTGCTTCTCTCGCTCTTTCTGCAAGTGATTTGTAGAAGGCAATATTATGAAGAGTCGCAAGTACTTGCCCGAGAATCTCATTTGAATCAAAGAGATGCTTCAGGTATGCTCTTGAAAAGTTCTTACAAGTATAACACTCACAATTTGGTTCTACTGGGTAGAAATCGTGACGGTAGTTCTTATGCTTAATTCTAATTTTTCCACGATTCGTAAATAATGTTCCACCACGGGCAAATTTTGTTGGAATAATACAATCACTCAGAACAATTCCATATTCCCAGATCATAAATAAGTCTTCAGGATTTCCAACACCCATAACATAGCGTGGTTTGTCTGCTGGCATCTTTGGTCCGGTATATTTAACGATTTTTTCCATTAACTCAGGACCTTCACCAACAGAAACTCCTCCAATGGCATAACCAGGAAGATCTCTCTTTACTAGTTCAGCTAAGCATTCGTCTCTGTAATCATCATAAGTCGATCCTTGAATGATTCCAAAAAGTGCTTGAGTTGGATTAGTCCAAGATGCAATACAACGATCTAGCCAGCGATGTGTTCGATCAATTGATGTCTTTGTGTATTTTCTGTCGGCCGGATATGGAATACACTCATCAAAGGCCATCATAATATCACTTCCAAGATTTTGTTGAATCTCAATTGAAGTCTCAGGAGTTAACATTACTGTTTTACCTTTTTGATCTTTAAAAGATGAGCCTTCTTCAGTGATTGAATTTCCTTGAAGTGAGAATACTTGAAATCCACCAGAGTCCGTTAGGATTGGTCCACTCCAGTTCATAAACTTATGAAGTCCACCAGCTTTCGCTATTAGCTTTGAGCCAGGTGATAAGTGTAGGTGATACGTATTTGAAAGAATAATTTTTGTTTCTAATTGATCAAGAAAATTCGGTGGAAGAGCCTTGATTGCTCCGTGTGTTCCAACAGGCATAAATACCGGTGTTGGAATATCTCCATGAGGGGTTCTTATTATTCCGGCCCTTGCCTTTGAATTTTTGTCTGTATGTACTAGTTCGAACTTAAAATGTTCTTTAACCTGATCTTGAATTCTCATGTTTCTACCTTAAAAAAATTGTAATTTTCACTATTTAGCAGTCTGCTCGCCAATTTGCAATATAAGAAGTAATTCTTACAGTAATGAGAGCAAATAAGCCTGAAATTCTGCAAGATCTTGGGGCGTTTGATCAATTAGTCCTTTGACAAATTTTTCAAAGAAAACAGAATTACTTTGATCAAAATTCTTTGAAAGTGCTAATTTTACAGCATTTAGTTTTTCTGTAATCAGTGACTTTTGACTACTATAGAGTGAGGGGTCCTTGAAGATGGAGTCGAGTTCACTGACTTTTCCATGTCCATTAAAAGAGAGTGCAACTTGATTGAGAAAGTTCCAAGGTTCTTCTATATTTGTATCAACAGCTAAAACTTTTATTGCATCATTTGTCACAGCGAGAAGTGAGAATTCTCCCTTATATTCATAATATCGAGTTTCATTATTAGTAATATATATTTTTTCAAAAAGTAAATTATTCTCTTTTAAAAATCTTGCCGCAGTATTGGTTGTTAGAATATTTAATTGATTAACTCTCTTAATATCACCACAAAGAGAAAACTCACCACTCTTGATAAAGTTTAAGACATCTTCTCTTACTCCTGTAGAGTCAAGATTATCTTCACTACTATCAATACGAGAATTTAAGCTTGGATATATTTGACTGAAAAATGGAATTTCTCTTCGAAGAGTTTCTAAAGATTCATACTTTATCGATCGTATTTCTCTTAATGCAATTGTTTTACCATCTATTTTGTTAATCATGAAAAAATTTAATTTTGGTTCAGATGATCCTACAATTTCATAATTTAGGTTCATTCCTTTACTGACTAAAAGAACGGAGCTTTTTACGGCCTTTTCCTGTGTAAACATCGTTGAATAGATTGCTGGAATCTCTGGTTTTTTTTCAACCTTTGCTTTAATAAAGTATTCAAAATGCGGAACAATGGAAATTACAATTAAAAGGGGAACCGCTATTAGCTTGAAAATTCTTTGACGGTATTGTATTTGAGTTCCTGTTGCGAATTCTTTAAAAGTTCTTTTTCCTATCAGTACAGGAAAATCGAGAACCGGAATAAAGAACGAAATAATCTCCAAAGGAAGACGTAAAATAGCCTTTATTCTTTTAGTGATAAAACTTCCATCAGTTGTAGCTCCGACTAGGAATAGTGGAATACTTGTCGAAAAGATGAGGTTCGAAATTAGATTTACAGAAAAATAAACAAGTAACACAGAGATAATTTCCTGTCCAAGATCAAGATGATCTTTAATCATGGTTAGTTGCGGGATATTTTCGACAATAAGATCTAAAATTTTATTTGAATATGTCATCAAGAGTACTTTATCCACGAGATGATAAAGGGCAGTGGTTATTGATACTCCTGCTAGGATAGAAAAAAGTCTTGTGAATGGACCAACTCTTTTGGTGACTTCTATCGTGTCGCTTTTCTTTGCCTTTACTTCAAGCTTCTTATTTAATACTGCCTTTTTTTTCTTTGCAATAACAGCAGGGTCTTTACTGTCTTCACTATCAAGTTGATCAATCTTTTCTTTTCTTGTCTGCTTTTTTTGAGTTTGAAGTAATTCTCCAATATCAATAGAGGTTCTCGTGACTTCAGTCGCTGGTTTAGCTTTTGGTCTTATATTAAGCTCTGCCTTCTTAATCATTGCAGTATCGACACTGAACCCTAAATCCTGATCTTTTTCTTTCGTTGTATGTACTTCGGTAAGTCGTGTTTTTTCATCAAAATCTTTATTGTCAGCACTAAAGAGTACTTGAGTCTTTTCTAACTCAATGTCAACTAGACCATCGGTACTTATTGATGCTGTCTCGATGATATCGACTTCGATCATTGTAATAGTTGTTTCTTTACAAGTTATCGCATCACCAAGCTCAAGAAAGTAGATGCCACCTTTTTTCACTGGGTGCTTGTTAAAGTTAACTGAGCTTACATCATTTTCAATTTTTACTGTTACGACTCCATCCTGTTCAAAAACAAGGATTGGACCACCATTTTCTGAAATCTCTGCACCATTTCCACTAGGCTTAATAAATAATTGACCAACCAGTGGATGAGATGATTTCTTTTCATTAGTTTTTGCAATGAGGTGAGTTCTTGTTGTCATGATTTAAACCAAATAATTTTAGTAAGTGTTTGTTTTAATTATAGGTTAAATTATGAATGCGTGCTAATTTTTGGGAAGAGGAATAATTTTCGCTTTTTAAAACAACGGGTAGAACATCGTCCTACCCGCTGGATTTTAAGTATTAAAAGAATAATCTGAAATTTAGACCGTAGTAATTTGACACTTTAACGTCATCTACTTTGTCAGTAATCGCAAATTTTCCAGAAAGATCTAAGTGCATAAACCAAAGTTTAGTTTTAAGACCTAGAGTCATGTGTTCTTTATCAAGAGCTGTTTTAAATGTTAGACCAATTCGATCTTCCCAAACATGCATTCCCCAGTCAGAACCTACATAGAAACCATCTGCAAGTCCATATCCTGATCTCTTATGAATCCCTGCATAAGGAGACATTTTAAAAATTGAAACATTATAATCCGCTTGTCCGTGAAGTCTTAGAAGGGGATCAGTTCCAAAGTCTGGAGTCGCACCAGTATCTTCTGAAGACATTTCTGCAAGTTTCATTTCTTCAATTGATAAGAATGCAGAGTAGTTGTCATTCTTGTAACCAAATCGGTAATCAACAGCTGCGTTAATTAAAGTGTTCTCTGTTACATCTAGACCTGCTGAATCTCCAAGAAGAAGGGCAACGT
>Ga0100385_1003054_pt1 | contig 15218 bp, 13 predicted proteins | sample CryGeymeta201509_FD_81543 | JGI IMG/M metagenome (GOLD analysis project Ga0100385, IMG submission 81543) | Groundwater microbial communities from Crystal Geyser aquifers in Utah, USA - Crystal Geyser metaG 2015-09 | ecosystem: Environmental > Aquatic > Deep subsurface > Groundwater | place: USA... | reverse complement strand
ATCTCTATTTGTTTTTAAAACTTCTATACTTTCTATAGGGGTAAGACCACCAGCTATAAAAGTCTGCAATCTAATTTTTATTTCTTGAAGATTTCTTTCTAAAGCATAATTAGATCGAGAAAGTCTATATAATTCTCTTCTTACATTATACTCTTCATCTTGAGTAGAAGCATAAAGTGGATGTATATCGTCGAAAGTAGAATGATCGCCATTCCATGCGTTTAACGAACTTTGATCAATTTCTATTTTTCTATTATATTTTAAATAATTAAGTATTTTATTAATAAACTCTATATATTCTTCAGCAAATTCTTTTCTTTCTTCTAGTGTATAAGTTATTTCATCTATAATATTATCTGCTAAAAACTTGTCAAAAGTTTTTCCAGAATATAAAGCAGAAAAATATTGGCTTGGATCTAAAAGCTCTACATCTTCCCACACCATAAAAAGACCATCTTCTGGAATATCTGGAACAGCATAAAAAAAGTTTTCTTCTCTTTCTGGTTCAGTTAACCATATTGGATTTTCTATTTCTACACCATTATAGATATTATCTCTTTTTGAGCTTGGTTTTTCATTAAAAGATACATATTTTTTTAATTGGCAAATATCCTGTAAAACAGGTGAATCCCAAATTGCTGTAGAAACTTTATATAGATTTGTATTCTCTTTGTTTTCTTCTTCATCCTCTTCTGCAATATATTTTTCATAAACTTGCTCTTCACAAAATAAGTTAATTACTACATCTGTTTTAGGAAACTTTCCTTTCATGTAATAATATTCTAAAGACAAACCAGTTGTCATAGAATTATAAACATTAAAGGAGTCTCTGTATTCTTTGTCGTCTTCTAATGAATTATAAAGAGATTCAAGCTCAGCAAGCTCATAAGGGCTCATCCCTATTGTTTCTGATGCGTTGTCTAAGCTTTCCTTCTTTTTCGTTAACTCTCTTCTTTCTTCTTCTGTATAAAGCATTATACTAAATCCCTTACTTCGTCTTGGAAAATTATATCATTTATTCTTTCTTCCATTCCTATTAAATTTCTTCTTATAGCTTCGTCTGGTCTTCCATTGAAAAAATTAGCAGAATTTGAAGAAATAAAATTTTTTGCTATTGTAGCTGGATCTACTTCATCAGATGCTACTTCTAAAGTAGTTTTAACATATTTTCTTATATTTAAGAAAGTTGATTGAATTGCCATATCAACTATTTCATATAAATATTCTTTTTTATCTCTTATTTTTTTATCTTTTTTATCGTCTAAGAAATTAGAAATTTTTAATAATATTGCATTTACATATAAGTCATTAACATGAGTTTTTAGTATTCTATTAAATCTATCAATATTTAAATCATCTTCTAATCCAAGTGACTGATAAGAAATTAATTGGTTTTTTGTAAGAGCTTTTCTATACTCATTAATTACATCACTTTTGTAAACTTGAATGCTCTGTTCTATTTTATTCTCAAGATCAAATAGAGTATCTGAGTTAGTTTCAAACAAAACAGAAAACTCTCCATCAACTTTTATATATGTGGAAGTGTAGTTAGTATATTCTTCCTTTACTTCTTCTTCTATATTTTCCAAATATGTTTTTACGAAAAGATATTTGTTTTCAGATGTTGCGTTTATGTAGTCTGGTAGAATAATTAGTTCATCCATAGCATCTGTCAATCTTTGCCTTATAAAATCACTACCTGTTTCTCCAATATAACCATAAACAAAATAAGTATTATAACTAGAAGAAAAACCTTTATAGTTTACTTTTATTCCAGCCAAAGCGTTTCTCAAGATATCGAGAATTTTTGCTTTTAAGTCAGGATCATTTAAAAGAGCAGTAATTGCATTTATATAAAGAAACGAATCTATAAGATTTATTTTCTCCTGCATTATTCTTCTATATAAAGGATAAATAGAATCTAATATTTCTCTTGGTTGAGTTCCTCTTCTTACTTCATCGAACATATCTGAGACGCTTTTGTTTAGATCAGAAAATGTTTCAGACAAACCTACTGGAATATTTAAATCTTTTGCTTGGTCAAAAATACCAGTAGTTCCTGCATCTTCTAATTGGGTGTAGTCAACTCCCTCTAAATCAGAAATAACGGAAGTTACTCTTTTAATGTTATCATTAACTAAACTTGCGTTTATAAGTATATTAGTATCTGGATTATCGTTAAAAGGATTAAAAGAATTAGATACGATAGCAATTTCTTTTATTACATCTTCTATTTTTTTAAGATAATTAAATATTTCTTCAGAACTTTCTTCGGCATTTAAATCACTAATAACTCCAACAATATCAATTCCTGTGTTTTTAATATCCTGCTTTATTTTTTCATAATCTTGTTCGAATTTATTCTCTAAAAAACCTATGAGTTGTTCTTTTGTTGGATCTACAGGAAGATTGTTAACATCATCTTGATTAAAACCACTTTTCGAGAAACCGTTTTTTATTTTATTAGCAACATCTGTTTGAAGATTTGAAACTGAGTTTTGAATATTTGTAGTAGTTGTCTCTGTTATAACTTCCGTCAAAACTGGTATGGTCATTATAAGTCGAATAAGGTTTGCTGTTATTACCCCTAAGTTTGCTATAATAGCTTTTAACAATAATTGAAGAAGATGCGGAATAAAAACGCCTATAGCAGTAAAGTTGAAAATTACAGCACCTAAGTAGAAAACTGTATCAACTACCGCCCTTATAATTCTCCATCCAAAAACCATTGCCGCAATAGCACTAAATACTCCAGCCATAACGGAGCCAGCACCCAATAACCCTGAAAGTCCAGCCTTTTGTATTCTACTGTCAGATTTTCCTCTATTGAGAGCGTCTACAGAAGCAGCTAGGGAAAACGCGGCTGCCCCCATTCCAACACCACCTACTATGTCTCCAACTGTTGTTGTTTTAGTTCTCGTTCTTACGGAAACAGATATATTTCTTGGAGCAGAAGAGGCACTTGCAGTAGAATTATTTGCCTGTGCTTGAGCAGCATTTGCTTGGTTTTGGGCATTTCTAGCTTGATCGTTTGCGCTTCTCTCTGCATCTGCGGCTTGTCTTTTTGCTTGGCACTCTCTATTACATCTACTCATTTTATCCTCTTAAACTATCTTTTGATTTTAAGACTGTTCCATCTTGAGTTGTTATACTAAAAGGACTATCGGTTGTTACTATATATCCTTTTCCGTCTCCTAGGGCTATTTCTTTTGCGTTTAATACAACTCTTGTTTTTGCGTTAACAATTACTTGATCTGATGATACCATAACATTGGAATCTTTAGAAGAAAGATTTATTTGATTTTTATTTTGAGTAGTTATAGTGAAGTCCTTATCTTTTTCTACATATGTATCAATTTTATCTTTATATAAAACTATTTCTGACATATCTTTTGTTTCATCATCTTGAACTCTAACTGTTGTTCCTAAAGAACTCATTTTTATTATGGACTTTTTTATTTTTTTAGTATCTTCTTTATTCATAGCAACTATTTCTATTCCATCTTTATCACTTAAGTTTATTTCATAATATTTATTAAGAGTAAATTCTCCATCTTTTTCTTTCCAGTCAGAAAGTCTTGATAGTGTTATTTTTTCTTTGTCTATTACTAGTAAACTATCACTTGGGGTTTTATTCCAATCTAGCTCGTCTTTTTTTGTTCCGTTGGGCTTCTTTGTTTTTAATCTAAGAACAAGTGCATCTTCATCGTCTACATTTTTTTCTCTGTCTATTACACCTAATCCATTAAAACCTTCTCTGTCTTTATTGTCATTAGGAAAAGTAAGATGCTTAAAATAAGTTTTTTCATCTCTTATTGCTGAAACTAAACCGCCCATCCAAATAGGTTTCTTTAAATCTCCATTTAGAAATTGAACAACTCCAAGAGAGTTTATTTTTGGGCGCATAGCTAGACCGTGATTTATACCTCCACCAATAGGAGAAAATATATAGGCATCTATATCAAATGCGCAATCTTTGTCTACTGTATATTCTTTTTCTAAAAAAGCTATTTTATCATTAGAGAAATTAGAAACTCTTACTTTCACTTTTCCTGTTTTAAAAAAACTCGAGTTGTCTACTACTATTGCTTCGAAAATTCCAAAATATTTTTCTGATGTCATTAAAATAATCCCTCTACATAATCTTCTCTAACGATTTTTATTTTTCTTCCCGCATAAAAGTCTTCTGGACTATTTTTAAAATTATTGACATATACAAGTAAATAATATAAATTAGGGTTTCCGTATTTTATTTTCGCATATAAGTCTGGTCTAAACTCTAAAGTAGTAGGTATAATCTCGAAATAATATGGAGCTTTTTGAAGTGCTTCAATGAAATTAATATCAGGAAAAGTTTTCAATATTTCATCTCTTACTTCTGTGGTGTCTTCAAAAAAATTATATCTACTTTTTGACATTAAAAAATTCCTTTATATCTGCAGTGAATTTTGAATAGTATTTTGTGTTTCTGCACTATCCAAAATCTCTTGAGTTCTTTCTATGCTAAGATTAGTTAAATCATTAAAAGCCGTTATAGACTCTTGAACTCTTATGTTTAAATCAGCTTGAGCAGCAGAGTCTTGATATCCCTTAACTTTATTTTGTCTATTTTTAATACTTGAAGTATTAGAAAATCTTTGTGCCTCTTCTTTTGTATCAAAAACTCCTAATCCTAACATATCTTCAGCTGTAACTTTAGATTGAGCTTTTGAAATTGTGACATAATAATCTGGCATAAGGCTTAAATAATTCGGAGTTATTTCAAATAGACTTAAAGATGCTTCAAATCCGTGTGTGTTATAATATTTTTTTCCACTTGAGGTTGTTCTTATGTATAGAGGAGTTCTTTCTAAATCTTTTCTTATATTAACAGATTCTACCACAAACATTCTTCTAACCATAACTGGATTTTCTAGATTGCTTAAGTAAGTGGTAGTAAGAGCCTGATATGGAGTTGTTTCGCTATCTTCTACAACATCCATACTTCCTGTTCCCAAAATAATTTTAACATATGGTGGTGGAAGAAGTTTAGTTCCGGTGAATTTATAACCAGTTCCTCTATCAGAATCTGATGTATAATTAGGAAGAACTAAAGAACGAAGAGCTGTTTCTATAGCGTCAACATTCTCTTCTGTATAATACTGCATCCAGCTTTCTGCTCCAAAATTTCCTCTATCATCAAAGTTTCTATCATTTAAAATATGATATTTTAAATTTATATTTAAAGAAAGAGAATCCGTTCCAACATATTGCATAATTGGACCTATTCTAGAAATTATTTCTTGCTTCTTGTATTTAGCTTGAACTGGACTTTCTTGTATAGCAGGAAGAAATTGAAACGGAACTTTAAAAGAAGCAAGTTCTCCACCAGATCCTATTGGAGTAACATACATAAACCCAAGTTTATCTGGCATATTATCTTTTCTTATTTCTTTAATGCCTCTTAAAGTTTCTGTCGTATAATTTTTTATTATAGAAAAATGACTATCTCTATTTAAATCTCTCTTCTTTGCATTGTTAAGAGACCAGAAAATTCCATTTAAATTTTTACCTTCTTCAAAGTGATCTGAAAGATTAAACTCTTTAGCTATTCCGCTTCTAATAGAGAATACTGATTTCTTAATAGCATATTCTCTCATATCCGCTATTGGAGCCAAATAAAAATTAAGAGAAAGGTATTTAGCTAATTCTGTTGGAGTTAGTGTTTTGAAAGTGGAGGATAAATTTGCTATAGTAGAAATTGAATTAAGAGTTCCTCCTAAAATATCTCCGCCAGAGAATTGTTCTGCTATTCCACTAATATTATTAATTTGTTGTCCTATTGTATAGGGTATTAGATTTCTTAAAAATATTTGTGTGTTTTGTTCTAAAGTTTCAGAAGTTCCTTGAAGTCTAGATATTTTAGAATTTTCTATTAGAGATCTATCTGTGAGAAGTGATTTATTATAATCTAAAAAATCAGACATTATTTTTCATCCTGTAAAATAAATTTTTTATTAAGAGAAATAAACTTATCGACAATAATATCTTTATTAAGTTTTGTATTTTTCACTATTTCTCTGCTTAAGAATTCAAACATCTCCTTCTCATCGGAAAATTTTCTTTTAGAAAAAATATCAAGAATATATTTCTTAAAGCTTGCATTTAATTCAAAATATTCTACTAGCCCATCTATAAAACTTTCTACTTTTTTTATATCTTCTTCCATATTATTTTATCTCTATTATTGGCTAACTCTTCCGATAGCTTCTCTTCTAAGATTTTCCTGTGCGATCATTTCAAGTTCTTGTTCCTTAAGGGTATTTGCGTCTTGTTGTGCCTTTAGCAACTCCTCTTGAACCTGAGCGCTTCTTCTTTGAAGTGCTAACATTTCTTGTTGCATTTCTTCAGCAGACAAAGCGCTTTTTGCGGCTTCTCTTAATTCAAGATACTCACCAGTATCAGATACGCCAAATATAGCAGCAGAAGGAGAGCCTTGAGAAGGTGTAGCTGCGCCTTCTTGGTTTTGTTGTTCTCCTAATAAAGTAGAAGTAATACCATTCATTTGGCTTCTGCTTGCTCTACTATTAAAACTGCTATAATCATCAATGTTGGAAAATCCAGTAAGACCTCTAAATTGTTCAGATGCTTTACTGGAAGCAATCATTTGAACTAGTTGGGCGGAAATTCCTTCAGGTGTGCCACCTCCTTGTGTTCTTGCTCTAGAAAGCATACTAAGCATTTCTTCGGAAGATATTCCAGTTTTTTCTGCTAAAGCTGAGGCGCCTTGTTGTATTCTTAAATGTCCGCCTCTTGGATCAGAGATAGATCTTATTAATTCAGCAGACTCTCCTGTTCCTAATGCTTCAGCCGCTTTAGCGATTTCTTGATCATTGATAGATTTCCACAAGGCAGAAGCATTTACCATCAAAGCTTCTCTTAGCTGTTCATTACTCATACTTTCGGTATTTGACAAATTCTCTCTAACTTTTGACAAAGCCTCTTCAACATTTGCACTTCTGTTTATGGTTATTCCCAACTCTCTCAAAGACCTCTCTAAACCACCCATAGCAGCAAAGTCAGCTCTCATTACCTCAGAAGCGTCTCTCATACTATCTCCAGCCTCTGTTAGAGTATCAGATAGTTCTTGTAAATCAGTAGATACATCTTTACTAAAAACAGAGGCAAACTTAGCCATTCCACCAACTAATCCGCCTATCGCTTGGATTAACATTCCAAGAAGATTAATCATAGGAGGAAGTAAAACTCTAACCAACGGCATAAGGAGCCTATCCACAAGAACTCTTATTACTGGCATCATACTTCGTATTGCTGGCATTAGAGCTTTTCCAACACTTTCCACTAATTCAGTAATAGGAACTTTTAATTCTGCCATAATATCTTGAATTGGTCCAAGTGCCATAACAGCAGTAAGAAGTCCGGCTCCTAATCCAGCAACAACTTTAGCGGTTCCTTTTGCGAAACTTGCTACTGCGTTTCCAAACATTTTTCCTAAATTTGGTAATGTCGCTTTAAAGTTTCCCCACGCTGCTTTAAGATTATTGCCCATTTCAGAAAACTTAGAGCCAACACTATCTCCGACAGACCTTAAAAGATTTCCTACTTTTGCTCCTAAAGTTCCTGCGCCTTTAGTGTCTGATGCTTGCTTATTATTTATTTCTTTCTCTAGTCTAACTTGTTTCTCTAGTTCTTTATTCGCTTGCTCTCTTAACTCGTTCATTTTATCAACGCTGTCATTAGATTCTTTGTTTAAGTCAGCAATTTGTCTTTGTAATACAAGCTCGTCTTTTTGAAGTCTTCCAAGCTCTTGTTGTTGATCTACTGATAGATCTCCCAACTTTTGTAATTGTTCTATTCTACCTTGAGTTCCTTCTAATATATTTTTAGCAGCTATTTGTTCTTTTTTTATATATAAGTCTTTTTCAATATAGGCATTTATTTGCTCTTCTAAAGAATTAGTTAGCAAAGCTGATTCTTGATACATTCCCTCAAGAGTTTCTTTACTAGCTCTTTTTAAAAAAATATCATTAGCTCTTTCAGCTGCCTGTTCATAATTTTTTCCAATTGCATCTACTTGCTCTTTTTCTTTTTTTAAGTCATTTATTCTTCTTGTTATAAAAGCAGTATTAACGCCTTCAATTCCAGAAATTTTTTCTAGTTTTTGTATTTCTTCATCAAGTGTTACGGAATAGTTTCCAGATGTTTGTTGAAGAGCTTGGAAATTATCTATGTTAGCTTTTGCTGTTTCTTCTATGTTTCCTCTAATTTTTTTTGTGAGCTCTTCTATTAAACTTACTCTTTTTACATAAGAACCAGTTCCAGAAGCCATTGCTTCAGCAGCTGAGAAAATAGAACTAGTAAATCCACCAGTCTGTTGAGCCATTTGACCATAAAACGCTACTCTAGATTGCTTTAAGGCATAGTCAGCGCTCTCTTTTGTTCTTCTTTGAAAATCTTCACTAACATTTTTAAAAACATCGTTTAAGCTTTCTCTAACCTTAAGCTTTGATTTTTCAAATCCCATCTCCATTCCACCCTGAACACCCTCAGATATAGATTTAGTTACTTCAGGAGTAACTCCCTGAAATCTCTTTATGAAACTTCTTACAAAAAGAGCTATTGCTATCGCACCTGCAGCAATAAGAATTGGAGCAAACTTTTTAATACCTGCTAGTTTTTCTGGTATTGATTTTGCAAATTCTGTAAATCTTTCTATAAAACCTTTTATTTTATCAGCGCTTATGTTTTTACTAAAAAAGTCAGTAAGTTGGGTAAATGTTGGTAATAAAGCATCAACAGCTACCATAACCGATGACTTAACACTCTCCATTGTCTTTTCCCATCTTCTAGCGAAATCGTCTTGCTCAGATGTAGCTTCTCTTAATTCTCCTAGTCCATCTGATGCAAGATTAAATTTTTCTGCTATTGCACTTTCATCCATTTCGGCCATTTGTCTTAAGTCGAATAAGCTCATTCCCATTTGACTTGCTAGTGCTGAAGCCGCTGGACCTGACATATTCTTAAGCTCATCACCTAAATCTTTAAAACGAGATACCAACATAGATGGGTCCATATCTCCCTGAATAACATCAGACATACTTAAACCCAATTTTGATATAAGAAGAGCGTTATTTTCTAACTGACCAGGATCGAGTAATCTTTGAACTATATTTGCTGCTTCTCCAGCCTCTAATCCAACAGAAGCAAAAGCTCCTGCAAGTTTTGTTGTTCCAGAAGTAAATCTTGCTATAAACTCAGATCCTTTACCCATCTGAGATAATCTTCTCGTTGATTCTATTACAGCATCAGAAAGTCTTTCCATGTTTGAGGCAGAAATTCCAAAACTTCTTTGAGCTTTAAGCATACCAGCAAGAAGACCAGTGACTTCTTTAGTTCCCAATCTTCCCATTCTTGTTAGTTCAGCGGTTAACCTTGTTGTAGTAGCTTCATTAACTCCAGTTGCCTCAGAGAACCTTAGTGATGCCTCTGTTAGTTCTCTTAAACTTTCAAAAGGAACTTTGCTCTCAGCTAATTCCTTATACATAGTCGCAACTTTATCTGCTGCATAGCCTGTTTCCATAGAAAGGGTTGTTATTTGTTTTGTAAGCTCTCTTGCGCTATCTTTTCCAAGATTCATTTGAAAAGATAGATCCACCATCTGTTGTCTTAAACCAAAAATTGATTTAACTGTATTAATAATACTGCTTATACTAAAAATGGCCGCAAAAGCTTTTCCTATATTTACAGCTATATCTGCTATTTCTTTTAATAGACCTTTTGTTGCTGTTAAAAATTTATTTTGTTTTTCTAAATCTTTATTTATATCAGAGAATTTCTCTTTAGAGAACTTTATTTTTTCAGAAGATTCCTTTAAACCAGTATTAAATTTATCTGTGGACTTATTTACTTTATCCATGCTATCGAGAATTTCTTTTTGACCTTTTAGGATATCTTCTTGAATATCCATAAATCTTTTCATTGACATTGGTAAATAGTCCTTATGTTAAAAAGTATATAGTTTTAATTTTACAAAAAAAATACGGCAATAAAAAAAGGAAAGATTTCTCTTTCCTTTTACGAAAAACCAAAAAAAGATTTATTTACCATTCCAGAAGATAATGGTTCTTTTTTCTCAACTCTTTCAGATGACTTGCCTGCGTTTGCTTTAGCTTTCTTATATTCTATAAGCTTTTTAACAAACCAGTGATATTTTTCTATTGTCATAGAATAGACTTCTTCATAAGAAAATCCAAAATCTACTAAATAGAAAACATTTTCATTTATATAATCTATATTCTCTTCATTAAAGGCGAAAGAACTCTATCCCAATAGGGATGCTCCTTTTTTGTTTGGTTCCGCAATGTGGGCATTCAGCCTCTATTTCATCGCCACCAAAGTCTAGATCAACAGAATCCGATAAAAAAGCTCTATCTTTAGTTGGGAGCGCTTCAAAGAATTCTTTCCAGTCTTTCCTGCTAATAGCGCTTCCTCTTTCATCAAGTATTTCTAAAGTCGTTGCGATCATTCCTTCAACTCTTTGAGTATCACTTTCATGAACGCCCTTTGGCTTTGTCTTCGTCTCTCTTTCAAGAGTAAGTAGCTCTCCGTGAAAAATTCTTGGAAGAACCGACTTTACTGTATACTTACTAACTGGAAGAACAGTAATGATTGGCTCTTCAAATTCTTCTGGAATTTCTTCTACTTGCATTCTAGATAAATCATATTCTACTTTAAATTCTTTTTCACACATAGAGTTATTACATTTTAGAGTAAAATTATATTCGCTTCCATAAGAAATAGCTCTTAGTTGATAAAGAAGAAAAGTGGAATCATAAGACAATAAATCTTTTGCTTCTATATCTGATTGAATACAATTATCTAATATCATTCTTGTTGCAACACCTTTTGCTAGAAATCTTTTCGTAGAGAGAATTTCTTCTTCAGCAACAGTCATTGGTCTGATTTTTATATATCCTCTATTAACATCCTCATCTTCTGAGTTATAAAATCTGCCAGCACTAGGAAGAGGAATAAGTTCGTCTTGAACGAAATTAAACTTAGAACTTCCCTTCTTTTTTTTCGATGCATGCGGAACTTCTATTTCTCCGCCAAGCACTTCGTTATCAACGTCTAAGTTTTTTACCTTAGAAAGATCAATCTCTTTTGCCATTTAACACACTCCAATTTTGGTTTTTAATATATATGCTACGATTTAACTTTCGTAAATATGAGGGAAAGATAAAAAATGTATAGATAAAGGAAAAAATAATGAAATTTAGACAATATCTTCAAGAAAAAATAATGTATAAAAAGAATGTAACTTTTCTCCCTGTCACAGTTATGCCTTCAACAAGAAAAGCGGCTGCTTTTATAGATGATAAAAATAAGGTATATGTGATTTTCGATTCTCTTAATGACATTGAAAGCTGGGAAGATAATTTCGGGAAAACAGAGAAAGCAGATTTTCAGATAGTAAAAGACGAATTTAGCGAAGAGAATAAAACAAGAACCATAGAAACAAAAGAGCACGGCGTAGTTCCTTTAGTGAACATAAGCACCGTGCGCTATAAAAAAGAAATAGATGATGATGATGAGGAAGAAGAAAAAATAGATTTATAGCATTTCGTTAAGAAAGCCTTCTTCTATTAATCTTTCATCTTCTACATTCATAAGATTTGATTTAAGTTGCTTAATTGAAAAACCAGTATTTTCCAATATTGTTTTAACTCCAAAATTTATAGTAGCAATAGCTTTACCAAGCTTTGCTTTCTCACACTTTCTGCTTTTTTCAGATTCTTCTATAAACTTCTTTGACTTATAAATGATATTGTCTGCTATCATTTTTCTTTTTGAGTTTGCTATTTCCTCTTCATTAATAGAGGCGTCTTCAAAATTTCTAAAGTCATCCACAACTTTCTTTAGATTTAGAAGGGCTTCTTCATTTACGGAAATACCATTTGAACATTCAACAATTCTTTTAGATACAAGGAAAACATTGCTGCCTTCATCAATACATTCGAAAAGAGTGTCTATTTGTTCCTGAACAGTTAGGACTTCTTTACCTAACTTAATTTCTTTCAATACTTTATTTAGTGTTGCCATTCTAAAAGCTCCAAAAATTGCTTAAATTTTATATTAACTTTACTTGAGAAACTTAAAAAAGTAAAGTTAAATAATACATCAATAGTATAAAGGAAATAAACATGGGTATAGAAGAAGGGCTTGATAGTCTAATCTCAGAAATGGTAATTAGAAAAAGAGTTGTAAGAAAAGGAAAGTGGAAATACATGAAAGTTTCCACGCTTCCTGGTTACAGAGTGGTTGGGGGAGTAGAAAAAAAAATGAACCCGACTGAAATGAGAAAAAGATATAAAGGTGGAAGAAGAGCTAATAAAAAAATGAGAGCTAAAAGAACTACTATAAATATGAGAAGAAGAAAGTCGATGACAGTTAGAGGAAAAAGAAGATAGATGTCTTTCTTCGGGTATCTAGTAGCAAAAGTAAGAAATATTCGATACTCAATAGAAAACAGAAGCTTTGGAGCCAGAAGTCTTAGCTTTGGAGCAATATACCAATCTCCTTATAGAAATTATAAAAGAGATCCAAACCCTTTATTCTTTTGTATGTATTCTGGAGTAAGAACAAGAAAAAGAGATGGCGCCAATGTTCACTATACTCATGGATTAAATTTAAATTATCTTGATAGCTCTGACAGGCTTTGGCTTTCTAGAGTTATTTACTCTGTAAGAAAAGGTGGGCAAGTTATTGATGGGTTTACTTTTTATAAAATGTTAAAACTGCAAAGACCACAAATTATAATGAAATCTTATAGAGCTTATTTTACGAAAGAATTATCTAGTCCTAGATTAGTATCCGCTGGATTTACCTCTTTAGATAATTTAGTATATCCAAGTAATAATGCTTGGATACAAAGCTTAAATCAATTAATAAAACCATCTGAGCTTAACTATACTAATATAAAAATTGCCTATTCTCCTACCGAACTTTCTGAGAGAATAGCTTTAGCACAGAACTCTGTTTCTTTATCACAAAAACTTGGTTCTTCTGCAACTGTTTCAGCTACTAGACCCGCTACAACAAGTTCAATAAAAATAACCCCAAGGGAGTAAAAATGTCTCTTCCAAGTATTCCTATTTCCGAACAAAATTTAATCTATCCAGATAAGTTCTTCTCCTACAGTATTAAAAACGATAAAATTCTTCCATCTAATCCAATATTAGAAGTTGGCTTTAGAAAATCTGTTTCAATTAGAGATCTATCTAATCCTGATGCTTGGGATGATATTTCCTATACATCTTTAGTAAACAATAATTTCTTGGCTTCTTGCCAAGTAGAAGACAGTGGTGGTGCTCAAAATTTAACACTAACTATGTTTGACTATAATATGAGTGGTCTAGAAAATAAAGTCGTAAGAGCTATAGCTCTTATAAATATAGCAAGATCTTCAAGAGGATCTGTTGTAGAGACTGGAGCAAATAATACAGAAGTTAGTGGTGATAATGGAACAGAAAACATAGTTAATTTTTTTGTTGGTGGAGTTGATGATATTCACCTAAGAGTAAGATTTGGTTATGGGTTTGACAAAAAAGTTTTAGATGATGATACATATTCGGTTCCTTTATCTAAAACAGACGAAAGCTTTCTTAATAGAACAGTAGAACAAAGAACTTCTTTGAAAAGTCCATGGCTTTATTTTCAATTACTTGATGCTAAATTTGATCCAGAGATGGAAGGTGGAATGAGAATAAGTCTAAAAGGAATATCTACTGGACAAACTTTCTTAAACAAAATAAAAATTTTACAAAGATTTGCTATAATAAAAGGAAAACCTTTAAGTTTAATAACTTTTCTTGGATCTGCTTTAAATCAAGTTTCTGAGAGTAAAATAAGAATAGCAGCACCTGGAGCAGAAGGAAAATTTATAAAAAGTGGAAATGGAATACAATCTAACATAGAAAACCCAAAAGAACTTTTTACAGAAAATGATCCAACTTATAGAAGAGATTCTCAATGGTCAGATGAGCCAGATGTATTATTTGAAGAAACAAGAGATAACTCAGAAAACAAAGAAAGAGAAATAAGTATAACACTTGGTGGAGTTCCAAGAATGGAGGCTTATACACAAGATGGAGATTCAGTTACTTATTTTAGACCTATACAATCTTTCAAATCTATAAGAGAAATTTTAAATGAATTATGCTCTAATGTTCCAAAAAGATATATTTTAGAATATTCGGATGGAAGACAAGAAACTAGAAGAGCCTCTGAACTTCTTACAAGCGATGAAAGTGTCTTACCTATAAAAAGAACTATTTCTTATAGCTGGAGTAGTTCTGAATATATTGATCCAACAGATGATCAATTGAAAACAAAAATATTTTTTAATTATAAAGATCCAGAAGCTTCTATAAGAGCTCAACCCTATTTTAGAGTTTATGAATATGGGAATTCTCCAAGAAGTATTGTTTTAAATTGTTCTGTAAGTTCTTCTATAGATTTTGCCTCTTTAAATATGGCTTTAAAAAGTCCAGATGGAATACTTACTTCTTCAGTTAATCAAGATTCAGAAGGAACAGGAACTACTGGAAGTTTTGTAATAAGCAATGAAGTTGATACTCTTACTGATTGGGGACAAAATCCAATATTTGTTACAAATGTTGTTGATCAGGATAGTGGCAATGAGAATATAAGAAATACTTCTTTAAGTGTTTTATCTGAAATAGTTGGAAATGTAAACAATCAACCTTTCAAAGGAACTATTACTTTATTAGGAGATCCCTTCTACTTTTTTGACGATAAAATTAGACCTTATGAATACTCAATTTTCTTAGATATAAAAAGACCAATAGTAGTTTCTTCTACTTCTTCAAATGGAGAAACAGAAGAAACAAAAGTTGAGTTATTTAGAAGTTATTTAAGTGGATTCTACACAATAACAAAAATAACTCATACTTTTGGAGTTGAGGGTTTTTATACAAATCTAGAAATAGCTAAATTTCCTACAGCTGAGACTGTTCCAACAGCTTCTCAAATACAGCAAAGAACTTAAACTTTTTGGCGGAGATTTTCTCCGCCTTTTTTAATTCCGAAGCGAAGCGAGGAATTAAAAAAATAGTTAAGAAAATTGCGTGAGCGATTTTCGCTTATGTTATTATAAGCGGACAAATTTGTCGTTTGCCGAGACATATTAGAGATAT
>Ga0100385_1003051_pt1 | contig 15225 bp, 15 predicted proteins | sample CryGeymeta201509_FD_81543 | JGI IMG/M metagenome (GOLD analysis project Ga0100385, IMG submission 81543) | Groundwater microbial communities from Crystal Geyser aquifers in Utah, USA - Crystal Geyser metaG 2015-09 | ecosystem: Environmental > Aquatic > Deep subsurface > Groundwater | place: USA... | reverse complement strand
TACTTAGAGAATTATTAACTTATCCAAGTTTTAGAGATGGGAGGATGTTTCATCAAATTATAGTTGATGATATTTATCCAGACGCTCAAATTGACGGCAAAAAAAACAGTCAAAATTATTCAGTCGCACTTGAAGTCGAGTTGACTCAAAAATCAGAAGTGCGTGTTAAAGAAAAATTTAGAAGGTATGCAAAGGATAATTCTTTTACTTATGCAATGTTTATTTCAAATAAAGAAGGTCTTTATAGAGCTTATAAACGTTACTTATCAGAGATGAATCCAGACATTCAAGAAGCGGTAATAATACTTTTTGATAAAAGTTTATCGACGACAAAGTTTAATTATCAAGCTTCAAACTGCTTTTATATGGGAAAGGAGAGATCATTTAATTTTCTTTTTCTCGACACAAATACGCAAGAAGATGAGTTAAATTGAAGTCAAATGAAGTTAACCAAATCTCGCCCCTGCCATTTTCCTTTTTAAAATCGGTTATTTGACGAGACGATTTTTGACCATCCCTCCCCAACAAGTAGGGTAGAGATGGTCAAAAATAGCTCTAAAAATAACCAAAAATTTAATTAGGCAGGGGCGATAAGAAAAATGGAGATTAAAATGATTGATGATCAGGTGAAGGGCAAGAGGGGAAGGAAGAAAAAAGAGGAGAACAATGGTTACATGATTAATAGTAGCCAGACTAAATTCGTTGTGGACTTGTCACGTGAGACTGATGTGCTTAACAAAGTTTTCAAGCTCTTAGAGGATGCCAATAATAAACCTTACGGACGCGAAGTAACTTTTAAAGACCTCGCGATATTTGGCATCGACAAGCTTTGTCCAAAGGACTTAGACAAAATTAAAGATGCAAGCCTCGATGATATGGAAAAAGTTGAGAAGGCCCGCGACGAGTACAACCAAAAAAATGGAACTTGTCTAAGCCTTGGCGAATATCTTGTTAAGAAACTTGCAATTAGCTAGTCAGACTTTTTTAAACTTAAACCTTTGGAGTAATTAAATGAATAGTGAATACCATACTTTTTTAGGTAGACTCGGAAAAAATCCTGACCTTAGGTACACCGCAAAGAGCGAGCCTGTTTGTTATTTATCTGTAGCGATAGATAAATTGAATGAAGATCAGCCTGAATGGAAGCGAGTTGTAGTCTGGGGAAAACAAGCGGAACTTTGTAATTTATATCTCGATAAAGGCCAAGAAGTTTTTGTGCAGGGCCGTAATTCTTTAAGGGAGTACCAAGATAAAGATGGAAATAAAAAATCCATTGAAGAAGTGAGGGCAAGACTAATAGGATTTTCAAATCTTTAGGAGTGTATATATATGAAAATTAAAAATGCTAGTTACAATACGGATCTAAAAGATTATAATAATAATGATGATATTATATCATCAACGATCTTTAAAAATTTAATATGGTTAACGACGAAAGAGGCTTCTGTTTATTTAAGAAAAAATGTGAATTCAATTCATATTTTAGTTTCACGTGGTAAGTTGCGCGCTAGAAAGTTTTGTAATCGTCTCTATTTTAAAAGAGATGAGTTAGACTACTTAATCGAAACCTCTAAATTCACAGGAGGTTAAAATGGCAATTACATCTTACACAGAAAATGGTGTTGTATATTATAGAGTCTATGTTCATGTTAGGAGTAAAACTGATCGACGTAGAAGAGTTCAAAAGTATGCACATCGCTTAAAATCAGAGTTAGAAGCAAAGAAAGAAGAGAAGAAACTCATTAGAGAAGCGTCTTTTGAAGTTCAAAAGATTGATGGATTAGGCTTGAATTGGGAGGATATTGTAAACCTATGGTGGGAAGATGTTAAAGCCGGTTATATTTGTAAAGTGAGCGAACGTTCTGCTAAAGGTTATCTTAGTATCCTCAATAAATGGACAAAGGTTTGGGCCAATGTTCCAGCTGCCAATATTTCGCTAGCTGATGGGCGGGTGATATTGATGAGAATGGAAAAGGCAAATCTTTCGAGGCGATATCAAAAAAAGGTAAAAAATATCATTAATAAAGTCTATGAATGGGGAATTGAATATCGCTACATTGTTGGCAATGATAGGCCCCCTATGAAAGGTTTATTAATTGATATTGCGCAAGAAAGAGTTCCAGATATTTTATCATTAGAGGAAATCAAAAGATTTTTGATGATTGCAAAAATGATGGATCACTATTGGTATTCAATTTGGTCTTTTGCTGTATTAACAGGAATGAGAAGTGGTGAGTTACATGCACTTACTTGGGGTCAAATTGATCTAGAAAAGAATGTCATTATTGTCGATCGTTCTTATGATTCTAATGTGAAAAAAGTTGGCCCCACAAAAGCGAGATACTGGCGAACTATTCCAATCAATTCTAGTTTAAAAAGTCTTATTCGAGACTTAAAAACTGGCCCAAGAGCATCAAGTGAGAATCACGTTCTTCCACGAAGTAAAGATTGGGACAATGGAGATCAAGCTGTGCCTCTAAAGAATTTCTTAAAATCAATAAATATGAAACCTATTAAGTTTCATGCTTTAAGGGCTTGTTTTGCTACTCAAATGCTTGCAAATGGAGTTGCTGCACCAGTTGTTATGAAAATTGGTGGATGGAAAAAGTCGGCTACAATGGATATTTATCTTCGCTTAGCTGGAGTTGATACAAAAGGAGCAACTGATTGTTTGCATTTTGTTCCTGAAAATATTTCTTTTGAAGGGAATGTGATCAGTTTATTTTCTGAGAGTGTTATCGATGAATGATGAGTTTGTAATCACTAAGGTGGAGAAAATGATTTTCACCATCCGCAGTCAAAAAGTAATGCTCGATAGAGATTTGGCAAGCCTATATGGTGTTGAGGTTAAACGTCTTAATGAGCTGGTGAAAAGAAACTTAGAGCGTTTCCCTGAAGACTTTATGTTTCAATGTAATTCTAGTGAGTTAGACGATTTGAGGTCGCAGTTTGCGACCGCAAATCCGGCAAGAGTCTGGAATCACAAAAGTAGAAGCTTACCTTACCTGTTCACTGAAAACGGTGTAGCAATGCTTTCAAGTGTTCTGTCATCTCCTCAGGCAATTCAAGTTATTATCTCCATCATTCGAATTTTTACGAAGCTTTAGAAATTTTTTACTTATGGAGCGCGGCCTGAATGATCGCATGTCTAAGATTGAGAATGATACGAATAAGCTCTTTAAAATCGTTTTTGAGAGACTTGATGATTACGAGGTTATGGTGACTCCCTTTTTCCCTCAAAATAGAAAGAAAATTGGACTTAAAAAATAAGTCCAAATGTGTGCTTGTTTGTGCTTAAATTGCTTCTAAGTATACGTAATTTTGGAAGTTCGAAAGAAACCTCCATTTAAAGACTAATCAAGCTCAAAGTCTTTGAATACTATATCCATCACTCTCAAGAAGTTTTAAAAGGCTGTCTTTACCTACAAGATGAAGTACACCTACGGCAACAGATATTTTTTTATGCTGATCTCTTATTAGCGTTTTTTTCCAGCTCATATTTCTTTCACTGATAAGCAAATTTTTATTTTCTTCTATTTCACTTGATAAGCTACTGATGGCAATTGCATCTGCATTAGTATAGAGATCGAGTAGATATTCTATTTTACTAAAATACCTTCTAATATTTTCATGATCACCAAATAAGGTATCGATAATTCGAGATGCAAGTTCTTGGGGATTTGAACCTGTTCTTATCAGAAAATCTGGCAAACTATCCATTATTTTATAAAACATAAATTCTGAATCTAGTGATTTTGTAGGGATACTATTTTGTAGTGCTTGTTCTTCTAATATTACATCCATTATTTTACCATTAATTAGCTCACTTCTTACTTTTCTGGTTAAGCTTGCTGTGTAGATAAATTCTTTGATCATGAGTTTCCTAAGTACTTGGTTGTTTTCATCTTGTTTCAGAGCATAATTCATAAAAACAAAATAAACGAGAGTCGGTGAAACTGGGTCTTTACTGATGTCGTGAGAAATATTTTTTTGTTTTAACCATTCAACAGTCTTTGGGTGATTCATCATATAACGTATGTTTTTCTTTGCCGTTTCGCTTAAGTTTTCGAAGTATTCTGGATAAGGAATAAGCATTTCTTTGAACATTCTTGCAAAATAAGGAGTAAGTGTTTCTTTAATTATTTTATCATTTTGACTCTTAGTGCTTTCGACGTACAGAATATCGGATTTCACAATATCTTGCTTTACTATTTCTGGTGCTTTGATGATGTCGCTATTGAGATGAATAGTACCAAATATTTTTATAACCTTATCGCCTTTTTTTGCTTGCCAGTAGAGTGGCCTATCGATTTGTATTGGCCTATGAGCACACGAGCTTATCAGTATTACAAGTAGCACTAATATATTCTTCATAAAATCTATCTCCAAGGTAGTATCGATAGCATTTTTAAGAGATCTATCGTTGATAGACAATATTGACCTGTAAAATGTACTAGTTATTTTGATTGTAAATGTAATATTTGTTTATATCGTGTAGATTGAAAATGAAAATTAATCTGAGGTATTTTAGTCATGAGAATTATTCTTTTAGTAGTCTTTTTAAATTTACAAGCTCTTGCTAATGTCGAAAAAAGTCAAGTTTCGATACAGAATACGACTATTGAAAAAAACTCGAATTCTTCCGCCGAGAATAGAGTTGATAAGAGATTTTCAATTAATGCTAAACTATTTGGAATTGCATTCATGACTCGGGCGACGAGTCTTGAGTTAAGCTACTTTATCGATGATTTATCACTCGTTTCACTCGAAGTAATGGCCTTGAGTGGAGATGTAAATAACGGTGAGCTTTCTGATGACTTTAAAGGAAGTGCAGTTAAACTTAACTTTAAGAAGTTCTTATCTAATTCGTTTTATATCAATCCTGGACTCTATTATCGTTCTCAAGAATTTATCACTCTTAAGTCGATGAATAGTAATGGAGATTATAATTACGCAAAAGAAGAACATAATGATGTCGGATTTGATTTTCGAATAGGAAATCAGTGGCAATGGGATAATTTCACGATGGGTTGTGATTGGGTAGGAATTAATAGTCCAATCTATACTTTAAATGATGTGAAGAGATTTAGAAATGATAGAAATAGCTCTCTCTCTGTGCTTAATTTCTATGTAGGTATGGCCTTCTAATGACCATACCCTGTTAGGCCTTTAGACCTCTAATGCTCTATCTCTAATCACGTAATAGATAACGAGTCCGGCAATCATTCCAGGAGCAACTTCATAGATCACGCCTGATAGACCTATTAACTTCCACAAGAAGGTTACGCCCATCCCTGTTAAAATCACAATAATACCAACTTTTTCAGTGACTCTATTTCCTATTGTGTAAAGAAAGAGTAGTGGGGCAAAAGCAGCTGCGAGAACACTCCATGAAAAGACTACAAGCTCAAAAACATTGGAGCCTCCAAAAACTGCGATTAGTAGAGCGAGTACGGTTACACTTCCTGTTGCTATTTTTGTATAAAGTAAATTGTCCTTCTTTCCTGGGAACATATCTCTTGTAAATGCAGCTGAACAACTTAGAACCTGTGAATCAGCAGTGGACATCGTTGCAGAAAATAATCCCGCAAGAACCATTCCAATAAGAAATTCCGGTAAGAGTTTTTGACTCATAACGGGAAGAGCTAGTTCAGCATCAAAGCTTCCAGCTTCTGGAAGAATGACTCTTGAGATAAGACCAACTCCGTATGTTAAGAGAGTAAAGAGTATAAAGAAAGCATAGTAGTATCGCTTTGTTTTATTCATATTTTCTGAATCATCTAACGTCATAAATCTAATCATAATATGTGGTTGGCCAATCACTCCAAAACCTGCAAATAACCATCCTAGAATAAAGAGAAAGACACCAAAGAAGTTGTCCATTTCTAGACCGGAGGGCATAAGGCTTAAGTAAGTTGTGGAAACATTATCAAGCTTCGTTACAAGATTTGAAACACCTCCAACTTCTTGAATTCCAAAATAATAGAGGAGACCCATCGAAATAATCATGACGAAAGACTGTGCAGCATCGGTCCAGATCGAGGCCCTGATTCCACCTGAGAGACAGTAGAGAAATACAATGACGGCACCGATGATTGCTCCAGTTGAGTAATCCCAACCAAAGAGGACGTGGAGTGCTTTTGAACCGGCCTTAAATTGAGCGGCAGCATAGATTCCTAGAAAGATAAATGTAACTAGTCCTACTATTTTTCTAAGTTTTGAAAATTCTCCTCCATACCAACGACTCATGACTCCACCAAAACTTAGAAGATTTTTCTTTTCCGTATTCTCTCTTAGTTTCTTATGAACAAAATTTGAAATTACATAATCTCCTAGGATCCATCCAAACATTAGCCAAACAGATTGTAGTCCCGCAGTATATGTAAAACCTATTAGACCAATAAACATATAGCCTGAGTTATTGGTTGCAACTGCAGATAGGGCCGCTAACCATGGGGAGATGCCGTGTCCTGCGAGTAGGTAGTCTGAGTTACTCTTCTCACTTTTAATTACTGAAGAGACTCCAATAAGTATGAAAATGACAAGAAAACCTAGGAAGCTATAAGCAATCATATTCATCGATAAGATCCTTTTGTTAATTTAATTGAAACGATTTTAAAACATTAAGGGATGAACCCCAGTTTTCGCAAAAAGACTTTTTTGAAATTAGGATTTTCCTAACTCCATCTTTTTCAAATCGAATTTCGGAATCATTTAATTGATAATAGCTTATTAATTCTTTTCAAGGTGATTAACTCTATGCCTTTTGTTTATATTTACCCGACGGCCGTAACTTTACTTTTTATTGGGATGTACACATACCTAATTTTTAAAATTAATAGTGCTGAAAAACGAAAGTTGAAAAGTATTAATAAAAGAGAAATTACAGATGCAGTTGAAACAGAATCACCGATAAAGAATCATGAAAGTAATCTTAAAAAACATGGGATAACAGGAATCGAAGGACGCTTTTCATTCATCCGTAAGGCCTTCCCTTTTGTTGTCATTCCTCTTTGGGGAATAATTATTATTGTGCCATTTCTTGATCGTGTGCCAAGTGTTTATATCTCTGTTATTGCCGCTGTTCTCTCTGTTGTTGCCGGTGTTTCGCTAAGGCCTTTTCTTGAAAATCTTTTTTCGGGAATTGTTATCTCTTTTTTTAAGTCGATTAAAATTGGTGACACTGTGATTATTGATGGGCAATATGGTCTTATTGAAGAAATTAGTCTGACATATTCAGTCCTTAAAAGATGGGACTGGAACCGTATTATTATTCCAAACTCCAAGTTGCTCGAAAAAGAAATCGAACACCTTACAATGAACGACCATTTTATATGGGCCCATATCGAATTCTACGTTTCTCCTGAAGCAAGTATCGAAAAAGTTGGTGAGATTGCCAAGGATGTTGCGGCACATTCAAAATACTTTAATGACGTTGAGGACCCAACTTTTTGGGTGATGGGCCTTGAAAAAGACACGATCAAGTGTTGGATTGCTGCGTGGGCAAATTCTCCAAGTGAAGCCTGGGAGCTTAGAAATGATATACGCACTAATTTGATTAAGGCCCTTCAAAGAGAAGGTATTAAATTTCATGAATATAATATTTCACCTAAATAAGCCTCATATCCTTAGGAATTGATGTATTATTTTTCTAATTTTCTTGACTTATCATCATAAATAACTAGAATCATTCTTACTTATAGATCTGAGGTCAGATGCCGGAGTGGTCTAACGGCGCAGTTTGCAAAACTGTTGTTTTCATCGGTTCAAATCCGATTCTGACCTCCAAATTTTATTTTAAAAAAGCCAACCTTTGAGTTGGCTTTTTTGTATCTAGTTTAAATAATTCAAATCAGGTTTCGATTAGTTACAACTCTTAGATGCTTCTAAACTTTCCTACGCTGTCTCTTACTTTCTTAAATTGGCTTGTTTTGTGCTTTGGATGTGCTTAAAAATCGTGTTTAGCTAAAAACTTCAAGTTTTGTGCTTAAAGCACTCTTTGATTTGATGAAACACTGATTAATACTAGTGTCTTGGCAGCTGCACAAAGCTTTACAGAGAGGTCTTCGACGTCGTTATCCATATTAATTTTCACTCAAGTGAGGAGAGAATTAAATGAGCAAGAGAAATAAGATTACAATTATCACGCCTGAGTCAGAAGCATTAAAGCGTCTGCGTTATAAATCAGAGCTATCACTTCGGGATTTATCTGAAAGGATGTCATATTCATTCTCAAGAATTTATCAAATTGAATCAGGTAAGGAAAATATAAGTGAAGCCTATATAAAAAAATTCTTAAGTGCGCTTGAAATTTCATGGGAGGAGTGGAATCTTGAGCTTGAAGGCAGTGATGAATTTTATGAGCTTCGCCAAAAATGTAAGAAGCTTGTCGATGAAATTGAGCCAAAGAAGTTGGAGTTGTTGTATGGATTGCTTGGAAGTTTTTGTTTAAATAAAAACTAATAATTCGAAATATTGAAAATATTTTGCTAACTTTAATGAAGTTTATAAATAAAGTGACATCCACGAGGAAAGCGGAATTAATCGAGTGAGAAATCTTGTAATCATCAGATGAAAGAGTTCAAATCTACCAAAAATGGTAAGTGGAGAAGCGTAAAGATCCCCTTACTGTTAAACGAGATCATGCTTTATTTACGAAATAAAAATTCCATGTGAATTTGTCCTTAAAAGATTGTTCGGCTGGCAGTGTGGTCAGGTAGGAAGAATTCTTAGAATGTTTCTGAAAAGAATCGGCATTGAAAAATATATCACTTTCCACACTCTAAGGGCATGCTTTCCAACTCATCTTCTGGCCACAGGAGCCAAGCTCATGAAGGTCTTACAAATATGCTAATGGGAGAAGAGCCGAACTAGGTAAACTTAATCCCTCAATTAATATACAAAAATTTATGGCACAGAAAAATGACCATTAAAACGTTACTTATTGTTGTAAGGTTCTGAAAATGCATGACTTACTCGTATGGATTCAGAAATCTGAACTAAGATATATCTAGATTTTGTCGATCAAGTATAAGATATCAAAAATGATTTTCATTTATTGCTAATAAAATTGAGGCTTATTAATGAAATATTTTCTTCTTTTTCTTATTGTTTGTTCTCGGGTTTATGCAGGACTAGAGTTTGAAGAATGTAAAGAATTTCAGGATAAATGTCTTAAGGTAAATGGTAAGTATGTCAGCAAGAGAAGTCTAGCTAAGTTACTTAGGGAGAACTCTGATGAAGTTCCTGATGAGTACAAAGATATTTTAAGTTTAGAAAATCTAAAAAAATTACCTCGTGGAAGTGTCATTAAATTGGGAGATTTAGAAAGTTTAGATATTGCTTCGAAAGTGGAAGATATAGCTCGGATTGTTCAGAGTGCAGGGATAACGGATCAAAAAGGTTGTGATGGTTCAGAGGTTCCTGATGAAGAAAGTGAAACTATAGAGCTAAGCTCCGAATCATTAAAAGATGAAGTGGAGCCTTATCTAAAATATACCAGGAGATGGAGTGAGATTGATGCTTCAAAAAAAGAAGCTATTGTTGCTCATATTGCTTCGATTCAAGGCAACTTTTCCCCAGATGTTGATCAAGAAAAAATGATTGCAAATTTAATGGAAAATGGAGGTTTGTTTGGTACGAATTTTCTTGTTCAGGCCCTTGTAGAGTATACTGACGGCGCATTACTCATGAATCGTAAAGAGTTAGGTGATTTGGTAAATCCTATTTTGAAAGACCTTAACCCTGAAATGGCAAAGTATTTCTCTGAAAACTACGGCTTTTTGGAAAAATATGGTGATGAGGATGTTGATTACATAAGTTTAGAAAACTTAGATAAGTTCAACTCTGCTAAAGATATTATTCTCAATGATATCAAAGAACAGGACGAGTTCAGAGCGAAGGAGGATTATCCTGACAGGGAGACTGTTTCTCTTCACTCTTACTTGAGAGCAATGGGTGAGGGGAAAAATGGATTCGAGCACGATACCGTGATAAGAGGTAAGAATCGCTCTATCGTCAGATTGTACGGCAAGAACTCTGTACCTATTTTATATAACAAAGAATTTGGTGTTCACTCTAGGTTTCCTAGTCGTCAAGCGCAGTATGGATTAGGTGGAGTAGAGGTTTATCAGACTTTAATTCATCCCGGATTAGAGATAGCAGGAAAGAAGCTGACTGATAAGTATTCAAAGTATTCGTGCCGTGTAAATTGCGGATTTAAAGCTGGCGGGCATATCTTTGCTTCAGGTCTGCTAGCTTTGGGAGCCACAAGAGTTGGAGACTGGAGTACAGCAGAAAGAGGGGCTGCTGTAGGAATATCGACGCTTGGTGGAATTGTCTCTGGCGCGGGTGAATATGCGGAATGTAAGAAATCTTGTATCAAAGATGAAAAAATTGCAGTGCTTGAAAGTGAAATAGAAGCTAGAAAAACTGAAGAAAAGGCTCGAGAAAAAAATAATGATTACATACAAGCGCAAAAAAATACAGAAAAGATAAAAGAAAAAATGGTAATCGTGGATGATTCCATAGAAAAAGAAAAAGAGAATTTTAAAAATGCAAAGAGTGCGAAAGATAAGCAGCAAGTTCAAAATAAAATAGATGAATTAGAAAGTGAAAGAAAGCAGATTGAGGTCGAAGTGATTAAAGCTCAAAATGATGAATTGAAAGCTCAAAAGGAAGCACAACAAGCTGCGGAAGATGCTGCCGAAGCGAGGAGAGTTGCAGATGAAAAGAAGAAAGAATTTAATAACCAGAATAATGATGGGACGTATCCAATTAACCCTAACTATGAAGATGGACAAAGTGGACCAATTTCACTAGAGGTTTTAGCATGTATTAAAGCTGATTGTAGATTGGTTAGACCAGGGAGAGATACTGAGCTGAATGGTTATAGAATTAATTTAAGCGGAAAAAGTTTGGCTGTTATAAAAGAAGAAATTTCTTGCGAGAAAGGAATCTGCACAGAAAGTAAGAATGATAACCCATTTGGATTATCTGGAAAAATACCAAGCGCAATGGGCGATGATATAACAAATCCAGGTAAGTCTGAACCCTAATTTTTACAAAAGATCTTCAAGCCAGACTTGAAGATCTGCTAGTCTCGTGTGCGCATGAAAGTATGTTTTTACTGGAACAAGGTGCGCCGAAAAGGAATTTATTCCAATCAGTTTATTACCAAAAAAAATACCTCCACCTGAGTCTCCCGGAGCAAGACTAGCTTTATTACTATTTGACATAGAGCCAAGAGTTAGTAAGTAGTAGGTATCTATCTTTTCTGATTTATACTCCTCTAAAAATACCTCGTCTATGTCCTCTATTTGAATTTGGTCAACAAAAGCACTTTTAATTTTTTGGGAGTCAACGAAGCGGCCATCCTTATTAAGTTCCTTACCTCCACCGGTAATGACAAGAGAGTTTGAAAAATTAGTGTCAGTAAGGTTCAGTACAGCAGTGTTAACATCTTTAATTTCTTCATAAAACTCTATTAGGGCGATGTCATAAGAACTTATTGAAGCTTCTTCGTTAGTCGATTTGCCTTCTTCAATTCTTTGAACTTCGTCCGTGTAAGTTTTGTGAATAAAAGTGTTTTTAACAGGGTATTCTTTACTGTTTCCTAGGTGATTTGTGATTATATTTTTGTATCCTGGGAAGTAGTTTAAGTAGACATTTGTACCTTCAGAATACAGACAGTGTGCAGCGGTTAATATCTTGTTTTTCCCTACTTTTACACCTGAACAATGACCATTATTTAATGTGACAGTTGTTGAGAGTGGATGGTTTTCCTTTGAGTCTCCACCCACAATATATGAAGAGGTCATTTTATATTCATTATCACTTATGGGACTTCTTTGACCGCAGGATGAGATGATAGTAAGGAGTAGGAATAGTAAAAATAGATTTTTCATTATATTAGAATACTCGAGATTAATCCTAAGCCCAGCACTTTTGAAAATATTATAAGCTAACTTATAATCTGTCTAATTTTTCAACACTTTATTGGAGATTTAGAAGCTAGTTTTTTAATCTTTCTTTTAGCAATTTTGACTTGAGAGAGAATGAACCCCAAAAAAAAGCAAAGCACAACTTTAGTATTATGTTGTAACCCTCTGTCGCGGAGTAACCAAGACTTGCACCAGTTAAAGGGTACATTCTAAAAGCATAGTAAGAAATTATAGTTAATAATACATCGAGAATTAAAAAGTAAATCCAAAGTTTTACAAAAGACTGCTTCGCTTTTGAGAAAACAGTAAGGAGGTTATACGAACATACTAGTCGTGTTGTATTGATAGCTGCTTCAATGGCTATTAGTGTTTGAAAGGGCTCAGAAATTAATCTCATAATAGGAGAAAAAATTTTAGTTATAGTAGAGTGAAACGGCGTTGTAATGAAGATTATAACTACATAGAAAAGAATATCCTCTTTTTTAAATGAAGATCTAAGGCTGATTAATAATTTTTTAAATTTTGTTAACATATTTTGCACTTTTATTATTTTCTTATTATTTACCACTTTTAAGAAAAATATGCTGATAACAGTGAATATTTTATAAGGTGTTTTATTAGAATTTAGAGAAAGAGTAGAAATTTTGTAGAATAACTCACTAATTTTAGTGAATTTTGGGAGTTATTTAACAAAAGTAGCTTGTTCTTAGTTGAAAACTCATTTATCTCAATGACTTATGAGCATTAACGGATGTCCTCGGTGGGTGGTGGTTGAATATCCAAAACCTAGACCTGAAAGCTAGTTACAAGTTCTATTTTCTTCAAAAATATATTGCCTTAAATTTAATCGGTTGTTTTTACATAAAGTTTACTAATCTTTAAATCTACCAGTGCCTTGCTTCTATTGGAAACTTCCATATTTCTAGATTTATAAGCTTAAACTACCTACACAAGTAAATGAGTTTTAAGCGATAATTTTCAAACTTTTTAAAGCTGTAGGCCTTTCTCTGAATAAGCTTTGCTTTTCGACTTAAACCTTCTGTCTTCTCGTTTGTAATGAATGCTCATCAATTCCAATGGTTTTGCCCAATGGATTTTGTAACTTTCTCATTTCAAGCTCTGCATGCTGATAGTAGGCGGTGTAAACCATCCACGAGCTACACTTACATTTTTCTTGTACACGCTTAAGATCAGAAAAGTTTGTCGCACACCAAAGAACATGACGCCTAAAACGAACAGTTGAACGAAAGCCTTTTACGATTCCTTGAATTGGCTCGGTAAATGGTTTTTTACATGACTTGCAAAAGAATCTTCTCTTGGTGATTTTTAGAAATACTTGTTTGTCACGAATAGGCTGATCTTTAATTGAGACATGTCTTTTGTCGTAACATACTGTTGATGGAGTTGCACATTTTGGACAGACTTCCATTTTAGATGTTTTGTAACAATGAAACCTTAAGGTGTTCTTTAGCTGGTTTGATTCTTTTGAAAATTCTAGTTCCGGAAGTCCTAAAAAGTTGCTAATCTTTCTACCGAACATGAGTTTCTCCTTTTTCATAAAATGTTTTTTCGCGAATTTATTTTATCAGAAAAAGAGCTCATGTTTACTTTAGTGGTTTAGTCTGGGAACAGTGCTTCCCACTCTAGACCGAGAAGAGCCAACCTTGATCGTCTTGTACAGAAAGTAGATCCTGTCGGTCGAACAAGCACTCTCGAATATGATATGAGTGGGAATGTTGTGAAAGAAATTGACCCTGCTGGTAATGTTAAAATTTTCGAGTACAATAAACTAGATAAAATTACTAAGAAAGTACTTCCTGATGACACTTATGAGTTTTCTTACGATAGTCGAGGGAATGTGACGATGGTTAAGAATGCCATTACTCAGATTAACTTTGAGTATGAACACTTGGAAAGTGGTGACGTTGTTTCTGTTGCTGGTACTTTTGGTGTTGGCACAAGAAGTGATCTTCCAAGTCTTGATCTGGAATATGAATATGATGTTCATGGAAATAGAGTTGCACTAATCGATGGAGATGAAGTGACGAATTACGAATATGATATTGGGAATCGACTTAGAAAGATTACAAATCATAAAAATGAAGTTTTTACTTTTGACTATGACTCAAAGAATAGATTGAAGTTAATTACTCGTCCAGGAAGTGAAACGAGTTATAGCTTTCATGATAATGATATACTTTCACAAATTCTCCATAAATCTGGCACAACAACGATCTCTAGCTTTGATTATTTAATTAATGGAATTGGAAATATTACTCAAAAAAGAACACCTGCAGGTGATTTTGATTATGGGTATGATGGTAATAATCAGTTGATCGGTGCGACTAACCCTGAAACAGCTATTGATGAAGTTTATCAGTACGACTCTCTTGGAAATAGAACAAGTGATCAAGGTGGAAGCTATACGTATGACCAGACGGGGCAGAAGTTACAAGAGGATTATAAGAACCTCTATTACTACGATAGTAACGGAAATCTTTCATCAAAGATTGAGAAATCAACGAATAAGACTACTAACTTCATCTACAACTCTGAAAATAGACTCATTGAGTATAAAGAGTTCGATGAACAAGCAAATCTCATTCGTAGTTCAAGCTACGCCTACGATGCTCTGGGACGTCGAATAGAAAAAGTGGTCACAGACTTTCAAGTGCCAGCAAATAATAAAACGAAACGCTATGTTTACGATGGAGAGGATATACTTCTTGTTCTCAATGAGAACAATGAGACAATTTCAAAGTACACACACTCAAGCTTAAGAATTGATGATGCCCTTGCGATTGATAATAAAATAGATGACAAGTCTTACTACTTTTTAAAGGATCACCTTGGAAGCATAGTAGATATTGTAAATGATGACTTGAGCTTTAAACAACATTATGCTTACTCAAGTTTTGGAGAACTCCAGAAAGTTACAGACATTGGTGGAAATGATGTAACTGTAAATCCTATATTAGAACATCACTTTGCATACACAGGTCGTGAATATGATCAGGAAAGTGGACTTTATCACTATCGTGCGAGGGCTTACTACGCCGAGACTGGTCGCTTCTTGCAAACCGATCCACATGCTGGGTATTTTAAAATACCTTTAACTGTTGTCAATAAGTATGGATATGCAAGTAATAATCCTATGAAGTTTGTAGATCCTAGTGGTGAAATCATCGGTGTTTTAACTGTAATTGCTGTTTCTGCTGTTGTTGGTGGAGCTGTAAATAAATTGAATGGAGGAAGTTTCTGGAAAGGCTTTGTTGGTGGAATG
>Ga0100385_1003047_pt1 | contig 15238 bp, 14 predicted proteins | sample CryGeymeta201509_FD_81543 | JGI IMG/M metagenome (GOLD analysis project Ga0100385, IMG submission 81543) | Groundwater microbial communities from Crystal Geyser aquifers in Utah, USA - Crystal Geyser metaG 2015-09 | ecosystem: Environmental > Aquatic > Deep subsurface > Groundwater | place: USA... | reverse complement strand
AGTGTCATTTGTTTTCTTTGCTTCTCTTACATAATGACGTATCGATATTGTTCCAAATCGCAAATGTATCCCTTGTAGGGATGTTCCATCAATTGAGGGAGTATCACGTTTTAAATGATAGTCTTTAAGTTTCTTCTTATCTACTGTAGCAACTGAAAAAATATCGCCAGTTTTTTCATAGCCAATATCTTCAAGAGTCATTATTGGTGCTGATTTTTCTTTTAAAAAATTATCAAGAATTTTTTCACTCATAAAGCTTGCTGTATCTTTTGCAGTGAGGTTTTGAAGCCACTTATTCTTATATGGTGTGTACACGGTGTAAGGATTTCTATCTGCTTTTAGAATTTCATTACCTTCGAAAATAACTTGATCCTTAAATGAATGAAAAGAAACTCTATTCTTGAAAAGTAGGTCTGAAATAATTTGATCTCTTTTAATCGCAGTTGGTTCATAATCCCGGTTTGCATAAACGGATTCAACTTTTTCATTGGAAATAAGGTTTTTAAAAACTTCAAAAGGAGTTGAATGGAAAACGCGAAGGTTAGCCCCAAAGTCTTTCAGCTGTTCTTGTAAGGCCTCAAGTCTTTGGTGAATGAAGTTTACTCTTTTATCTTTTGGATCATTAAAATGGGTTAAGATTTCCTTATCAAAAATAAAGATAGGGATAACTGGAAGGCCACTGCCTAGTGCCTCGTAGAGTGCACGATTATCTTCTAGTCTTAAATCACGTCTAAACCAAAATATAGTCTTTTTCATTATCCTAGAATATCAGAATGTTATTGAAAACAGACCTAGGCAAAACTTGGACAAAGGAGATGAAAAAAATTCAATCTTCTATTAAATATAGAAGGTTAGTGATACTAGTGCGTGAAATAGATAAAGGAATTAAAATGAAGAAGTTAATTATTGCTGGTTTTGCATTTGTTGGAATCATCTTGTTTACAATTATAGCTGCTCTTTTTACTGGATTCAGTGTTCAAAAAGATAGTGAAGGATACTCGAAAGTTTCTCTTTTTTGGGGGGCAATAAAAGTCGATGAGAGAGATAAGAGAGTTAGAATATTTGGAGATTTTGTCGATGTGGATGGTTTAAATAACAAAGTTAAGGTTTCTGATATTGTTGATGTTGATGGTGGAGCACAAATTGTTAATATTGATAATGGAACAATCATTGTTGATGGAAAAGAAAATCTTGTAAAAATAAAAAAAGAATTAGTTTCTAAGGTTGAAGAGAATAAGATTTTTATTCGCAATCATTTCAACTCTTCAAAGCTTGGCGCACTTGTTGCTCTTGGTAAAGATCAGGATGAAATCTATATGGAAGGTAATAAAATAGGTGAAGATGAAACCTATATTCATGTGCAGACAAAAGATAAAGAGATTACAGTCGATATAAAAGTCGAAATGTAAAAGAGAGGGCCATTTCTGGCCCTTTTTAGTTTTTCAAATTTATAAATTCAAATTTTGTAACATCCACTAATCCCTTATCTGTAATTTTAAGAGTTGGAATAACTGGAAGGGCCAAGAATGCCATCTGAATAAATGGTTCGTTCAAATGAACTCCAATATCAACACATGATTTCTTTAGCGCGATAATACCATCATTAATTTCTTTGGCATCGGCAAGGCTTAAAAGTCCTGCAATTGGCAAAGGAAGACATGAATCAACTTTCTTATCTTTAATAACACAGAATCCACCACCAACACTTAGCAGTTGATTCGCAGCTAAAACCATATCGTCCTCTGACTTACCGATGACGATGATATTGTGTGAGTCATGGGCAACACTAGAAGCAATCGCTCCGGATCTTATTCCTGAACCGTGGACAAGTCCTAAGCTAGGTTTTTGTCCCTGCCCATAGCGTTCAAAGACAGCGATATAAGCAACGTCTTCTTTTGAAAATACACCATTGTTATAATCGAGTTTTAAGTGCTCAGTTATGATCTCATCTTTGACGATTCCGATAACATTGTAGTTACCGTCAGTCAGTGAATAGCTTAACTCTTCGAGCTTGATATCTGCTCTCTTCATCGTATTTTGCATTGGTGGATTTGAATCATCTAGCTTTGCTTTGAGATTCTCTTGAAGGGAAAGTTCACTAACAAGTTCTCCCTTGATAAATACTTCTTTAATGTCGACAGAGCGCAGATCATTAAGAAGAATAATATCAGCCTGCTTTCCTGGAGCTACTAATCCCATTCTTTTGAGCCCGAAATGTTTTGCGGCCGAATAAGAAGAAAGGCGATAAGCAACGTGTACTGGAGTATCAAGCTCGTTAATCATTTTCTTTACCATATAATTGATATGGCCTTCATTGAAAATTTCATATGGGTTTCGATCATCCGTACATAGTAGACATTGGCAAGAATTGAAATCATTAACAATTGGAACAAGGGTCTTAAGATTCTTTGCAACAGATCCTTCTCTAATAATTAATCCCATGCCTTTTTGAAGTTTTTCTTTTCCTTCAGCTGCTGTGACTGTTTCATGACAGTTTTGAACACCTGCCGCGATATATGCATTTAGTGCTTTCCCTTGTAGCAGAGGAGAGTGACCATCGAGATTTAAATGTTCAAATGCTTCAAGTTTATCAAGCACTTCATCGTTTCCATTAATTACTCCAGGAAAGTTCATCATCTCAGCAAGACCGAGAACATTCTTATGATCAACGTATTCTTTCATGTTGATGAGGTCGAACTGCCCACCATTCGTTTCAAAACCAGGAAGAGCTGGAATACAAGAGCTAACCTGGACGAAGAGATTTTGATTCATGATTTCACTACAACGTAGAAACCAGTTAAATCCTGTTGCTCCCATGACGTTTGTTATCTCATGAGGATCGCAAATTGCAGTTGTTGTTCCAAGTGGTAGTGTTAGTTTTTCAAATTCAAAAGGATGCATCATCGATGATTCAATATGAAGATGACCGTCAATAAAACCAGGAACAGCAAAGGCTCCTTTTGCATCAATTATTCTCTTCGCTTTTTGATCGTCATATTCTTTTCCAACTCCCGCAATAGTTCTTCCACTAATTGCAATTGAACTATCGGTAATATCACCATTAACAAGATCTAAGATTTTGACATTCTTAATGAGAATATCAATTTCTCCATCTCCTCGAGCTACCGAGAGAACTTTCTTTAATTCGTCGCGCTCAAGTCTTTGGGTTGCTTTATCATTTAGTGCTTTTGTCATAAATATTTCCTATCTAGTTCTGTAGTCAGACATCATAGATTTATGGAAATGATAAGACAAGGTTTGAGCAGGGTTTTGATATTGGAGATTTGAGAAGTTTGTCGAAATGGGGAGTTCTTATTTCTTCATATGGAATGTAAGTATTCTTTTTTGCGTTTATAAATTCAAGAAATGTACCGGGATCGGACAAGTCAGACTCAATGGCGTCATTTAAGAGAAGGTTTACAAATTTTAGTTTATTTCTTGCCAGGTACCATGCATCAATTGATGAGGGGAGATAGTTTGGCTCAAGGTTGTGTGCTTGTTTGAGACGATCGATTTGACTATACTCCTCAATGTGGTGATAAGTTCGGCCTAGCCACAGTAAGTTTCTCTCTTGTCCCGAAACCGCGAAAAGTTGGTTGTCATCGATGAGAATAGTTCTATTGAGATTTAGCTCGAAGAGGCTCAGGTCTTTCTTGTACCTTTCACTAAAGCGACCTCTAGAAGCAACTTGCGTGAGATCTTCAAAAGAATAAATATTTGAAGAATAGCTTAGTAGGGATCTTCCCGTTGAAGTTTTAATTTTCTTTAGTAACTCAATGTTTCGAGCTTCAGATCCACCACTAAAGAAATGGATATCAACATTAGGCCTATTTGCTAATTCTTCGATCATCAAAGCGGCGCCATCATTAATTCTATACCTTTCACTTTCCACCACTACTGTATTTGTATCAAGTTGATCAATGGAGGGAGAGACGAGCGTATAGTCGAGGTCAAAAATGAGATTAATTCTGTCGTTTCTTTCACTCGCAGGATTTCGTTGAGTCGAACATGAAATCAGAATAAACAAGAAAATAGTTGAGATGATAATATTGAGTTTCACCTCTTTCTTATCGGATATTGGGAGACATTTTCTTAAATATTGGCCATCAAATAAGGCTATCGACCTGAATGTTAATAAGTTTTCATACTTAATCACATTTTATACATATTTACCCTTTAGAATTAACTTATAACCTGTTGAAATTTATTATGTTTATACGTCTTGAGAACTTAAACTAAATTAAGCAGTGTACATTTATGAACAGGGCTATTCTGACAATAGCTAAGTAATAAGCATAAAAATGGAGCTGACAATGGGTTTACGAGAGGAAAAGAAGAAAAAGACTCGTGAAATGATTTTGGAGAAGTCGTATCAACTATTCACAGATAAAGGTGTATCTAATGTCGGGATGAGAGAGTTGGCCCAGATTTGTAATTTAGGTATAGGTACTTACTACAATTATTTTAAAAGCAAAGATGAGGTTGTGATTAGCTTACTTGTCGATAAGCTGATATTGAGTATGAAGCAGTTAGGAATTGAGAGTGTTACAAATGCAGAACAGCTTTTAAGTGTATACAGAAAGCTGAATGAGAGTCGAAGTATCTTCGAGTCTTTTATTCCAATTTCGATGAATATTGAGAATGCAATCCATTTAAAAGAAATCAAATCGCTAATTAAGAACAAGTTCTTTGCTGGTAAGGAATTGCAGGGCTTTTACTTATTTGTATCGACTGCGCACTTTTATCTTGGAAATGATAGTGATATTGATAGATTACAGTTTATAAAAAGTATTATCTAATTTAAAACTCGAAGACATAATGGATTTATCGATGTAATAAATCCATGTGAAGCAATTAGACCGAATTTACATTGAAATAAGCAATATTTGTAACTTGCAGTGCACGTTCTGTCCGGTGGTAGAACGTGACAAACAAGTGATGTCACTTAGTGATTTTAAGAAAACGATCAACGATGCTGCACCTCTTGCTAAGCAAGTTTGTCTTCATCTGATGGGGGAACCTTTGGCCCATCCAGAGTTTGAGAAAATTATCGAGTATTGTCATATGCTTGATGTACAGGTTCAAATTACAACAAATGGTTTATTAGCAAAAAAGTATAAAGATCTTCTCTGTTCAAAAAATATCAGACAAATAAACTTCTCCGTTCAAAGTTATAAAGATAATTTTCCAGAAAGGCCCATCGAAGATTATATGCGTTCTCTTTTAGAATTTTGTGACCATCTTCATTCTAGTAATCCAAATACCTATATCAATTTTAGGCTATGGAATCTTGGGGATCGATCCTTTGAGAATGAAAATGTAATTTCTTATCTCGAGAGATACTACAATGTTCAAATAAATAGAAATGTTGATGTCGGATTTAAGAAGTCCAAGAAAGTTGTTGAAAAAATCTACCTCCACTTTGACTCAAGGTTCGAATGGCCAAGCTTTGATCTACCATTTCAGTCGGAATCTGGAAGATGTCATGGAGTTGTGGGTCATGTTGGAATTCACGCAGACGGCAAAGTCGTACCATGTTGCTTGGATAAAGAAGCCAATATTGTCCTTGGAAATATTTTTGAAAATAGTCTCTCCGATATATTAAACTCTAAGAGAGCGACAGCAATGAGAAATGGTTTTAATGCAGGAATTCGAGTGGAAAAATTTTGCCAGCATTGTTCTTTTGCTAATAGATTCTAGTACTTAAGCATATATTACCTCCTATTAAAAATAGCAATTATAAATAAAATGTTTGTAGGGGTATTTATGTTTAAGCCAGTAATTTTCTTATTATTAATGACCAATATAGTTTTAGCAAATGAAGATGTTTTTGATCTCTCAATAGAGGATCTTTTAAATGTTGAAATTGATGTCGCCTCAAAAAATGAAACACCACTCTACCTTAGTCCCGGAAACGTTACTTCATATTCAAAAAAAGAATTTGATCTCTATGGTTTAAATACAATTTCAGATGTCGTTAATTTAACCCCTGGATATTCTATCTTCTATGGTCTTGGAGAGAGAACGCTGGTGACGAGAGGGCGAAAAATAAGTGGTTTTGATAATAATCATCATTTGTTAAAAATTGATGGCATACCTTTTAATCATGCAAGAGCGGGTCGCGTCTTCCTTGAGGAGGAAGTTCCTCTTTACAACTTTCAAAGTATTCAAGTTCTCAAAGGTCCAGCGTCAGCCATCTACGGAACAGGTGCCCTCTCCGGTGTGATTTCATTGAATTCAAAAATTTCAGTGGAAGACCAGACGACTATTCAGGCTGGTTTAGGTTCAGAAAATAGTAGAAGAATTTCTACTAACTATCAAAAGCGCCTTACAAATGGAAAGCTCTTTTTCTCAACAAGTTTCTATATTCAAGATAGTTCAAATGATCTTGTTGGAAATAAAACAGAACAGTGGAGAAATCGAGATTCTAAGGAAACTACTTTTATCAATTCTTACTATCAAATTGATACAGGATCTTTGAAAGGGTTTACTCCTGGATTACGTATTTCTAAAAAAACGAGTGGAATGGGAGCGGGATTCTTTGGAAGTTCGGTAGGAGAAGATCAACTTAATGAGATTAAATGGTCAATCGTATCGCCATATTTAAAATACGAAAAAGAGATTTCAAGTGGTCTTAAATTAAACTCGTATATCGTCATGAATGAATCTAGTGAAGACTCAGTGTTTGGAAATCGGACACAAAATAATATTAACAGATATAAGATTTCATATCGTGAATATGAAGCTTACATGGATATAAATAAGAAGAGCAAGAGTGGAGACTATACTTTCGGTATTGATCTAAAAGACAATTATAGAAAAGGAAATCCTGAAACATTTAATTATTCAGGCACGATCTCTTCTTCGAGTACGAATCTCTCAACTGACTCTGATCGCCTTAGTGTTTATTCCGCGTTTTTGGAATATGCAAAGAAGTTTAATTATCTCGAAGGTGTTTACTTAACACTTGGCCTTAGGGAAGATCAGACGAGGGCCTTGAATACAAGTTTTGAACAATTATCGCCACGTGCTTCAATCGTCGTTGATTTTGGGAGACAACAATTAAAATTTCTCTATAGTAAAGCAATGAGAGCGCCTAATCTTAAGAATCTTCTTATTAATAAAGATGCGATTGAGGAGAGAAAAGCTGAAGGAAAAATCAGTAGTGACATCCCGACTTCTATTGAGGCAGAGAAATTAGAGAACTTTGAAGTTGTTCATCGTAGTGCATTTGGAAACTTCTTGTTTAAGGAAGCGGTTTTTATTAATTACCTAACGGATGAAATAACCCGTGAACAGAGAAATGAAAAAGATGTCTACTTTAATAAAATTGGCTTAAGCAAAGCATATGGTTATGAAGTCGAAATACTTTATACGAATACGAAATTCAATTTTGGCGTTAATTACTCAAGATCACTTGCAAGGTATAAAACAAGTAGTGGAGAAACCGAGCAAGATGGAGTTCCTAGTGAAACGATAGCTTTTAAAACATCTTTTATTCCGATGGAGAGTTTTAAGATCTCTTTAAGTGGTCTTTTTATCGATCAATTTAGAACCAATCAGGTAAACAAGCGCTTTGCCGGAGGAACAGTTATCAATAGTAAAGTGACCTATGAGTGTGCAAAGGACAATAGTATAGCTTTAGAAGTTACAAATATTTTTGATAAGAGAATTGCAAATACTTTAAATGGTTCACTTATTGATGTTAATCCTGGACGAAGAATAGAAGTCTTGTGGAGCATTGGGATATAATTTGAAAATACTTATAACATTAATATTCTCTCTCTATACTCTAGGGCAGTCTGTTAGTACAACAGAAGTTGAAGCTGCGCTGATCTTTAGAATTGCACACTTTGTTGAACAGCAAAGTACAAGTGTCGCAAAGTTTTGTGTTTTTGGAGACTCTGAAATCTATCATGTTTTAAAATCTAATATCGAAAATAAAATGCTTGGCAAAAGAAGAGTTGAAGTAGAAATCACAAATAATAAAAATCTTCGAAAAGCAGAATGCTCAATACTTATTCTTGCACACGAAGTGAAATCGGAGTCAGATAAGGCGCTGATGATGGAAGTTTTTGGCTTTGTGACAATCTCTCTCTCTGAATTAAATGGTCAATATTCTCATATCATTTTAAGGAGAGAAGATAAGAAAATTAAATTTGATGCTAACTTAACAAAGATCAAGCTGGACAATGTAAAGATAAGTTCAAAACTGCTTCGTCTAGCGGATAGGACCTACTAATGAAGAATTTAAAGCAATTATTCTTTAGGTACTTTGTTGCTCTCTTAGCGATTCTGGCAATGGCCGTATCCATCATGTTCTATGCTCAGTATACGAAACTATTTCAATACTTTGTTGATGAGTCAGTTGAGTCTGCGCACTCATTGGCGATTAACTTAGAAGCAACAGTTCTCTTTGAATCACTTGAAGACTTTCAAGACCTTACTCGAAATCTTAAGTTTTTCACGATGGAAATAGAAAAGGGAGATAAGCTATTCGCAAGAAATGGCTTCTATGATTATACTGTATTAAAAAAAAGTGGTGAGAACTATGATTATAGAAATGGCAAAATCTCAATAAAGACACCAATTCTAAGTCAAGGTGATGAGATTGGTATGCTCTACGTAACTTACGAAGATAATAAGCTTAAGAAATTAATCTATGACCAATTAATATCGCTTTTTATCTTCGGTATGGTCTTCTTTGTTTCACTCTTATTACTTCGAAGACATTTAATCCTAGTAATTCTTAAACCTATTACAAGCCTCAGTGATTCATTTCAACAGATTATTTCAAAGAATGATTTGAGTATTAGGGTTGAAGAAGATCAAAGAATTGTTGAAACAAAAATCCTTGTTGATTCATTTAACTCGCTACTACTTTTTCTCGAAGTTAATGCTCAAAAACTAGACAACTTGAATAAAACTCTCGAAAATAAAGTCAAAGAAAAAACAATTAGTCTCGAAAATGCACTCGAAAATCTTAGAGAAGCTCAAAGTTCAATTGTTGCACAAGAAAAACTCGCTTCTCTCGGTGGACTAACGGCTGGAGTTGCTCACGAGATTAAAAATCCTCTTAATTTAATTATTGGAAGCTCGACACTCATTAAAGATATTCTTGTTCCAGACTTAAAAGCAAAACTTGAAAAGATTGAATCTATCGACTTCAATTATGTCTCGACTCTTTCAAAATTTGTTGATTCTTCTGCCCTCATTACAACTAATGGTCGACGCATTGATAGTATTATTAAGAGTATGTTACTCCTTGCCAGATCTGGGGATGCAACATTTATTGAGTCTAATCTTAGTGAGCACCTTGAACGCTCACTTGATCTTGCTTACCATTCATTCAAAGCAAGGCAAAACTTTGTTAATGTATCAATTGAAAAAGATATTGAAAATGATTGTATCTTTAGTTGTCTACCTCAAGACATCGAACGAGCATTTATCAATATTCTTGATAATATCTTTTTCGCGTTAAATGCGAAGCATAATGGTAAAGGAACGAAGGCAGAGCTTTCTATTTCTTTAAAACAAGAAGGTAAAGACTGTATCATAAAAATGAAAGACAATGGTACGGGAATGAGTCCAGAAACTTTAAAAAAGGTATTTGAGCCTTTCTTTACTACAAAGGACCCTGGTCAAGGAACCGGACTAGGAATGTCGATTGTTAATGATATTATTGCTGCTCATAAAGGTAAACTCTTAGTGAAGTCTGAACTTGGTGAAGGGACCGAAATCGAAATTCAATTTAAGAAGGATACCTAGTGAGTGTACTTTTAAGTGGCTTTGTTGCTTTTGGAGAGCTTAGGTCAAACCCGACGGAGAGATTAGTTGATACTTTAGAGTCTGAAGCTGTTAATACAATCCTCCTCCCCGTTAGTTATGAGAGAGCATTTACTGAGTTAGAGCAAGCGATACATATTCTATCTCCAGATACTTTGATTATGACTGGAGTTGCAAGTAAACGAAAATGTATTTCTCTTGAAAGAATTGGTATTAATATAATTGATGCTGAGATTCCTGACAATGATGGAGTGGGGATAAATGGCACTAATATTGATGCTAGTGGAGCGGATGGAATTTTTAGTAATATAGATCTTCAAAAAATCTATCATAAGTATGATCACAAAAACTTACTACCATTAGAAATATCAAATACCGCCGGAAGTTATGTTTGTAACTATCTCTACTACAAGGCCCTGAATCAATTTAAAAACTCGATGGATATCATTTTTATTCATGTACCACTAACAAGTGATGATGACCCAAATTCGACTATCAAATTTCAAGAGTTGGAAATGTCGATGCGACTATTAGTGAGCTTGATGTGCTAGTGGATTAGTACCTGATGTCTTTATATCCATAATAGCTTTGTTTATTGCTTCTACATATTTTTTGAAGGGAGAAATTTTAGATATTCCTATATAGTATTCCCCCGAACTTAGTGGGGAATCACTTTGATAATGAATATTCTTGGAGAGTTTAGGTGCTGTTTTTTGTATATTTAAGAATTGTGTTTTCGTCGTGATGAAGTAATCTATTCGCCCTCGAACAAGCATTTCAACAAGTTGAATATTCTTTGTTGTAAATTGAAAATTATTTGGATTACGATTGATTAATGAATCAACTTCTTGACCATATTTTAGGCCTCTTTGTATCCCGATTTTATACGAACCAGGACTCTTGAGAACTTCTTTTGTAAGTGGCTTATCTGTCCTCGAAAATAGAAAAGATTCATCAGTTATATAGCTTTTCGTGTAAATTAAAAAATCTTCTCTATCTCTTACAAATGTTAAAAAGAAAACACCATCATATTTACCGTCTTTTATTCCAGACAAGCATCTCTCAAAAGGCAATGCGGATAGTTCGATTTTTTCTTTTATTCCTGACTGTGAAAAAATGAGATTTACCAAATTTGGACTGAGACCAGTGACTTTATTATTAGCGACAACAATCCATGGTTCGAATGATGTGCTACATAATTTAATACTTTCTGCGCTTGTCGAAAAAGAGAAAATGATGAAAAGTAGTGTTACAATAAAAGATCTCATGACTTAAAATTTTAGTTGTTTATTTGCCATTCTGTAAACAGTATAGGTAATTATTAACGTGAATCTCTAGTCTGAACTGTTTACTTGTTGTAGAATTAAAAGATGGAAATTCCAGCTCTAAAGTTTAAAAACAATTCTCAATTAAATAATTTCAAATTTAATGAATGTGCCCGCGAATATAGCGGCTGTTCGTACTGTGTTGATCGGCTTCGCTTGATTGAAAGAACCTCAAAAGTTACACCGAAAAAAGTAGGACAATTTGTAACTCTATGGAAGCGAACCAATGACAATCTTACATCTCCCCTCGACCTTGAAGACGACTTCGACTTTGTTATTATAATTTGTCGAAGTGATAACCAGGTCGGAAAATTCATTTTTCCAAAGAGTATTCTTTTGGAAAAGAACTATATTAGGCTCTCATCAAAAAGCTCTGGTGGAAAGAGAGGATTTAGGGTTTATCCAGAATGGGATCGACCAGTAAGTAAGCAAGCCGTAAAAACAAAGAGTTGGCAGGCTGGTTTCTTTAGTCGGGGGCTTGAGATCGATGCTGTTTATTTAGAGAATATAAGCCAACCTGATTGATATTCTCTATACAAATATAAAAGCTATCTATTTCCTCTAATAACTTAAGGAGTGTAGTCTTTTAGTATCAAAAGGAGCTTTATGAAATTAAATGAATTAATAGATAAGCATAATAAAGAATTTAGTACATATTATAAGGGGGAGCTCTACAGTCACACTCCAATGGCATTGTTTGCATTGAAGGATTTAGGTGCAAGTGATGAGAGGCTTGAAGAGTTTTATGAGTTCGATGTTAAGAAGCTAGAACCGATAATGAATCCAACTTTCCTAATCGATAATTCCAATTGGGAAAAGCACTTAGGAAATTATAAATACGAAGCTTCTTACATTGATTTCTTTAGATGTCGTGTGCAAGAGGACGGCGTTGAGTTGACTGTACAGAAATATTTCGATGTTCTCATGAAAGGAGTCGGAGCTGCTGCATTTCACCCCATTATTCGATTATCGTATGCAATTAGAGAAAATAATGAAAATGAAATTATCATTAGCTTGGCCACTTGGGCCGCGAGCTATATAGATTTAGGTGTAAGTCCTTCTTTGGATGGTGATAAAACATTTCTTGATGTTATTGGCTCGCTAAAGCAGATCAACTTTAATCAAGGCCTACAGGTAGAGGGAAAAAATATTGTTGAGAGAATGTCCACTGTCTCGAAAACACGTGAGTATAAAGAGTGTGTACAAAAGATTTCACTGACAAGTTCTCATCGAGATGAACTTGAAAAAATACTTTTATGGCTATTTTCTCAGTCGAATAATTTTACACTTCTTCATGGAGTTACATCACACCATGCATTTGAATCATTAGTAAAATTTTCAAAGCAAGAGGAACTCTCAAGGGGCTATTTAGTTAAAGCTATTTTGGCCGCTTATTTGTCTACAACTGGTGTATTTGCGCCAGACTTAGATTGGCGTTATCCAAGCTTTGAAAACCTACCTAGTTGGGATGTGATAAAACAAAAGGCTATTTCTAGCAATGATGATCATGTTATTAAACTCGTGCATGTCTTAGGACTTAAGGATAATTATCGAAATGATGGTGAGTTAAGATATGCTTGTTTAGTTAAGCTAGGTTTGATTAGTAATTAAGTGTCTTGAAAATAAAAAAGCCAGACTAGGTCTGGCTTCTTTATAAAACTGGTACTCCCAAGGGGATTCGAACCCCTGTTACCGCCGTGAAAAGGCGGTGTCCTAGACCGGGCTAGACGATGAGAGCGTAACCTTAAATTCCCGGATTTGTCTAAACATGGTGATCTCGCTGTGACTCGAACACAGGACCCTCTCCTTAAAAGGGAGATGCTCTAACCAACTGAGCTACGAGACCGTCATTCTGTTTAGGTGAGATTGAATATAAGGGATGAGCCTTTAGTCGTCAATACTAAATTTCAAAAAAGTGTAAAAAAGTACAAAAAAAGTGGTCAACTTTCTTTGTTTGTAACTGTTCTTTTTTTCAACACACCTTGCCTTAATGCTGTGAATCCTATATTTTATCGACGTTTTACAATTTCAAGCGATGTGGTTAACAGTGGAAAATAATCTCGAAAATTCAACATTTAATAAAAAAGTTTCCTTTCATACTTTAGGTTGTCGCCTAAATTTCTCTGAAACAGGAACAATATCTCAAGGCTTCGTCGATCGTGGTTATGATATTGTTGAGTTTGGTGAGTCGGCGGACGTAACTTTCATCAATACATGTACAGTGACTGATGCGGCAGATTCGACTTGTCGTAACCTTATACGAAAAGCATATAAAGCTTCACCTGAAGGAAAAATTGTTGTTGCTGGTTGTTACGCTCAGATGGATGCTCCAAAGATCGCTAAGATGACAGGGGTAGATCTTGTTCTGGGTACTAGTGAGAAGTATAAAGTTTTTGAATATTTAAATGAAGAAGAAACTGATGCTATTCATATTGATAAGTCGGTTGACTTCTACGGAGCGGCGACAAGTTCTGTCGATGGACATACTCGTTCGTTTTTAAAGATACAAGACGGATGTAATTATGTTTGTTCATTTTGCATCATTCCTTTTGCCCGTGGTCGCTCAAAGGCAGTATCAATTGAAAGTGCAATAAGTGAAGCGAAGAAGTTACTTGCAAATGGTTTTAAAGAAATTGTTTTGACTGGTGTTAATATTGGTGAGTATGAGTCAACAAGCGGTGAGAAGCTCTCTGATCTTGTTAAGGAACTCTTGGCCCTTGAAGGACTTGAAAGACTAAGACTTGCAAGCGTCGAGCCTAACACGATCACTGATGAGCTCTTAGAGGTGATGAAGAGCTCTCCAAAATTTCTTGATCATTTTCATATTCCACTTCAAAGTGGCGATGATACGATTCTTACAAATATGAGAAGAAAGTATTCTGTTGAAGATTATAAAGGGATTATCAATAAAATTATAACGGCATTTCCAAATGCTGGAATTGGTGCCGATATCATCTGTGGTTTTCCTGGAGAGACGGAAGAAAACTTTCAAAATACTTTTAACCTTTTAAAAGAGCTCCCAATAACTCACTTTCATGTTTTTCCATATTCAAAGAGAAAGAATACGATGGCCGGGAAAATGGATGATCATATTCAACATCCAGTAAAGAAGCAAAGAGTGAAAACCTTAATTATGTTAGGGGATGCTAAGCTTAATATGTTCGCAGAGGATCAGGTTGGTTCAAATAGTGAAGTCCTTTTTGAAAGAGAAAATAAGTTTGGTTACTGGGAAGGATATACGACAAACTTTGTAAGAGTATTTGTTAAGTCGTCGCAGGATCTTAAAAATCAAATTATCAATGTTCAGTTAACTGAATTCAAAGAAAATAAGCTCTATGGAGAGCTTATTAATTAAAAGTAATATATAGCGAATAATCATCTTCACAGTATATTTGAGAATAAGTTTCGCCACCTAATTCTGGTGCGCGAAATTTAATTTCTCGACATTCTTTTCCATCAATATTTACGACTTCAACTTCCTCTGAAAAGAAGTTTTTACAATCATCAGTTGAATGTGGATAAGAAGGGCTTCCTCCAAGCACTGCATAATTAATTAATTTATTTGTTCCTCTTACTGTCGACTTTAAATGAGGGTGACCAGCAGGCATATTCTCAATTTCATCGCGTGTAAATTTCTTTGCACTAATCATCCCAACTTGCATTATTTTTGCTTCGCCATCGCAGACAGCAGAGTTATATTTTCCCTTTGCTGCGAAGAAATCTTCAACACAATTTCTCTTTGTGCTAGGTTTCGATTTCGACTTTCCAGAGTACTTAGCCTTCAATTCCAGATTGAACATAAGCTTTTGCATTGGAGTCATGTACTCACCAAAAGAGAATGCTGAAAATGAAATTATAATGACTAAAAGTGCTTTCATAAAAATCTCCATAAGTATTTAGATACTTTGGTATTTGCATTAATTATGCCAACTTTGAGGTTTTAAGTGTTTGATTTTTAAGGATTGCTTCAGTTTAGATCTGTATAAAATATAGCATCGTCCAAAAAGTTGACAGTTTTTTTACTTTTATTTCACCAATCATTTACCAGATTCAAACAATCCTCTACAAAATTTAAATTAGGATTAATTCATACCAAAAACAGGAGAAAGTATTTGAAACCAATTCTT
>Ga0100385_1003045_pt1 | contig 15243 bp, 10 predicted proteins | sample CryGeymeta201509_FD_81543 | JGI IMG/M metagenome (GOLD analysis project Ga0100385, IMG submission 81543) | Groundwater microbial communities from Crystal Geyser aquifers in Utah, USA - Crystal Geyser metaG 2015-09 | ecosystem: Environmental > Aquatic > Deep subsurface > Groundwater | place: USA... | reverse complement strand
AGTTGCCGTATGACTGCAAAGGTGAGCTGTATGGAGCGCTGGAACGCTTTACTCTCGTTGTCCAGGATTGGCGCAGTATAACTGACCACAGCAACCCCGTTTCGCATGGAGACCGACGGGTAGGATAGACGACCCGCGTTCACCTGAAGGTTCACAATTCCGGACTTCTGGAGAATGTCTCCCTGTTCGTCCCGTGCGGTGACCACAATGGTAGTAGTTTCGTCACCATCACCCTTCATTTTTTCCATACCCGGTTGGACATGGAGACGGAACGTTTGCTGCTGTGTAAATGCAGGGAACACGATGAACACCAATAGAAGAAATATCAATTGCTTCATAACTGCCCCGCCCTGCTGATTAAGCGAATAGCTGATTCAGGCGGAAAATAATCCGGAATCGTCTTATATTCCTTGTCTACCGGTGAAGACGGTTGCCGATACCTGAACCAGGCATACCCCGCAAGGCCACCAATACCCAACAGAATCACCAATATCAAAATCAGGCATCCGCTGCAGCAGCAGGACCTTTTCTTTGGTGGGGGCAGCGTGTAGGGCTGAGGCGCTGCCGGCGGTACCGGCCCGGCGGAGGGTTGATGAAATGGCGGTTGAACGGGAGCGGAGGGAGAAGGCGCTTGCAGAGGTTGAAAAAACTCTGGAAACATCTGCCAGGCCGGCATCCAGGAACCCATCCCCTCCCGCCAGCACTGGGACTGGGCTGTCACCTGGCCGGATGCCACAAACATCCGTATCTCCGCCTCTGTGTACGGGCCGGACTGCTCTACTCCATTGCCAATGTACAGATCCCGGTTCACTTGCCCCCCTGAAATTCCAGCTCTGGCCTACAATTCCACCAGCATGAACAATTTTTCAACCAGTTATTCGGGAACTCTTTGTTTCTCCTTGATGTTGAATTAATTCTAACATAAAACAAATAATCTGCTACCAGCATTTTTGCAGAAACTGAGAAGCCAGAATCAAATCGGTTCGTATCAGGAGAGGGAGTTGACTGGATGAGCAGAATAACGCTATTATCTTGCTCATGAATAGAGCACAGGACTCACAGAACCCAAAACAACGATCCATCATCCTCTTCGGGACCTGGGCAGAGGAGAATCTGGGGGATGACTACATGCTAAGTTCCGTGATTCGGGGAATCCGTGGCCACGATCCCGATGTGCGCCTGATGATTTTCACCGGAGATCGGGCCATTACCTCCCAACTGCTGGAACGGGAAAACCTGATGGACAAGAATATTGTTCTTATCTATACGGGGAGAAAAGGACTCCGGGAACCCGGACTGCCTTTTGTTCAATCATTCTCCTGGTTTTTCAAGAACATAGCGGAAATTTTTCGCGCGGATTTTCTCCTGATCGGACCGGGAAATCAACTGCAGGACGTGACCATGCGGATGCGAGTTTTGTTCTTCATCAGCCGGGGCGTGCTGGCCTGGTTTTTTCGAACCCCCTATGCGTATTTCGGGATCGGCTATTACCAGATCCGAAGTCGTTTCTGCAGATGGATATTTCGAAAGAACGCGGATGGCGCCGCTTTTGTTTCCACGAGAGATGAGGGAGGCGCAAGAGCAATCCGGAAGCTGGGAGTAAAGGGCACGGACGTGCTTGGTCTGGCCGACGTCACATTCAGCTATCCATGGACTGAACAGCAGCAAGAACCAAAGACAGATAGACAACCGCTCATCGGATTTACCCACAGGGTATTTCTTCCACCTGTGTTCGAACAGAAAGTGGTAGAGAACATGGAACACTGCCTCGCCGGGCTGTTGACGCATATACAGACAAAAATGAACGCCCGCTTCCGCTTCTTTCCCTTCTACGAGGCCAGCAAATGGAATGACCGGGTGGCATTGTCACAACTGAAGAAAAGGCTTGCCCCGGATTTTCCGGTGGAAATCGCCGAATGGCATACACTTTCCGGGCTCCGGAATCAGATGATGGCATGCGACGGATTCATCGGCATTCGCTACCATTCGGTGCTGCTATCCGTGCAGAGTGGCATTCCGGTAATTGGGATCAGCTACGCCCATAAAACCCGACGGTTCATGGAAGAGAATGGGTTGCAGGATTATGTCATTAACGCTGAAAAAGTAACGGGACCCGACCTGCAGGATATCTGGTTCCGGCTATGGTCAGAACGAAACAGTCTGCCGAACCGGTATGCTAAAATAAGATCGCGGGAAGCTGATCTGGCCCGCTGCCATACCCAACTGCTGTTTGACAATCTCAAGGCGAATTGAGACCGCTGCGCTCCACGATTTTTCATAAATTGAAATTGGTTTCGCCGTTTTTTCGGATGTCGACGGTTGCGTCGGGAAACCTACTCTTGCATATATTTTTTGCCGCAATTCCGCTGCAGTGGCAGGGGCCCAGCTTTTCGACCCCCATTTGTCGAAGTCTGTGAAGAACATCGTCTATGTCATTCTCACACTTATCCATCAGGTGGAAACCGCCCGCCAGCAATAAGGGCTTGCAATTTCCCCCCACTATTTCTGATGCCGTCTTCAGCATCCGGGTGATTCCCGGATGGGCACAGCCGGTAATCAGGGCAAAGCCCTTCTCCCCTTCTGCAACCAGTCCCTGTTCGTTTTTCCGCTCTCCTTTGTAGAGCCCCTCAATTTCTCCGGTCAGGAAAAACCCGTCCTGAATAATCGTAGGCGTATTGTTGATGTGAAGGGAAACCCCGGTCATTAATACCTGTTCCTTCAATTCCGGTGAAAAGGAAGGAAGAAAATAGACATTGAGCCGGGATGGAGCCGGATGTGCCCCAATGAAATCCAGTAAGCCACCGGTGTGATCCCAGTGATCGTGGGAAATAACCACGTCTGTAATTTCCCCCAAATTCACCTTGAAAAAATTCAATCCCTGCTGCAATTTTTCCATCGACTCCGTCGTATCAAACAGAATTGTGTCATTCAGCAGAAAAGACAAGCCCCATCCTCGGTCTTTTTTGTCTGGATTCGGATTGTCAAACAGGACTTTGATATTCAGTTTCATGGTGCACCCACTCTACCAGAAAAATCGTGAAAACAAAAAAGCCGGAGATGAAAACATCCCCGGCTTCTCCTGTTTAAAGGTTAATTCAGTTGCGCAATGGTTTTCCGGTTTTGAGCATGTGCTCAATTCGGGCCTGGCTCTTCGGATTCGCGGTAAGTTCCACGAATGCTTCCCGTTCCAGCTCCAGCAACCGGTCTTCACCCACCACGGTGCCTTCCGGAACGCCGCCGCCGGTGAGGACATGGGCAATCTTGGAACCAATGAGCATGTCATGCTCTGAAATGTACCCGGCGTCCAGCATATTGGTGAGACCAAGGATCAAAGCGGTATATCCGACCTTACCCGCAACTTTGACTGTTTCCTTTGCCCGTCTCGGCCTGAAACCTTCCCGGACCAAGGACAATGCCGCCTGCTTTGCGTAGTAGATCTGGCTGTCAGCATTCATGACCTCTATGTCGGTGGGGCGAAGGTGTCCATATATTTCCCGTGCTTCCCGTGCGGATGTAGCTACCTTTGCCATTCCGATGGTCTCAAATACCTTCTGGGTGGCGGTCATGGGATCTGCGGCGACCCGGTTGTCATTGAGTGTCCGAATCAACAGTTCTTTCGTTCCGCCGCCTGCCGGAAGCAGCCCGACACCGACTTCAACCAATCCAATATAGGTTTCCACCGCAGCCACGGCGCGATGGCCATGCATGGTGATCTCGCAGGCACCGCCAAGGGTTAAGCCGTAAGGTGCTGTTACAACCGGTTTTTCACAGTATTTCAGCCGCATGTTTGCGTTCTGAAAGGCTTGTGTGATTTCTTCCACTTCCCACCAGCGACCTTCCTCAGCCGCCTGGAGGAGCATGAAAATGTTGGCGCCAGCACCGAAATGCTGGGCCTGGGAACCGATCACCAGGGCTTCGTACCTGTCTTCCACCATATCCACGGCACGGTTGAGCATTTCAATAACCTTGTCATCCACAGTGTTCATCTTGGTATGGACGCTGCAGCAGATCACACCGTCGCCGAGATCCAGGATATCGGCACCTTCGTTTTCCGCCAGCACTTTGCCGGTGGATTTCAGTTTGTTCAGGAAGATTACGTTGTCCCGAACGGGAACTTTCACGTAATCCTTTTTGATAAGATCAAAGTAGTAACGGTCCCCGTCGATAGTCTTGTAAAAGGTCTCTCCGTTTTCCAGCAGAATATTGAGTTTTTCCGGCACATCATAACCGTCTGCCTTCATCCGCTCGGCGGATTCCTTCACGCCAATGGCATCCCAGATTTCAAACGGTCCCAGGTCCCAGTTGAATCCCCACTTCATGCCGTTGTCAATGTTGACAATATCATCAGCGATTTCTCCGAGACGGTTCAGGGAGTAAATGAGAGTAGATGCCGTGTTCTTCCATGCCAGCTTTCCGCCGGGGTCATCGGTACTGATGACTACTTTAATTCTTTCCCCTGGATCGGAAACCTCTTTTGCCTTTTTGATGCATTTCCAGTCCGGTTTTTCCGCAGGCACATATTCCATGGTGGCCAGATCCAGTTGAAGCTTCTGCTTATCTTTATCGCGGGTAAAGAATCCCTTCTTGACTTTCCGGCCCAGCAGGCCCTTTTCCATCATTTTCTCAATAAATTCAGGCATCTCGAAGGTATCCCGCATTTCGTCATTGACAAGGGCCTCATAGGAATTCTTGACCACATGGACCATGGTATCAATTCCAACCAGGTCGTTGGTTCCGAACACGGCACTGCCGGGACGGGACATGGCTTTACCGAGAACAGCATCCACCTGCTGGGGAGTGAGCCCGTCCTCCAGTGCAATCCGCATAGCATTTGCCAGAGCGAATACACCGATTCGGTTACCCACAAAGTTCGGTGTATCTTTTCCGAGGACCACTCCCTTGCCCAGGGTATTTTCACCGAAATCCTTCATGAAATCCATCAGGTCCGGATCTGTCAATTCACCTGGAATCAGTTCCAGAAGTTTCAGATAACGGACAGGATTGAAGAAATGCGTTACCAGAAAGCGTTTCTTCAGTCCATCCTCAAAATCTTCCGTCATCGATTTGATTGGGATACCGGAGGTGTTGGATGACAGAATGGCATCCTCATTCAGATAGGGAGTTATATTCTTGAACAACATCTTCTTGATGTTTACGTTCTCAACGATTACTTCCACAACCCAGTCACAATCTTTCAATTTGTCCAGGTCATCTTCCAGGTTTCCGGTTTCGATCAGCTTCAAAACCGTTTTATTGAAAATCGGAGAGGGCTTCTGTTTCAGGAGCTGCTTTTTGGATGTTTCCGCGATTGAACTGCGGCTCTGCCCTTCCTCCAAATCCTTCGGGACAATGTCCAGCATCACAACGGGGATCCCGGCACCTGCCAGATGGGCCGCAATACCGCTTCCCATCACGCCGGAGCCGATTACTGCCGCTTTTTTAATCTTTCTTTTCATGACTTACCTCACATTCTCTCTTACGGTTAAACCCGTTCCAGCAGGGTTGCAATGCCCTGGCCGCCGCCAATACACATTGTTCCAATGCCCAGTTTTGCGTCCCTGCGAATCATCTCATACAGAAGGGTGGTCAGTATCCGGGTTCCCGAAATGCCGAGGGGATGTCCCAGTGCGATGGCGCCACCATTTACATTCACTAGTTTCGGATCAATCCCCAGCTCTCCAATGGATACGATAGACTGCGTTGCGAATGCTTCGTTGATTTCCCATAAGTCAATGTCACCCACTGCCAACCCGGCACGCTCCAGCAATCTTCTGGATGAATAAATCGGGCCCAGCCCCATCACTTCCGGCTCCAGTGCACGAACTGCGGTTCCCTTGACCCGAGCCAGGGGCTTCAATCCGAGTTCCTTTGCCTTGTCCGATGACATGAGAATCATGGCAGATGCGCCATCGGAAATGGGAGAAGAATTCCCCGCCGTGCAGCGTCCCGTTACCCGGAAAACCGGCTTGAGTTTTGCCAGAACTTCCATGGAGGTATCCGCCCTCGGGCACTCATCGTTGTCCATGAGAACAAAACCCTTGGGTACTTCTTTCCCTTCTTCCCAGATGTGAACTTCACCGCTTTTGGGGTTGACCATCAACGGAATGACTTCATCCTTGAATTTGCCTTCCTTCTGAGCGGCGATGGCCTTCATATGACTTTCATAACCGAAGTGGTCCAGTGCCTCTCTGGACAGGTCATACTTGTCGTCATAGCGGTCTATGACTTTCTCCGCCGTTTCCCCCATGGGAACAAATGGGTTTGGAACATCGCACTCGATAAATCGTGGGTTCGGGGAAAATTTATTCCCAATCATGGGAACCCGACTCATGCTCTCACATCCGCCTGCGATGAAAATGTCACCGGCGCCGCTCATGATGGCATGGGTGGCAGCATGGAGGCCAGTCATGGCGGATCCACAGAACCGGTTGATTGTCGCTGCGGGGACCTCCACCGGCAATCCCGCCATCAGGCATGCGATACGGCCCACATTCATTCCCTGTTCAGCTTCCGGGAAGGCGCACCCGATGAGGACGTCCTCGATCTGTTTATAGTCAAACTCACCTGTCTGCGCCAGGCATCCGGTAATGGCCTTTTCAAGGAGATCATCCGGCCTCGCCATGGCCAGCAGACCTTTTTTGCCGCGCCCAATCGGGACTCGTTTGGCGGCAACAATCACTGCGTCACGCATGTCATCCTCCTTACAGATTTTCAGATACAGTCATTATAAAACTGAATGAGCGCTCATTCAAGTTTTTTTATGGTTTTTTTTGGAATAATTGCAGTTATATGATACATTATTGCAAGGAGAAAAAGATGGTTAATTTTAACTATACATCTCGTGAAGTGACTGTGAAAATTGTTTACTACGGGCCGGGTTTGTGCGGAAAGACCACCAGCCTGCAGCATATTTACAAACATATTCCGAGAAGTAAGAAAGGGAAAATGGTCTCCCTTGCCACACAGACCGACCGTACCCTCTTTTTTGATTTCCTTCCTATTGAGCTGGGTCAGATTAAGGGGTTGAACACCAAGATTCAGCTTTATACCGTGCCTGGCCAGGTGTTTTATGATGCCACCCGCAAGCTGGTGCTCAAAGGGGCAGACGGCATTGTATTTGTGGCCGACTCTCAGAAAGACATGCTCCAGGCCAACATCGACAGTTTTGGCAATTTGATTTCCAATCTCCGGGCCCTGGGCTTTGAACTGGAAGAGCTCCCCCACGTGATTCAATACAATAAGCGGGATCTTGATAATATTCTGGGTGTAAAAATCCTCAATAAAGAAGTGAATCGGTTCAACGTACCCCACTTCGAAACTTCTGCGATCACCGGTGAAGGTGTAGTGGAAACCCTGCGTGAAATTGCGCGGATCGTCCTGTTGAATATTTCGGAAAAATATGACGTGGAACTGGAAGAGCTGGCGGCAGAGGAATTCCTGGCCCAACAGGAAGATGACCCCATCTCAGAAATAGACGACATTTATGTCCAGGAGATGGATGATTCTATCTCGCTGTCAGATCTTCCCTATCCTGACTCTTTTTCCGCCGACCTGGAGGAATTGAAAGGGGATGAATTGTCAAATTCCTATGAAGTCCAGTTACTGGAAGAATCTGTCGATTCCGCCAACATGGAAGTGGAAGAACTATCCGCAGATTCAGAAGTTATGGATGAGAAGGCAGATCCTGAAGCCTCAGTTGATGACGGCATTCAAGCTTTCCCCGGAAATCCTATCAGAATTGACCGGTATCATTATTCCCTTCCCATCACCATTGAAGTACCGAAAGATGTGGACCTGAGAAACATGCGTTTCACTGTGGATATCAACTTTCGCAAAAAAGTATAGCCTCCAGCCGAATGTTGATGCTAAGTTTTAAGCGCTGAATAAAAGAAACACCGGAGTCGACAGCACGGGCCATCTTTTCCTGTCCGTACACCTCTTTATGTCACCTTTCACTCAATTTTCATAAACTATCTATTTACGGGACAATGACATCCCCGATACCCACCACCTCCAACAGCGGGTTCTCCCATCTGATATCGGAGCTGGCCACTGCCGGGACATCTATACCCTGTTTCAGCGACAATTCCAGGAGCTCATCGTCAGTCAGAAATTTCAACGGGCCCCGGACAAGATACACGGGAATTTTTAATCCGGCTGCAATTGCAATCAGGGCCCCCGTGCCGCTTCTATTTATCAACCAGTTGGGACTGATGGCATCACACCCCAGAACGACAGCCTGCGTTTCCAGCACCCGGCTGAAGTAAGGCCCATCCCCCCAAAGAGAAGAAACCACACCTGGAATCTTTGCCAACGATTCGGCCATGACCTGCCCCTCCCCATCAGGGGCGCACAATGCCACATCCACTTCGAGAGAACGCTCCAACATTGTCAGCGCTTTCAGTACCATCCCGGAACAGCTGTAGACTGACACACGGTTCATATCTTCGGGGAAAGACCTGCAAAACGATTCCAGCATGCCATGTTCTTCCTCCGCAATTCGCCCGCGAAACTTGTTCAGGGATTTCTCTGAAAGCTTGTTTTCTGAAAAAAATCTTTGAAGATTGACAAAACAGGCCATCCCGCTGTGGACTTCCCGCAATTGGTGGAGAGCAGCATCAGAAATCGCATTTCCTGAGGCCACTTCAGACGACAGCCAATCCAGGGTTTTTTCAAGAAGCACACTGGAGCCACTGAATCTGTCATTCAGAATCGCTTGAAACATCATCAATCCCTTCCAGATTCAAAGTGATACGGAAATGCGCACCACCTTCGCAGGAAATGGCTTCTATCTCACCTCGCATTTCATGCATGAATTCTCTTGAAATAAACAACCCCAGTCCCGTTCCACTTTCCCTCGTGGAAAAATAGGGCTCAAACACCTTCCCCACGTTTTCAGTAGCTATCCCCTTACCATTGTCTCGGTACTCCAGGATGGCCTTTGTTCCGGACTGATGGATATCTATTCTCACTTCTCCTGATTCCCCTGCAAAACTGTATGTATTTTCCAGAAGGTTCCCCAATACCCTCGTCAACTTCAAGCTGTCTCCCTTCACCGCAATATCAGGACCGGTTATCTCCACGGATATGTTCGGGTATGTTTCTGCCAGAGACGCTACAAATTCTTTCAATTTAATCGGTCGGAGCCTTCCCTCAGAACTTCGGGAAGCTCTTACAAGATCCGAAAACTGCGCCGATATGGCTTTCAGTTCTTCCGTTTTCTTAAGAATATTTTCCACCGCACGGGGAATCGTCTCCGCTAATTTCCCCGGGTCTTTTTTCGCCACTGACTCCAGCAACTCCGCATTCAACCGAATGGGCGTCAGTGGATTCTTAATATCGTGGGCAACTTGGCGAGCCATATCTCCAATGACAGATAATCGACTGGCCCGGACAATCTCGGTGACATCGTCTACGATTACAACATGGTTTTTGTTCTCAAGTTGCACGGTGGAAACCTGGTAGGTCCTTCCGTGAAGTACGAGGTCAGTTTTGAACAGTCCTTCTCTTACCAGCAGTCCCTTTGTCACCTGTGGAGGTAATTTTCCGAAGAGGGGGTTGGATGCGACGACTTCCCCCCCCTTCCCAACAAGTGCCACAGCCGATGAAACATTGGCCAGCAAGGCTTCCAGGTTGAGCCGCTGGCTCTTCAGTGAAAGCGCCATTTCTTCCATGGTCGAAACCAGGGTTCCCATTTCATCATCATGATCGTAGTGAATGTCCACATTGTAATCACCCCGGGAAATACCCTCCGAGGCATCGGCCAATGATAAAATCGGGTCCACAATTTTTCGAGTGAGAAAAGCGGAAATCAGGAAAGAAGCAAGGAGAAAAAGCACCAGTACCACCATCAAGGCCCTGGCACCATTGAGAAAAGGGACAGTTTCCCAACTGCCGATAGGCCGGACCTGGAGAACGCCGGCCGGATAACGGCTGAGGGAAAGGGGAATGTACAGAAACCCGCCTTCAAAGAACGGTTCCCTTGTTTCAGACATCGTTGACTTAAGGTAAACCGGGTAGTCCAGTAGCACCGGGGCTTGCAGGTGGTTCGTACTGAATGCCACAAGTCCTTCACTGTATAGGGAATAATTCCCATGTCTCAAAGTCTTCAGGAAACCAAGATAACTATCTGAAATCAATGTCTCATCACGCTCCAGCAGGCGACTGGCGATATCAGCTGTACGGTAAAGTCCCTCCTTGGAAACACTGCGGGTAAAGGATCGGGATTGAAACATCAGCAAAATGCCCACCAAAGTGAGAAAACCGGTCAAGACCGCAAACTGGCCCAACACCGTCCGGGCAAACAACCCCCGGGTGCCGGGTTCAGACATCCTTGAAAAGCTGACGTACAGGATCATCCCCAGAAGAATGAGGAAGGCGAGATCGGAGAGAACCTGAAAAACGCCGGAGGTCACAATTTGGACCACTTCCTTTCCGCCTGACCGGCGAACCTGAAAGCTACCGCTGTAAACGCCTCCCGGCTTCATAAAAGGCAATGTGTAGAGATCCGCAGATAAGCGCAAGGACAAAATTCCATACTTGAATGGTGCAGTTCCGGCCACCACGCGACGGCCCCCTATTCCAGCAGACAAGGTCTCGACAGAATGTTCTACGGGAAGACTCAATACTTCGGGTATCCCCCTTGAATAGACGTTGAGAATTTCTCCAACCTGATTGAAATAAACCGCTTCAAAATCATATCTGGAATCCACCAGGCCCGAGGACCTCAGGTAATCCAGTAAGTCTCGGAACCCTTCCTCTTCCGCAATCCCGAGATAGTGATTCAGATCCTGAAACGCCTGACCCTCAAGTTTCGGTGATTCAGTCTCACTCAGTTCTACCAGTTTCCTCATGCGAAACCATGTGTCTCCATACAGTGTCGCAAGGACCAGGACCGCAACGGTTGAAATCAATAAGACCGAGTGCCACGGTTTTTCCATACGCTGGAACAGATAAGCAACCGCTCCAACCAACGAACAGAGTATGAAAGCCGGCACAGAAAAGAAAAGTGTGGACAACAGGATGGGGACAGAGAGCCAGTGAAGACGCGTGGAAGAAAAAAACGCGCCTGCCAGCCAGGCCAATCCAAGGATTGACAGCGCCGGAGAATGATACAGTGCATCATAAAAGCGGAACGCATTGAATCCCTGCTGAAAAAGAACAACAAAAAAAAGAGCCATGAAGCCGGCAAAAAGTGGGTTCAGCCAATGCTGAAATGCGGAAAGGCGTCGGCTCCTCAGATGAAGTGTTCCGGCAAACAGAAACAGATAAGCAGGCAATGGAGAAATAACGATTTGTGCCAGAAGAAGCAGTGCGAACAGGGTTGCCGCCCATTGGCTCCCCACTGCAATAAGGCCGAGCAGCGCCAGAGCCAGTAAAAGCGCCAATGAACCGTTGGGACTGCTTCTTCCTGCCACCCGTTGATGGCCCTGGACCACACCGACTGTCCCAATCTTGGCACCATCCTGAATCACAGGTAACGTGTCCGTGTACTCGCCCTCAAAGTCTGTAGCAGATTCATTCCACAGGATCGGCTTCATGTTCAGGTTGAAAACCGCAACAGGATTTCCAAAGTGATTCAACCGGTTGTAAACAAGTTTTTTCTCCGCTTCATCTCCCTGCCCTGAGAGTATCTTTATCAGAAGCTCCTTTGAACGGGAAACCACTTGTTCCGGGCCGGTACAGATGGCGCGCTTTTCAGCTGGTGGGGGATAGAAATGAATCATTCCCCCCAGCGCGACAATCACCAGCAGGAATCCAGCCATGTTACGCAAAAACCTGTTCTTCTTCATGGTCATCCTATTTCTTTCTTGGTGTGATTATACCGGACTATGTGAGGGTTGCAAAATAAGAATCAGCTGTCCTTCTGCTCGCATGATTTTCTGAACGCCTGCAAAACGGATAAGCAGACATCCTCTGACGGGTGTTTTTCGTCCAGGTCATGTGCAATCTCGAGGCTCCGTCGGAACGTTTCAACAAACTCCAGGCAACCCGGGCATCCCTTCAAGTGCTCCTGAATTCGGTGACATTGTTCATCAGCCAATTCTCCATCCACATAATCAGAAAGTATATCCAGAATTTCTTTACATTTCACTGGAGGCCCCTTTGAAATATTCTGTCACCATTTCCCGGAGCATCAGTCTTGCACGGTGCACCCGTACTTTGGCATTGGAAAGAGTGCTTTCCAGAATGTCTGCAATCTCCTGATAGGGAAGCCGTTCCACTTCTCTGAGAAGAAAAGGGATTCGATAATCTGCCGGGAGTTTCAAAATAGCGCCTTCAATCACTTTTGCTGCTTCTTTCTGCTCCAGCTTGTCCTGGGGATGGAAGCTACTGTCAGTTCCCACTTCATGGGAAGTTTCCAGCAACTGGTCCAGACTGCTCTCCATCCCACTCTCCTTACGGCGCTTCTGAAGACAGGCGTTGGAAGCCACCCGATACAGCCATGTGGTCAGCTTGGCGTTTCCTTTGAAATTGTGAATGTACTTGAAGGTATTGATCAGGGTTTCCTGTAAAATATCACTGGCATCTTCCGGGTTTCCACAGAAACGAATTCCGAAGTTATAAATGGTGTTCCGATATTGATCAAAAAACTGGGTAAAGGCCTCTTCATCGCCATTTTTCATTCGCTCTATAAGATGCTGCTCCGACATTTCAGTTCCGCATACTGGTGATGGGAGCCGGGATTCTGCCGCCCCGCTGAATAAACCGCTCGCAGGAAAATTTGTTAACGTCCTGAACAATGGCCATTCCCAGCAGTCCACCGAAATCCACGACATCTCCGACTTTGCTTCCCGGGGGAACAATTACACGGACAGCAGTGGTTTTCCCATTGACCACACCAATGGAAATTTCATCGGCAATGAGGCCGGAAATCGTCGATGCCGACGTATTCCCAGGAACCGCCACCATATCCAGACCCACCGAACAGACGGCTGTCATGGCTTCCATTTTTTCAAGGGTCAGCGCCCCGATTTTGACGGCTTCAATCATCGCCGCATCCTCCGAAACCGGAATAAAAGCTCCGGACATTCCGCCCACGTAGGAAGATGCCATAACACCACCCTTTTTCACTGCATCGGTCAGCAGGGAGAGCGCCGCGGTTGTTCCCGGTGCCCCCGGCTGTCCCAGGCCCATATTTTTCAGAATCTCTCCGATGGAATCCCCCGGCTCCGGTGTTGGCGCAAGTGACAGATCCAGAATCCCGAATTGTACGCCCAGTCTCCGGGCCGTTTCCCTGCCGATCAGCTCACCGGCTCTCGTAATTTTGAAAACCGTCTTTTTGATAATTTCTGAAAGGGAACCGAGGTCCACAGGTCCGGCATCCTTGACTGCATGGTTTACCACTCCCGGGCCGCTTACACCAACATTGATGACGCATTCCGGTTCCGACACCCCATGAAACGCCCCTGCCATGAAGGGATTGTCTTCCACCGCGTTGGCAAATACAACAAATTTGGCATTGGCCAGCGAACCCCGGTCTTTCGTGATTTGTGCCATCTCCTTGATGATTATTCCCATCTCCCGAACCGCGCACATGTTGATACCGGCCCGGGTGGACGCAACGTTAACAGAAGAACAGATATGAGTTGTCTCTGCCAATGCCTGGGGGATAGACCGGATAAATTCTTCCTCCACCCGATTGGCCCCCTTCTGCACCAGGGCGGAATATCCACCAAGAAAATCCGCGCCAATTTCTTCGCAGGCCTTGTCCAGTGCTTTTGCAATTTCCACAAAACCATCCCGGTTTATCGAAACACCACCGGTCAAGGACACCGGCGTAACGGAAATTCGCTTGTTGGCGGCCCGTATACCAAATTCCTCTTCAATGCCATTGACTACCTGCACCAGGTTTCCGGCGTATTTCATTACCTTGTCATAAATCCGGGTTTTTGTTTCTTCAACAGTGGAAGAAATACAATCAAACAGAGAAATCCCCATGGTAGTAGTGCGGATATCCAGATGTTCCATCTGAATCATTTTAATGGTTTCGAGAATCTCTCTTGAACTGAAACTGCCAAGCATTTAACGATGATCTCCCTGAGCACTTTCGGTGATTACACCTTGTGCATAAATTGGAACAGTTCTTCGTGCTGTGAAAAGATACCGACACCCAGTTCTTCGCCTTTCTTTGCCAGTATTTCCTTCAATTCCGAAAAACTGCAATTTGACTCCACCAGATTGACAATCACAATCATGGCGAAATTCTTACCCAGTAAGGTCTGAGTAATATCGGTAATGTCCACGTTTTTTTCCGCCAGAATACCCGTGATTCCGGCTACAATTCCAGGCTTGCTTTTCCCGAAAGCGGTAATGATAGCAGTCTGACCCTCTGCAGGCGCGGCACTTAAAACCGGGGCTCCGCCGCCATCCGCACCGATGGGAACAGAGGTAATCAGTTCCCGCACAATCTGTTTTACGATTTCAGGATTTGCAGAATCACCCAGGTGCTTGAAAATAATCTCGGTAATCCGGTACACAACGTCTCGTCTGTCCATCAGTCCACCTTCCTGAAAACATCATGCTCCCGGGCAGTATCCTTCGCCAGTGGTGTGATCATCGTTCGGGAGGAAACAAGTATTTTCCGACCTTCTCTCACTGCGTCCATTACATCCCGTTCCGACACAAAATCAACCACATCGTGCGGCGTTTCTGCAACCACGCGACCCTGAAGTTTCCGGTCAATGATGTCAACCAGGCCGGACGAACCGCCCACCTGCAGCGGGGATTCGGTTCCGGGATTCACCGGATTGGTTTCAAAGGCAACTCGTTTCACATTGATCATATGTTTTGCGGTAATATTTTCAGAAGTAATATTGTTGCCGAAAGTCCCGCAACCCAGCGTCATGGAGGGCATCAACCGGGTTGTGTAGCCCACGGCCCCGTGTGTAGTGGGTGTATTGACCAGTATCCGGAAAGCGGGTTTCTTCAGCGCGAATTCACGGATCACGTCCAGGTTTCTGGAATGAATACCAAGGGAATGCCCCAGCCCGCCGAAGTCCAACAACTGCATGCAGAGTTCACAGGCAGCCTGCCAGCCGTCTGCCACATAAAAGCACAGAATCGGGGACAATTTCTCAATGGACAGGGGATGTTCTTTCCCCACTCCATCCATTGGTACCAGTAACACCCGGGTATCTTCCGGCACGGAAAAGCCCGCAATCCCGGCTATCACAGCCGGATCTTTCCCCACAATCTTTGGGCTCGCAGTAAACTTGGGGGTCACTATGACCTGTTCCAGTT
>Ga0100385_1003044_pt1 | contig 15247 bp, 16 predicted proteins | sample CryGeymeta201509_FD_81543 | JGI IMG/M metagenome (GOLD analysis project Ga0100385, IMG submission 81543) | Groundwater microbial communities from Crystal Geyser aquifers in Utah, USA - Crystal Geyser metaG 2015-09 | ecosystem: Environmental > Aquatic > Deep subsurface > Groundwater | place: USA... | reverse complement strand
CTGGTGTTTTATCGGTAATACGGGTGATCGTGATACCCTTACCAGAGAAAGCTCGAAGGGCAGATTCACGTCCAGTGCCTGCACCACGGATAATCACGTCAGCATCTTTCATGCCCATTTGCTGTGCCTTTTCACCAATAATCTCTCCCACCTTCGCGGCAGCAAATGGAGTACTCTTTCGGGAACCTTTAAAACCAAGTGCGCCACTTGATGCACTCATGACTGCATTACCCTTGGTATCACACAGTGTGAGGAGCGTATTATTAAAGGTAGCAAGGATGTTGAGTGTACCAGCAGCGAGCCGACGCTTCGGGATACGGTTGAGTGCCCGTGAGGTACCTGCCACATCTGAGCCACCGCTCTTTTTCATGATTCGTTTCTTACCCATATGTCAATACGATTATGATTCTATTAAATACTAGGTTTTCTCTAGCTTACGGCGACCGCTACCCATCGTCTTCTTGGCACCCTTGAGAGTGCGTGCGTTGGTCTTTGAGCGTTGTCCTCGGGCTGGAAGACGTTTGGTATGTCGTGAACCCCGATATGACCCGATGTCTTTTAGTCGCTTAATATTCGATGAGATTTCGCGTTTGAGTTCTCCTTCGATTCTAAATGATTCGATTTTTTCACGAATGGCATTCTCTTGATCAGTCGTCAGATCTGTCGGCTTAGTAGTTGGGGGAATAGCGAGCTCTGTGAGTAATGTCTTTGATCGAGACAAGCCTACACCGTACACAGCAGTGAGTGCGTATGCCAGTTGCTTGTCGTCAGGAATTGTAATACCGGAAATTCTCATATGTTTTATCCTTGTCGCTGCTTATGTCGAGGCTTTTTTTTGTTAATAACGAATACCACTCCCCGACGCTTCACAATCTTGTCGTCAGGACTCATTTTTTTGACCGATGAACGTACTTTCATAATAATTAATTTCGCTTAGTGATTCTCGCCTTTCCTCCATATGGATCAAGTATCATTCCGACGGTGTCACCGACGAGGACTCTGATACGAAATTTGCGCATCCGTCCTGAGAGGAACGCTAGGATAACCTCATCAGAATTCTTGAGGCGTACTCTAAAAAGCGCATTGGGAAGCGCCTCCTCTACGACCCCGTATTCGAGTTCATCAATAACAACGTTTTCTTGATCCATTAAACGATGCAAAGTCTAACAAATAAAAGTTGGTGCGTCAAATTATTTCTGCACAGTCAGTCACACTGACGATTAATCAGGCGCAGTTTGTACTATATTGATGGGTCGTGCACCTCCTCGATGCGAATATTTTCGGGTTGGGCTGGGAAGGACTGTCGCCAGAACGGTGTAATGGTTACTTTCGCCGCCCGGATACCCGGGTACGCGGTAATGGCGTTGTTGAGAGCAGTTTTAGGGAGGGTTGCAAGATCCTTTGCGAGCTTCAGAGCGTCAAACTGCCACACTAAGAGCGGTTTACCAACGAGCGAGAACGTGAGAGATGGCTCGTTTGCTATCACACTCGCGCTGGTTGTACTATTTGTGTACGAAAATGTTAGTACGGTCGGATCTTTCACACGGACATCTCCCCCATCGTAGGTCGCAATTGCCTCACTGGCGAGGAAGGTTCCAAACATCAGTTCTTCAAAAAGAGGTATCTGTAATATGGCCTGTTCCTTAAGGGTGACGAGGTCATTGCCATACGCAACTGTTGGCAACATAGTGTACGTCAGCGCCACCGCTTCCATAAACGCAATGGTGCCAGCTGGGCGTTCAGTCTGAATGCGATTAAGCAACTGATCACGCAACTCAATTTGTAGTGCTTGCCGTGCTGTACTCAGCTCGGCATCATCTATCTGATACTGAGGGCCAGCAAAGCCACCAGTGAATGCTTCAGTGTTTTCTGCGTAGATAGATTCGTAGAGGGCTGTAAACCCATTCTCTTGAAACCCAGGTACAGTGAAGCGGGTTTTGGCTGGCAGGTTATACGACTCGCCTGGCTCCGCCGCGGTTACGCTGGCTTGGATCGTTCCCGGGACAGTGGCGCCACTGCCATCTTTGATGGCACCGGGGACCACCACTGCTTCACTTATACGGAAAATTTTGCCATCGGGTGACCGAAAGCGGGTATTGGCGATCAATCGTTCGGCTCCAGGGGTGTTTTTAATGATGGTAATGGTACCGGTAGTGGTTTCTGTCACCTCAACCTGACCACTCGCTTTCACTTGTCGTTCACCGGTCGCTTCCAGAGTGAGAATCGTATAGCTAAGAGCATTTTCACGTGGTGTCGGGTAGGCAGTGAATTCAGCATTAATATTTGGTTCTTTAATTTGTGGGTAGACAGTGAGGACAGTTTTACCAGTAAATGCAGAAATAGTTACGGTCACAATAATAATGAGTGCAAAGGCTGCAATGATGTAAAACGGACGACGGCTTTGTCTCGAACGGCCATCTTCAATGACTATGTGTGGAATATCATCTGGGGCTGCCACGGTGGTCGGGCGTGATGCGTGTGGGGGGCGGGTAACAGGTCGAGGCTGACGCGGTGCTGCTGGTCTAATATCTTGCAGATTCCATTTTTGTGACATACGTCTACTTAGTATAACTCTTTTTGGGTCTATTCGCTCTGTTTCTGTTGCATGATGTGGAAAAGCTGGGCAGTGGCAAGTTCGATACCACCTACTGACTGAGTGGTGGTTGAGGTGCGTGTTAAGTGGGAGGTGAGTAGTTCTACGGTTGGCTGATTATGGGTGGCTTTCTTGACTGATCGTTTTATACTCGGTTCAAGGAGTGGTGCGTATTTGGCTTCGCAGTTGAGTAATAAGGTTGAAGGTAGAATCAGTCCGTCTCCAGTTTCGAGAAAAAGTTCACTGAGCGTCTGTTCATACGTTGAGAGTGTCGCTTTCACCATTGCTTGTTTTTGTTCGCCCGCACGTGTCATAAAATCGAGTGGTTCTGGTGATCCAAAGTAGCCGAAAATTTCTCCTGCCGGGATGTTTGTTTGCTCAGAAAGTTGGCGCACGAGTGTGTAGAGTCCAACCGGTGTGTGGGTGGTGTACGCAAGAATACCGTCACGAATGACTCCAATTTCGGTTGCTTCGTACCCCACTGATACAATCGCAGCGTGGGATGTGGTCGGTCGCATGGTGCGGAGTGTCTCATATAGGGCCAACATCGATGTCGTGATAAGTAGCTCAGCCGCGGGGAGAGTTTTTTGTTGGATGTCAGTGACGGCTTCAATAAGATAGGAGTGTGCAATAGCGCTCAGTTGGGTTAAGGTAATCGTGTTTGCAATCTGATCTTCGGGCTCGCGCACAACGTAGCCGTTGCAGGTTACTTCAGCAATCATGCGGTGAGTAATTGAGAGACCAAGCTCTGCAATAGCGGTTTGCGCTTTTAGATCAGTATCAACTTTTTGATCCGCTTGCTCGGTCAGGTCGCGGATGAGCTCAGCTGACACACGGATGGGAGTCGGTTGTGTGTAGGTAATGGTCTGAGGGATTGTGTACGACCAAGGAGCTGCCACGGTGACCTGAACAGATTCGATTTTGGCCCGTGGATATTTCGCATGTAGCGCGTGCAGCGCCTGAGTGTTGATGGCCAGAGACGCATTCATGAGCGACGTGATCATCGCCTTCGTGATTTGTTCAGGGGTCGCACGTGGGTGGAGTGGCTGATGTTCTCGACTTGACCAGATGATTTCAGGTGTGGATGCGTCGTGGTGGCTCGCTACCACCGATGCGAGCGTGCTCCCAGATCCGATATCTATCAACAAACCAAATTCACTTTTTTGTTTTGATAGTAAAGAGCGAAACATACGTATCTAGTATACCAAGCAGGCGACCACAAAGTGGTCGCCTGCTTGCGTGTTCCCGTGGATAGAATAGTTTATTCTAAAATCGCTTTGATTCTTCGAATACCCGCCGCAGAAGATTCTTCCTTAGTAATTTTGAACGTGCCCTGAATATTCTCTAGTCGGGTGACATGTGGTCCTCCACAAAGTTCACGAGATACAACCATGCCATCATTGGTTGTCATGGTGTACACCTTGACCTCATCGGGGTAGCGATCCCAAAATGACGCTTCAATCGTGCGGTCTTGTTCTGCGTCGGCCTTTTTCATCATTACTATGTGTACCTCTCCACCTTTTCTGATTGCCTCATTGACGTATGCTTCAACTGCAGCCAGCTGATCTGGTGTTATTTTATCTGGGTGGGTTATGTCATAGCGCAGACGCTCCCCCGTGATATTGCTTCCAGCTTGGTGGACATGAGAGCCGAGAATCTTTCTCAGGCCAGCGAGCATGAGGTGGGTGCAGGTGTGATATGCAACCACTCGTTCTGAACTGTCGGCCAATCCTCCTTTGAATTGTTGTTCTGATCCAGCTCGACTTTTATCACGATGTTCATCCATTAACGAATTGAACCCAGCTCGCTCAACCACCAGACCTTTTTCAGCTGCGATTTCTTCAGTCAATTCAATTGGAAAACCATAAGTAGTGTATAGGTCAAACGCATTTTGTGCGCTGATGGCTTTGACTGCGGTCGGAGGAATAGTCTTATCCACGATTGTTTTCCCATCAACTTCCTTACTTTGCACGTGGATTTGCAGCGATATTTTATTAAATTGTCTGAGTCCGGCTTCAAGTGTTTTGCGAAACTGTTCTTCTTCGCGGGTGATAGCGAGTAGAATCTGATCTCGCTCTGTTACTAGGTTTGGGTAGTGGTTAGCGTACGTATCAATCACGGCAGTTGCGAGTTCCGCAAATCGGCCAGCAGGGATACCAATGGTGTCGGCGTATCGTACTGCCCGTCGGAGTAAGCGACGAACGAAGTAACCTTGTTGCTCATTACTTGGTAACACCCCATCACCGATCATAAAGACAGCCCCGCGAATGTGGTCGGTGATGACTCGAAACGCGACGAGGTGGTCTAAATATTTTTTACCGGACAGTGTTTCAATATGGGCAACGACGGTCGCGAGTAAGTCAACTCGAAAGACGTCCGGATCTCCCACTTTAGCCGCTGCGATCCGTTCCAGTCCCCCACCAAAGTCAACGTTACGTTGTGGTAATTTGGTGAAGCTACCATTTACTTGCTTGATATATTCAATAAACACAGAGTTACCGATCTCTAAAAACTGACCCGAGTCACTATTTGGATGTGGAAGTAGTTGACCGTAAGTGGGGTGGGTCGCGTGTTCGGAACCAAAATCGTAGAATACTTCACTATCTGGCCCACCGATTTCACCAACCGGCATCTTTTCTGGGGTACCAGACCGACTCCACCAATTCTTGGTGGCATCATAATAAAAGATCCGCCCGCCTTGCATACCGATCTCGTAGCCGGCCTCTTCTGAACCAATAAAGACATCTTTCGCGTCAATTCCGCGCTCAGCAAAGAGGGTTTTCCAGATGTGTACTGACTCTTCATCACGTGGAATGCCAAGGGTTTCGTCACCCGCAAATACTGTGACATAAATGCGCTGCGGGTCTAGACCAACCTCATCTACAAGGTATGTAAAAAAGTAACGCAACTGCTCCTCTTTGAAGTACTCCCCTACAGACCAGTTTCCCAGCATTTCGAAAAAGGTGGTGTGGCGATTGTCACCTACTTCCTCTATGTCATTCGCTCGGAAACATTTTTGTGAGTCGGCCAACCGGGTTCCCATCGGGTGCGGTTCGCCCAAGAGGTATGGAATAAGGGGTTGCATACCGCTTCCGGTGAAAAGCGTGGTCGGATCATTTTCCGGCACAAGGGCTGCCGACGGAATGATGGCATGACCACGCTCTGCCATAAACGCTAGAAATTTGCTCCGAACCTCATTTCCGCTCATCATACACATGTGTTTAGATGCTACTAATGTAGTGGCACTATACCAGAATTTTGGATTATGGCGAGATTGAATTGATCACGGTAGCTGCACAGTCATCGCCACTACAGTGGAAGAGTGCCGTCGGTGAATAAAAGTATACCTCCATGAGGTACCCCGTTACAATGAGGACTAACCCGATGAAGGTCAAAAACCGTTCCTGGTGGTAGGTTAAAATAACCTTTTTATCGATTCGATGTTCCTTTATGAGTGAGTGATGCATATGAAGAACAGCCAACACAACAAGCACTTTACCAAAAACACCGAGGGTGATTCCCCAAAACAGAATATTCATATGAACTAGTATGCCATAGTTTTATGGAATGCTTGGATAGCCTTTTGCACAGGTACTACTGGTCCGGCTCCGCTCACGGTGATGGCGCTCGGGATAAGATATGTACGAAGTGCCTGGTTGACCTCTTCGCGGGTGAGGGTGCTGATACGCTCCTTACGCTCTTTGATTTCAGCGACCGTGAAGCCCTCTTTATGGTAGCTATGGAGCGATCGTAATTGCGCCCCAATTGAATCCTGTTCGAGTACTTGGCCAGTCATCAGAATGCGCTTAAAGCGCTTTAATTCTTCCTCAGTGATGCCGTGTGTGTGTATAGTAGTAATTTCTCGAAAGGTGCTGGTGAGTCCCTGTACTGCTTTATCGGGGGCGAAAAAAGTCATGATCCGCCACATGCCAAATTCTGGACCATTAAATTGTTCGAGAGTAGCATAGATACCGTAGGTCAGACCCTCTTTTTCTCGCACGGTACTCATGAGTCTCCCGGTGAAGCCACCCCATTTTCCAAGGACGGCGAGACCAAACATGAAAGGAATATACTGGGGGTGGTGAAGGGAGATGGGTACGGGGGCACCAATGCTAAAATCGATATTCTGACGGCTTGGAATATTGATGAGGAGTGACTGTGGGGCTTGATTACGTTGTGTATGTACGCCGGTTTTAGATTGTATTACATGAGATTTGCGGAGTGCATCACACCAACGCTTCGTGTCCGTAATGGTCTTTGTATCACTGGCAATTGAAACGGTGAAATATGAGGAGAGTATGCGGTTGAGCACCCGTTCAAGGTCTTTTTTTGTTACCTGTGAGACGGCTTTGATAGTATCTTCAATACTATAGGTATATCGACGATCGGCCGTATCGTAATAGTGATTAATGAGAGCCGAGTGCGCGCGGCTGCGACTATCTTCTTTGGCTTCATAGAGTTGATTGATGATGGTTTTTTTGGCGCGTGCGAGTTCAGTAGCGTTAAAGGTTGCGCTTGTCAGAATGGTAGTGAGTAGTGAGCGTAATTTAGGAATGACAGAAGTAAGACCTTTGATCGATACCGTCAATGAGCCACCTGAGAGCGTGATTGAGAGCGAACCACCAGTGTCATTGATAGCGCCAAATATGTCAGCCCGACTGAGTGACCCAGCTCCGGATAGGAGCATATCAGCAAGTAAGAGCTCGGTGGCTTGGTAGCGCAGTGAGTTTTCAGTGTGGATATCTGCTGAAAGATACATCGTTGTGGTTGGCAAAGCATCAGCTGATAGCTCAGCCAAGGAAAATGTTCCGAACGGTGTAATAGTAGGTTGCATACGTTATGAATGACTGGATGTGCCAATAATGTAGCCCATAGTCTGAACCGATTCATCGAGCAGAGTAGTGCGGCTATGGAGAATGTCTTTCATGGTAATTGAGCGCAGGATAGTCGGTGTCTCATGGTAGACATTGATCGCGTCAGCGGCTGCGTACTCGGTGAGTTCTCGCGCAATACCAAGTGAACTCGATCGACTAAAGTACTCGCTTGTGAGCAACTGTTGAATGACTTGTTTGAGACGTTTTTTGAGGTCAGCGGTAGTTATGTTAGCAAAGGCTTCTCTCACATCGTGTTCTAGATTCGAATGGGTTTCCCCTGGTGCCAGGGTGAAGGTAAGCATGCCAAGATTCGTGTCGACGGTCGGTTCTTGTGACCACTCGATACTCGCACATCGGCCGGTATCAACAAATTTTTTTTGAAACGGACTGTCCGGACCACTCACAAGGCAATCAAAGAGCACTTTTGTGACAAACCAATCACGAGTCGGAAAACCGGCGTGCTTGAAGCCAAAAGCCACCGCATTGGTCGTCGTTGGTCGACTGATAGTGACTCGACGAATTCCTTCTTGGACCGGTTCTTTAGGGTAGTTACGAGGAATGGCGGTTGGTGGATTTTTGATCGCACTGAAATGGGCGGCAACGGTGCGGAGTGCGCGTGTACGTTCTAAGTCACCAATCACCATCATGACAGCATTATGCGGAGTATAGTAACGTCGGTAGAAGCGATCGAGTGCTTCGGCGGTATAGCGCTCGATATCTTCTCGGTAACCAATGGTTTCGTGCCCGTACGGATGGGAGAAGAACGCGGTACTCACCATGCACACCGAGAGCGCGAAGAATGGGTCACCGTGGTACATATCAAATTCACTGAGTACATTACCCTGCTCAGGCTCGAGTACCGCCGGGGTAAGAATGGTCCCTGTCATCCGCTCGGCTTCAATCCGCACTGCGGTGTCAAAGTTTTCGACTGGGTAATTGAAAAAGTATGTTGTGCGGTCTTTCCAAGTGTTTGCATTGAGGATGCACCCACTATCTCGCTCAAATTGCATAGCGCTACCAGCAGTAACATTCGCTGCGATATCATAGGTGGTTGGTTTAAAGAGCATATGCTCGAGCATATGCGCGATGCCGGTCTCACCACGGGCTTCATCTCGAGCTCCAACGCGATAGGTGATGTTGGTGGTCGCGGTACCGGTGTTTGGCCGGTATTGATAGATCACTCGTAAGTTATTGCTCTTAAGTTGGTACTCTTCGATTTCGCCGTAACAACCGATAAATCGGTATTCACGCGGGACGCCCTTAGGTGGTTTTTGAGATACTGGTTTCGACATCGATAAGAAAGTTTTTATATTCGGTAAATACGTGATTGAACTCGTGTACTATATCACTTTTCAAGCGAGCGTTGATTACGTTTGACATATCCTGGTAGACTTCTGCCCGATCAGCCAGGTTTTTGCCAAAATCTTGGAGAAATCGCACATGATCATCGTAGTATTCTTCAACCGTCGTGCGGAAGTTGTGGATTTTATCCGCCGCAGCAATGAGAATCGCGTCGTCACTTCCCTTCTTGAGTTGTTGGGCGTAGGTCTTTTTACGTTCTTTCCAGGTGAGTTTAGTACCGTCTTTATCTTTTGGCTCAGTGAGTGTGAGCACGAGCTCAGCGACTGGGTAGCCGAAGTCGTCACGGAGTTCTTCAAACGTGTAGTCAGTATCTTCCAGTGTGTCGTGCAACAGGGCGGCGATGATCACCTCTTCATTATCGGTGTAATCAAGTAAGATCAGACTCACTGCCATCAGGTGTGTGATGTATGGCAATGGAATCGAGCCTTTGCGCAGTTGATCCTGGTGGAGGATACTGGCGGCACGAATGGCTTGCTCAATGCGGAAGGAGTACATGTGTTTTACTTATCTTGCGCAGCTTGTCTACGGCGTTCGTCATCTTCTCGCTGTCGAAGTCGCTTAAGCTCTTGCTCGTGAGTATCAATATCTCGTTCAAGATCTTGACGCCGATGTTCGAGTGACTCAATGGCCCGCTGACTCTCGTGTCGTAATTTGTCCATCGCTGCGTCAGCGTTTCGTCTGGTATTACTAATTTCCGTATTTAATTGTTGTTGCTCAGATCGGAGTCGTTGAAGTTTTTCCTCCTCACGCTTAATGTCTGGTTCGAACATATGTCTTATAGTGTAACACCCTCGGCCACTAAACGTCGATACTTTTCCGCTTCCCCGCCCCGGTTGTACCCACCTGCTGTACCATCGCTGCGGATGACGCGGTGACAAGGAATGGTGGGGTCGAAGTTACGAGCCATCAAGTTGGCGACCGCACGGGCGGCGTTGGGGTGCCCTGCTTGCGCTGCAACGCCCTGATATGAAAGTACGGTACCAGCTGGTATCTGCTTCACAACTGCTATCACGGCCGTTTGGAAGGGTGTCATGATTATTCCTTAATCCTTTTGCGTTGCTTTTGTTTGTTGGTGTATGGTCAACAATCGTCTACCGACGGCCTCCCGATATGGACAAAATTCACAGTTGGGTCCAGTTGAAGGGATTGTTTGGCTTTCAAGGCAGGTTTTGATCGCACCAAGAGTGGGTTCAATCCAATCCGATTCAGTGTTAACGGGGACTAATGTGGTCTCAAATAGTAGTGTGTCAGAGAAGGTGTCTGCGGTTTTATCGGCGTTGGCGTATACCAAGTAGCCGGTTGGTGCCACCGTAAAACCGTTTTGTTCCAGGAGCCAACGGTAGACGCCGAGCTGACGGGTATATTGCTGCTCCCAGGGACTATCACCCAGTGTTTCGATGCGACCGTCTTTGGCGGTCGCTTTATAGTCAACGATAATTAATTCTTGTGTCGGAGTGATCCAGATATCGTCTACCCCACCACTGACAAGCAGTCCCGTTTCAGAGTGGGTGTGCGTGATTCCGACAAATGGATCCCGCCAGGTATCAAGGTCAGGATGGTAAAACGGAATAGCGTCTATCTTGTACTCAAGCATTAATGGATGTGGCGCTTTTGTTTCTCGGTAGTGGTCAAATTCACGTTTAAAGAGTTCGTCAACTGCGATATTGAGATTAAATGACGGGAAGCCAGGACGCTTGATGCCGAGTACATTGTCTACGTAGAAGCATCGTGGACACTCTAGAAAGGCATCTATTTTTGAACGTGATAGCTTCCATTTACTTCCCCGGTAATTCCAGTCACTATGGCGGTTTGGGTTATATCGCTTAACGTATTCAGACATATACAATGTAGTATACAGCATGAGCCAAACAAGCCGAGCCTGGACCGTATGGTCCAGGCTCGGCTACTTCTTTATAAACAAGATGGTTATTCAGCAGTAAATGTGGCAAAAATGGTGTCAATCTGGACGTCTCCAGCGAGGTTGAACGAAAAGTCACCATTCTCTGTGAAAATTACCACAGCATACTGGCGACCAGCAATGGTGGGGGTCTGGAGTGGGATAGATGTTGGTACTCGTCCCTGAGACTCGCTAAAGCGAGTGACGCCAAGGATGGTGCCGAGTTGATCATTCTGATAGTTACGTACCCCAATCCATCCTTCAGCGACTGGGAAGACGGCTTCGTCGAGCGCTACTTCTAGAGAAGCTGGCTGGTTCATCACACTGACTGCACCGTCACCAACTGGCAACGTCGGTGTAGTTGGTGCATCCGCTTCGTCTTCTGGAGTAGGCTCAGTATCTGCTTCAGTATCAGTGTTTGCTTCGTCATCGGCTACTTCAACAGTAGCTGGGCTCATGTCGTCAACGTGGTCAGTGTGTGGGTCTGAGAATGCCCACACGAGCATACCACCGATAAGTAATCCAACTACAAATGCTACAATAGTCTTTTGTCCGTCTTGCTGAGTTTGTTCTGCCATACGATTGAAATGTAATGCTGTTTAACTAATACGGTAGAGTATATCACGCCTAAATATAGGCGTTTACTTGACAAAAATCATCAAAAGATGGCTAATGGGCGTTCGAGATAAGCGTTGCTTCTTGCAATACGGCTTCTTGTTTACGAGGAGCGAGATGCAGGTGTCGCAACAGATGGGGTTGGGCGACCAGGTCGCTGCAGAGAATTGCTCCACGTTCGATAAGGGTCGCTGCTTGTGCAACATGGAGTGACTCGAGGACAGTAATCGGATACACCCGGGCTCGCTGGATACGGTCATGGAGGTTGTTGCGTCTCGGATAGTCCCAACTAAGGAGATTGAGTCCAACACAGGCGCCGTACTTCTCGGCCGCAGAGGTAAATTTTGTATTGGTAATAAGCCAGAATTCGGTTATCCCACAAATATCATCGGTGCATATCCGCGCTGCTTTTAGGTCCAGCAGTCGTGCATACGAGTACATCGCCACTTGAAGGTCTGATTTTACGCCTGGTCGAGAGTGGAATTTAGCTTCCCCTACAAAACTGTGATCAGCTTTGTAGGCTGCAATATCGATTTCATGTAGGGCACAGTTACCTTGAATCATGATGCCGGTTTTGGTGGTGTACCCGTCACTGGCAAATAATCTGCCTAAAAAAACTTCAAACGGAAACCCGGTTGGACCGAGTCCAAACAGTGCGCGCCGCAGGGAGTAACGGGCGGCGGCTGGTGGTTTACTCTGATGGAGGAATGTAAACGCGAGACGATAGATCTCCTGGGTGGTCATTTCATCTCGGATTAGGCCCAGAATATGGGTGACAATTTCATTTATTTCATCTGGACGTGCACCAGCTCGTCTGAGTGAGCGCCTGAGTTTTTCGACTTTAAAGAACTCTTGGCTACCATCAGCCTTGGTCACACGTACAGACTCTAGCATGCCGCTATCATACCACCGCCGAGGCAGATGTCTCCATCATATAGTACACAGGATTGTCCAAGTGCTGGTTGCTCAGTGCTGTGGTCGGGGATGACTTCGAGAGTGTTGTCCTGCGTGTCGAAGCCTTGGATTGTTACGGCAAATGGTGTTTGGCGGTAGCGGATTTGGGCTTCGACTCGTTTTGGTACGTGATGTCGCATGACCACCCTAGAAAGCTGCCAAGTAGCGAGGGGTGCTGTGGTGGCTCGGGTTGTGTCCACGATCAGCGTGTTACGGCTGACATCTTTTTTAATGACGTAGTACGGTGTTTGGGTTGCGTTTTGTGTATGGATCGTAAAACCGTGTCGTTGACCAACGGTATATATTTGTGCACCGCGGTGCGTACCAATCACTGTCCCCGCGATATCGAGCACTGGTCCTGGAGTCAGTTCTAGGTAGTGAGACAAAAAGTCACCAATATCGATCTGGCCAAGGAAGCAAATGCCTTGGCTGTCGTGTTTGGAAGCTACGGGTAAGCCGGTTGCTTGTGCCACTCTGCGGATGGTAGATTTGGGAGAGTCCCCGACGGGAAATAGACTATCTGCTAATTGCTCTTTCGTGAGTGACCATAAAAAGTATGTCTGGTCTTTCTCTGGGTCGTTGCCGCGTTTGAGTGCAGGCGTACCGTCCTGGTGTATTACTCGTTCAGCGTAATGTCCGGTTGCAATGAAGTCGGCACCAAAGGATTTTGCAAAGGCGCGAAAGACACCAAATTTTACGTATTGATTACAGAGAATGTCTGGATTTGGTGTGATTCCCGCTTCATAGCCAGCAATGAAATCTTTTGCCACTTCATCACGATAGGCTGCTTCCCCATCGCATGTTAAAAATGGGATACCAAGATGCGCTGCCACGCGCATAGCATCGAGTCGTTCCTTCTCCCAGTTGCACACCAAAAAATCAGGGTGCCATACTTTAATAAATATCCCGACAACATTGTAGCCACTCTGCAGGAGGCGCAGCGCCGCGACTGATGAATCTACCCCACCTGATAGGCCGACAAAGACGGTTTTTCCCTTAGACATACCGGTACGCTATCAGCTCATCATGACTAACGCAAATATCGTTCGATGTTACGCTGGTGCTCTGTATAGGTTTCAGCATAGTAAAATACCCCATCATTGCCAGTAATATAGAAAAGGTAGGGTGACTCAGTCGGATTTAAAACCGCCAGAATCGCATCGAGGCCCGGATTACCAATCGGTGTTGGTGGAAGGCCACGGTAGAGATACGTGTTGTAGGGTGTATCAATGGTGAGGTCTGCTGGAGTCAATTGCGACAGTGGCTTGTTGAGAGTGTATTCAATCGAGGCATCAGCTTGAAGCGGCATGCCGATAGAGATTCGTGAAAGGAGGATACCCGCTACCATGCGCTTGCTGTCAGGATCGTTCGCTTCGCGTTCAACGATTGAGGCTAAGGTGATAATGTCTGATTCAGATAGTGGATGGGAGTCTATGGCAGCTTGGTGTGGAGCCAGTGTGGTGCGATACGTCTCGGTGAGTAGCGTAAACACATCATCTGAAGTAAAGGTGGGTGGAACCAGATAGGTGTCTGGAAAAAGCGTACCCTCATGTGGCTCAGCTAGCGTAACAAACGCTTCGGCGTCGAATTCAGGCAATGTCTCACTCAGGCGAGCGGCAAGCTGACGAACACGCTCACCTTCTATGTGTGTGATTCGTACGAGTGTGCTTTCATAATCACCTTCCATGAGTCGCTCCGCGACGTCTGTAGTCGAGAGAGGTTCATTAAATCGGTACGTACTCGCTTTAATCGTCGTTGGATCGTGTGACCACGAAAGGAGTACGTACAGCAAGGTGGCAGATCGAATTACTCGTGCTGCTTGCAAGGTTTCAGTGATTGCTCGCACTGATGTGCCCGGAGCAATAGTGATTTCGGTTCCACTGGGAAAGTTATCTGGCGGTCGGTTGAGCTCAGTTGCATACCAACTGAACGCAAGCAGTATGAGGCAGAGACCACATACTGATACACAGAACCAAATCAGCCAGTGTCGTGGCTTGCCTGTCTGAGGTTCTGTAATGGGATCGGGTTCCATATGACATTATATCCCAAACGGAATACCAGTTGGCAGATTGCTCGGAGCTTCACGACGCGTCGACTCGATGCGCGGTAGCCCAGGAGTCATCACTACTTTACCAGGGATGTGATATATCGTTGCCAATTCTTCGACTGACATCACTTTGGGAGCATCGATATGCGTTTTTTTATCACCGTCATCATAGCTACGCTTTTTATATAAATCGAGTTCTTTCTTTTTCAGGGCAATTTTTTTCTTACCATTCCAGTCTGAAAACCAGTTGTAGTCAAAGTCGGTTCGCCAGCGTACCCCGAGACCATTACGGCCAAGGATGTCATACTGTGAGAAGGGCTTTAAGAGAAGTCCAATTTTCTCACCATCAAATTTGCTTACCTCGGTGATATACATCGCGCGAATAGCAACCTCATAGGCGTATTTACCAACGTTGCGTTCGATTGCTGCGATGGTGTCACGCTCTCCCGCAGTGAGTCGAACCTGCTCCTCGCCTTCAATTGGGCCGAGTTTCTTGGTGTTTCGTCCAGACATTTCATTAATAGTTACTTTTGCGTCAGCTTCCCAAGTGCCCGATTCGCTCATATCCCCAGTTTTAAAATTTTTCTTGGCATGGGGTTTCAGGAGGAACTGTATCCATAACCGCTCGTGCGCTGCTGCTTTCCCAAGGGCCTCTAGCATGGGGGCCATAGGTTCAAACTTTTCTTCCTCCTTAGGCATCCGGTCAAGTCCGTAATCAATATACGTTTTAATTGGGAATATCGACTTCTCTTTTTTGACGATGTGGAACGACATCATGTCGTATTTATTTTGGTCCCACGTAATTTCACTTGCATAGTCAATGGGTTCTTCAACGATTTCAATGCCAGGATATTGAGAATATAGCTGCGCTTCAACAGCATTCTTCATTTTTTTGGTAGGGACAT
>Ga0100385_1003042_pt1 | contig 15249 bp, 10 predicted proteins | sample CryGeymeta201509_FD_81543 | JGI IMG/M metagenome (GOLD analysis project Ga0100385, IMG submission 81543) | Groundwater microbial communities from Crystal Geyser aquifers in Utah, USA - Crystal Geyser metaG 2015-09 | ecosystem: Environmental > Aquatic > Deep subsurface > Groundwater | place: USA... | reverse complement strand
TCTGAAGGATATGCGGCAATTCAAAATCGTCCTGCACTTCTGATAGAAACTCACATGATGAAACCTTATAAAAATAGGGTGTTTTCAACTATGGCGGCGCTTGTGGCTTCAATTGAGTATGCCGGGGATAATCCATCAGAGTTGATAGAACTGAATGAACGCGCGGACTTAAATAGTGTAAAACAAATATCTGTTGAAAAAGAATATATGCCCGTGGAACTTGCTCCAACTGAAAAAGTAGACACAATGCTATTCAAAGGTTTTAAATTTGAAAATCAACCGAGCAATATTTCAGGCGCTACAAAAATCGTGTATTCAGATGAAAATATTGATCTAACCGTTCCCTTTTATAACGATGTTCATTCATCTGATTCGGTGAGCGCCCCGGAAGCATATTTAATTCCCCAAGAGTGGAACTTGATAGTTGATCGCCTGCTTCTTCACGGCGTTGTGGTTGATACTCTGAAAGAGGAACGAGAATTCAACGTTACAAAATTTAAGTTTAGTGATGTAAAGTTTGCGCAAAAACCTTATGAAGGTAGGCACAGAGTTAACTTTAAATTTGAGACATTTAAAGAAAAAGTTAAAGCTCCGGCGGGGACGTTTTTCATTCCGACAAATCAGCGGACAGTGAGAGTAATTCTTCATTCACTCGAACCCAAAAGTGATGATTCATTTTTGAAGTGGGGATTCTTTAACTCAATATTCGAGCAGAAAGAATATTTTGAATCTTACGTGATGGAAAAAGTGGCTGAAGAAATGCTTGCAAATAATCCCGAAATAAAAAAAGAATTTGAACAAAAATTAGCTGAGGATAAAAGTTTCCGCGAAAGCCCTGATGCAAGATTAAATTTCTTTTACGAAAGATCACCCTACATGGATGAAAAATTAAACGTCTATCCGGTTATGAAAGTTGAGTAATAAATGAACAACTCTAAACAAACAATAAAAAATTTTGGAGTCTTTGACGGCTTTTCTTATTAATTATTTATTTCTTGTTATATGTTTTTCATTGAGTTTTGTTAGCTTTTCGGTCCGTTAGCTGACGGATAATTGAGATCTTCGAAACTCCTCTTCGATCTACAATATAATTTCAGACTGTGTGTTTAGATGAATTAATAAAAATTTTTGCAGCAAAATTTTATTTCCTTTCGATCGTTTTGTGCTATCTAAAATTGACAGGCAAACTTATTTTAAGTAGTTTTTGTTCATTAAAATTAACCATTTTTAAAGTGAGGATAATATGTATAGACAAATACTTTCTTCAATATTGGTTCTGCTAATTTCATGCGTAGCTTTCGGGCAGGCTAAATGGAATTATATAGACGAAATTACTTTTCCCGATAGCGACTCATTGTTTGCTAATCCGTATCTATGCGAAGTAGACGCTAACGGAAGACTTTATGTAATCTCATCAAAGTTAACCGTTGCTTCTGCACACAATGCGATTTATTATGCTGATTCTTTAGACAACCAATTCAGCAAAATGATTGACTATGATGTTAACGGCGACAGCGATAGCTTGCTTGGTTATATAGGTGTGTTAAGAGGCATTACAACTTTTGGTACTGATGTATTAATTAATGCAAGCGTACCTTACCCGCGCACAAAACCAAACACAGTTGCTACAATGTATTATTATAACAATGCTGATACCAACACAGTTGATAGATATGGATTCTTGTTCGGTAACGGCGGACACGGCACATATACAAACGGCGTAGTGATTACGAAAGATTCAATAGTTTTTTCAGGCGTTACTGCCGGAGCCGGTGTGCCGGGTCCGAGAGTGCGATCGTATAATTTTACAAATTCAATTACTTCTCCAATCAAAGGCAACTGGATGAAAGAAAGCGACCTCGATCCGGGCGGAGCACATACCGCCGGTTATGATGTAATACGCGATCTTGCCCTCGTTCCGGGAGCCGATTATTACAGCCCCGAAATTCCTATCTATTCATCGCGTAATTCTTATTCTTCAACTCAAATTACAGGCGGCGTAACTGTATGGACGGGCGGCGATCAATTAAACGCCAACCTTTACACAGGAACAAAACTGCAGGATGCTATTGGCGATCTTAATTTTGACAAAGCAATTGCCTACGGAATTACAGTTGATAAAAACGGAACATTATGGGTTGCCGGTATTGACTCAACAAGACGATGGGTTAAAGGCTATCAAATACTTGTAAACTTTGCACAGGAGGTTGCTGAACTGCCTTCGTCAAACAGCACTTCGAACCCCGATCCGGCTGGCGCACCAATGATCAATCCTAATGATGTGGCTTTTACACCCGATGGATTAACTGCATACGTAACAGACGGCAGCAGCAAGGTTGCATACCGTTTCAAATATTTTGATCCAACCGGCGTTGAAGATAATTCAATTTTGTACGATTTCAATTTAGATCAAAATTATCCGAACCCGTTTAACCCATCAACAATGATTAACTACTCTTTGCCGAGAGAAGGAAATGTAAAAGTTGTTGTAACAAATTCATTAGGACAGCAGGTTGCTACACTTGTTGATGGTTATCAATCAGCAGGTAAACACAACATTACGTTTACGGCAAATAATTTATCTAGCGGTATTTATTTTTACACATTAACTACAGGTTCGGGCAGCATTAGTAAAAAAATGATGTTCATTAAATAGTATCAAATGACCTAAACTTTAAATAAAAATTAGCGTAATTTACTTGCAGGCGTTTGGGTTTTCAAGCGCCTGCAGATGTTCTGAAATACTCTTTCGTGAGTCAACCATTACAATACAGCATCACCTATACTGCAAACTTCATCCATGCCTTTAATCTATTCACTAAAAAAAATAAAAAACATTTGCATCTTTCCGTTTTTTTTTTAAAAATTTGCAGCAACAATTTATGGGAGCAGTTATAATGCTAGACAACAAAAAAACAAATTGTCATTTTCGGGGGAACAGTGGTAAAAAATTCTAAAATAAAAACTGCTGTTCCGGGTTACTTTTTTATGTTACAAATCTTAATTTTCTCTTTAATTAAAAGGGTTTCTATTGTTATGCCTATTTACAAAATAATGCTATTTAGTTTTATTTCTATTCTATCTCTTTTATCCGTTACCTGTAAAAATGAAGTTACTGCCGTTGAAGATAACGCCGTGCCGGGGAGGAGGGATTATGTTTGGACGGTGGATACGCTTTACTTACCATTTAATCCATTTACAGACATCACAGGAACATCGCCAACAGATGTTTGGGTTTGCAGTCCTGGAGATGCCGATAAAATTTTCTATCATTTTAATGGACAAAGTTGGAAAACTGATTTAGTTTTTAGAGTATTTTCTCCTAAGTCGGTTTCGAGTTTTAGCACAAGTAGTGTCTGGAGTGGTGGAAGGGAGGGAAGAATATGGCATTTTAATAACGATATTTGGAGCGAAAATTATAAGCACTCCTTTAATGGCATTACTGATATAACTTTTGAAACCATTTATGCTATCACGCCAACAAATATTCTTGCAGCAGGACAATATTTTATTAAACAAGATTATTGGGGCATAATTTTACATAATGATGGTAATTCCTGGTCACAAATAAATATTCCTCTAATAAGAACAGCCTTTGTAAATATAAAAAAATCGGATAACGACAAATTTTATTTGTGGGGCGTAAAAAATGAACAATTTACAGAAAGCAGATATCAGTTTTATGAATTTGATGGAAAAAATTTAAGAGAGATCTATTCCGGTTCTCAAAGCACTAATGCTGAGTATGGAGGTCTTCTTCAATTGGGGTCAAAAACCTACTTTATTATTGGATACGATTTCTATAGCTATAACGGAAAATCATTTATTAAGACTGGAAGGCTTTCCGATGATCGCAAGTTTATGAATGCCGGTGTTGGAAGAAATGAAAAAGATATTTTCATTGGAATGAGAGATGGAATTGCACATTACAACGGAGAAAACACTGTTTACTTATACCAGTCATCTGAAAACGTCTTTGTCCGAGAAGGGGTTGTGTTTGAAAAAGAAATTTTTTTTCGTGGTAGGGATGTAAACGGAAATAACTTAATCTTTCACGGTAAGTTAAATGAGTAGAAAGGAGAGAAAAATTAGAATGAGGAATGAAGTGAAATACTGCAATAAAAGGGAGAAAATTTTTATGCTTGCTATAGTAATATTTACACTTGGTTTTTTTACCTGTAACACTGCAGAACCACCTGATAACAATGGCAATGGGCAAGATACCACCAGCCATAACTTTACATTTGAGACATTTACATTTGGACAGCACAGCAGCAGCTTACTTTACAATGTAGCCATAATAAACGAAAACAACATCTGGGCAGTCGGAGAAATTTATTTGAAAGATTCTCTCGGCAACCCCGACCCGCATGCTTATAACGCCGTACATTGGGATGAAAACAGATGGGATATTTTAAGGATACCCACTAAAACTTTTTCGGGAAGTACTGTTAGCTCTCCTGTAAAAACAATTTTTTGTTTTAATAAAAATGATATATGGACTTTCTCAGTTGCCGGATCATATTCCCATTGGAAAGGAAGCAATTGGGTAACAGAATTTGTAAATGAAAGAGAGGGTAGCGGGAATAAACTTTTGGGAATTAGTTCAACAAATCTTTACTTGGTTTGCAGTTATGAAGGAATATCGTTTTATAATGGTACAAACTGGCAAAAAAAGGAAAGCGGAACTGATTTGGATATATATGATATAGTAGGGAATAACGGTGAAACAGGCGTAGAAATATATGCGGTTGCAGCTAATCAAGGTACAAGCACAGAAAAAAAAATATTTCAACTTAAAAATAATTCTTTAATAAATTTACCTGTTGCAGGTATTCCTTCGAGTATAAAAAGTATTTGGTTTAAGGCAGGCAAAAAATATTATGTTGTAGGAAGCGGTATGTATACTAAAACAGATATTAACTCAACGCTTAGCTGGGAATCAATCTGGCAGGGAATTACGCAATATTATACAAAATCAATTGATGGTAATGATCTGAATGATATTGTTGTCTGTGGAGCTTACGGTGAGATGCTTCACTATAATGGAGCAACTTGGAAAAGCTTTCAAAATGAATTACAAATGCAAGCGGGCGCTTATAATGTGGTAAAAATTAATGGCAATTTTATTATAGCAGTAGGATATGATTCTCCCAAAGCAGTAATAACAATCGGCAGAAGATAAACACTAATAATTCATAAAAGGAAAAAATTATGCGGATCTTTATTTTGATAACATTTTTGTGTTTTACAAATAACTTTTTAATTGGTCAAATTGAAAATCCATTAAAAGATTGCGGGGCAGACGATAGAGTGCCTTTCAATCATTTAGCTAACGGATTTTTTTAGTGTCTTGGTGTCCTTGTGGCATCCGTTAGCTAACGGATTTTATCAATGGATTGTGACCATATAGGATGCTTTTGTATTATCCACAATTTTTATCGGGGAGTCGTTATTTTTTATTCGCTGTATATTTTATGATTTGCATTTTTTCCATAGTTATTAATCCGCCGCAATTTGCATCTTCGAAAATCTTACTAATGACCGCAATAAATTTTTCAATCTTTTCTTCCGAATCAACTAATTCGATAACGAGAGGCATATCTTCGGAGAGCCGCAATATTTTAGCAGTGTGCAGTCTGCTTGAACCCCCGAAACCCATTATTCCTTTTGTAACTGTTGCTCCTGCAAGCCCTTCCTTGCGGGCTTCGAAAACAATTTTTTCGTAAACCGGTGTTCCTCCGGTTTTATCGGATTCGCCAACAAATATCCGCAACAGTTTTGCTTCGCCTTCAATCTGCATAATAATCTCACACAAATAATTTTGAAATTAGGTAAGCGCCGAAAACTCCCGCAAGACACAACCCTACATTTAATAAAATGTTTATTGTAGCTGCGGCAAATTGGGAGTCACGCATCAAAGCTATTGTTTCAAATGAAAAAGTTGAAAATGTAGTAAACCCGCCACAAAAACCGACCGTCAACAACACTCTCATTTCACTTGAAAGCAGTTCTTTTTCGCTAAAGTAAAATATAATAATTCCGAGTAAAAAACTTCCGAGCATATTTACAGTTAAAGTTCCGTATGGAAAATTTTCGGGAAGAAATTTATAAACAGCATTAGACATCCAGTATCTTAAACCACCGCCGACTGCTGCACCGAGAGATGCTAAAATTATATTATTCATTTTTTATGTTTAAATTTGAAATCCATCCACAAATTTTATCTATTGCTTCAATTGTATTGCCGCAATAGTTATAAATAAAATTTTCATCAATTTCTCCCTGAGAATTTAAGTTTTCCGCAGCAGAATGCGCACGCACGCCGTCAAAATCTACATAGGCAATACGAGCAGTTAATTCTTCGGGCGGTCTGCCAAATACTTCACCGGGAAGAATTGCAACGCCTGTTTCTTCAAGTAACACGCGGCTTAAAGATTGACTGCCTGTTACTCCTTTCTCAACAAGCTTTTCTCTTAACGGACTAAAATCCGGGAACAAATAAAAAGCTCCTTGCGGAAATTGAACAGATATGCCGGCAGCTATCAACTTATTTGAAATAACTTCAGCAAGTTTACTTAAAATCCACCTGCACCGCCATAAATATTTTTCTATATCGTGTCCGCCGGAAAATGCGCGCACGGCGGCATATTGAATAGGCGCACTTGTGGAAGTAAATGTTTCACTTGCCATCACCGCCATAGAATCGAGCAGCCATCGCATAGACGCGGGAAATGTAAAAGTACCTAATCGCCATCCGCCGGCGCCGCACCATTTGCTTAATCCCCCGCTTATTATTGTTCCTTCCGGATAATAACGTGCAATAGAAACATGTTTCCCTTTATGATGCAGTTCACCGTATATTTCGTCAGATAATAAAATAACCTGGTATTTTTTTGAAACGTGAGCAAGCTCCTTTAATTCACCCGGTGTGTACGTTAATCCGGTTGGGTTTGAAGGATAATTGATAATTAATATTCTCGGTTTCGCCGGGTCATTTATACATCGTGCTTCTAATTCTTCTGCTGTTAAAATCCAATTGTTTTCAGCGCGGGTTTTTAACCATCTTACCTGCCTGCCGATCATCTGAGCCTGCGGTGCGTATGAAACCCAACTTGGCGTTGGAATGAGAAGGTCGCCATAATAAACATACTGAAGTAAAAACATCAATTCTTTCGAGCCGGGACCGATTAAAACATCTTCCGGACTGTGGCATGTACCATTTACACGGCAATGATAATCCGCAACTGCTTTTCGCAAACGCATTAATCCTTTTACGGGTAAATAATCTTTTTGACGCGCATTTACTTTTAATTCATCCACTACCGATTCGGGGACGGGAAAAGGAGACTGCCCGAGTCCAAGCTTGTAAACTTTTCTTCCCTCCTGTTTTAATTGATTGCTTAACTCATTTATGGCAAGTGTAGCAGACTGCGGAAGCCCTCTTACATTTAAATTCAAATTTACATTTGGCTTTTTGGGGTGATTTGCCATTACTTTTCTTTGTTTATTTTAATTTCAAAAGTAATATAAAAAAGGATACGCTTAAAAAAAAAGCACTACATAAGAAAAGCTTTTTAATAATTCATTTAAAAAATTGTGGGGCTTTCCAAACACATAAAAGTTTTAAACCAAAGATATTTGACTCAGTCACTTTACACAGTACTTGTAGTCCGTTAGCTATCGGAATCGATTTACATCCGATTAACTGTTTCTTGCGTAAGGTGAGTTAGTGATAAATTTTAACAGCGTCTTTAGCAAATAGCGCGACGTGAAATTTTTATTCACTGTCTTGATTTTAACATTTGCCTGCAGTAAGTTCTAACTGAAGAAAAATTGAATTTCATTTAACGAACGTACCGGGGTAGTATGATTATGTATAATGGTTCTCTAATTAAAACGAACGGATATTCCGGGACGCTTTTCTTTCCGCTGCCAACGACACTACCAATGCCGCGAAGAACTTTTCGGCGCTTTCCGATATCCAAACCAAATTTCGTATTAAATATTAAGGAACAGATATGATAACTCTACGGTCTATTTTTATTCTATTCATGCTCTGCACGGTTAGCGCTTATGCACAGTTCGATTCATTATTGTTTACCGTAAGCGGCTATTTTAATTATCAAGCTGATAATATTTATGCTCTTGAAGACTATAACCGTGATGGCTATGATGACATCCTCATTTATAATTGCGAACTTCAAAAAGCATTTATTTATAATGGGGGTAATCCTATGGATACATTACCCGATGTTACGCTAAATGTTGATTTAGTAAGAATGGATTTAATTGATGTAAACGGAGATGGGGATAAAGATATAATAATTAAAGACAACTGGTTTAACCCGGTTATCAAAATATATTTTGCCGGGGATAAGATAGATACTATTCCGAATATTACATTCCGCACTCTTCCTGGTGTGTTTTTTACAAGTGCTACAGTTATACCCGATTTTAACGGCGATGGTAAAGAAGAGTTTGTAATCTTCGATCCGGATTTACGATATTCTCCCGGAGGGGTACAATACGGAGCATTGTATTTTTATAACACTGAATCTGTTTTTGATACTATCCCTCATTATGTAATAATGGGAGATTCTGCAAATAAAATTCGAATATACACTCCTATCCAATCTACCGGTGACCTGAATGGAGATGGATATGCGGATTTTACACTTATAGGTTATCAAAAAATTGATAACAATACCGACCAATACTTCAGGAGATTTTATTTTGGAAACCCGGATTGGAATTTTGAACCATTAACATTTTACTTCAATTTTACCGAACCAAATTTTGCAGAAACTTTAAGGATAATTAATGATTTGAATGATGACGGTTTTGATGATATGATTACCCGGGATTATACAAATCTATATCCATATTATTTTTACAATGTAGTACTATGGGGAGGTCCGCAGTTTGATACTATTCCCGATTGCGGACTTAACACTCAGAATGAAGGACTAAATTCATTTAAGTTGAAAAACCTGGGTGATGTTAATGGAGACAAGTATAATGATTTTATGGGAGCCGCCTTAAATTTTGGATATCAGAATGTAAGATTATGGGTGGGTGGCAGCAAGTTACCCGAAGAAGCAAAAAAAACATGGTATGGTACTTCATCCGGTTTTGGAAGAATTTTAGCTGCGGTAGGTGATGTCAATGGAGATGGGGTTAATGATATTGCTATAGGCAGCGTAGTTTACTATGAACCAATTAATTGCAACATAGGTAACATCTATATTTTTGGTGGAGATACAAGTGTTGTTACTGATATAAATGAGCCGAGCGTAAATAAAATTGAAGAAAAAATTCTTGAAATATTTCCCAATCCATTTAACGGACAAACTACTATTTCTTACTCTCTTCAATCATCCGGCAGAATCAAAATTATTTTATATGATATTCTCGGCGAAAAAATTATAACTATCACAAATCAAGATTATCCCAAAGGTGAATTCCACTTAAAATTAGACACGGAAAAATTACATTTAAGCAGCGGAGTGTATGTAATACAGTTGGAAGAATATGAAAATGGTAATCTGAAAAATCAAACAAGCAAAAAAATCTCTCTTCTTAAGTAAGGAAGGGAAAACAAATAATATTATAAATTACTATTTGGAGGTTATATGAAAAACTTTCTTTTTGCTGTTTTGTTCTCGTTTCCTTTGTTCGCTCAGATAAGTCCGATTGAATTTCCTAAAATCGGGTATTTTGATATGTATATATTAAAGTATGAATCAACTTACTGGGGCAGCAATAATACTCATGTAAATTATTCCGACTCGTCCTGGTTTTATCCGGCGCTGCAAGAACTCGGATTAACCCATATCGTCACGCATGGCGATGCAATACCTTATAATACTTCATTCAATCCGGGAATAAAGATTATTGATAATCTATTCATGCAGCCTTTCGCAGCTTCGTATATTGATGAACCATTTAAATATGCAAATGCATGTGGGAATCATACTAATCACTATGCATATGAATTGGGAGGTTCTACTTCTTCACTACTTATTAAAGATGATAAATTTGGTTTTGGTGCAGAAACAAAGAATTCTATATGGGCAGGTCCCGGCAGTGGCGCATTTGATTACAATAAAACGGATCCCACTGTCCAAAATATATGTTTTTATGCTGAATATCCTACCAATTCTCCGGGTCAAATTGTTCATGCCGAATTAGATCCGACCCATCAACCATACAAACAAAAGTGGGGGCATCAATACCAATATCGATTTTATTTAAATGCAAGGATTGATGGTAGTCCTACTACTGAAAATATATTAAAAGTTCATATCTATTCAACTAATGCTGCTTCTTTTGATGAAATCAGCGGTAATAAAACTTTTAAAAATTACGAAGAAGAACTTGACAAAACTAAAGATCCTCCGCCTGTGGATTTTACTTTTTATATTAGGGGTGATCAGTTGACTAACGCATATAATACTTTCGTTTCTAACTACTTTATTTTTAGTGATCAAGACGATCTCAAAAAAAAATTAGTAATAGACATTGATTGGTTAGGACATAGGAGTACTTATTTAGATAATTTTGCTATATCTAATTCGTTTTATAAAGATTTGTTTGTTGATAACTCTATTCAGGCGAGAGATGATATAAAATCGGGAGCACAAATCTTATTCGGACCTAAAGTTACGGATCCTCTTTTCTGCCACCCATATTTTGATGAACCGTTTCCCATGAATTATCGAGGTGTGGGTGAGGTTAGCAATTTACTTGAAGAACAATTAGCGGCTGGTAAATATGTAAATGGTGCTACTATGGGATTGAATAATCATTATCTGATGTTAGCAAACTCTCAAAGGCGTTTACAGTATGTTTTATATGATTATTATCCAATTCTGTCAAACACATCCACATCTTCTATCGGATCTAATAATATTCAAAATGCCTTTGATAGGTTGATAGATTTCTATAAATTTTCAGTTTATGGGGGAGAAATAAGAAGTGGATTAAGGCATGCAATCCAAATGGCGCAGAATTATACATTAGATAATACAAACGATGATGTACCGTTTTATCATACGATTCAGGTAAATGGGGAGAAGACGCTAAGAACTAGTGTTGTGATAAATGATGGTTTGAGACCACCAACACCAAATGAAATTATAGCACAAGGTTTTTTAACATTATGTTATGGTGCAAAAGGTATTATGTATTATACTTTACCAACAAATACCCCTAAAGCAACCGATACTATAGAAAAGTGGGCTCAATATGGAATTTTTGAGGAAGTCGGAAATTTTGGTGCTTTGGTTCAGAATCCGGAAAATCCACAATGCAGGAATGAAAGGTACTGGGCTGTAAAAAAATTAAATTCCGCTATTGACCGAATAAGCAGTGAATTATTACAACTAAACTGGAAAGGTGGTTTCAGCCTTCATAGAGAGTCAATGAATGTTTCGTACTTAAGTTCTGTTCAATCCTATTATCAGTACCCAATCGATAACTGGCAGCCAGATTTATCAAGTGAAAAATTTGTAGAACTGGGTGTTTTTGAAAAAACTTCTTCATTAGTTAATGATGATGAAGAATATTTTATGCTGGTCAATAGAAGAACTTTACCGGATGAACAAAGGAAAATAAAAGTGACTATTAATAAATCCGGTTCAGTCTACAATAACTGGAAAGTGGTAGAAGTCGGTTCTTTTAACGAATGGATTATAGGAAAGACATCTTATTTTCAGACCATATTTCAACCCGGCGAAGGTAAATTATTTAGATTAGAACCAGTAATGATTGCGGGAGGCAGTTTGATTACAAATGAGTCTGTACCTTCAAATACAACTTTAAATATTAAAGGAAGTATCAACGTTCCCGCAGGTAAAACATTAACCGTAAACTCTGGCTGCAACTTAAACTTCCCAAATGGAACTGCACTCACAGTATCCGGCAACATTAATGTTATCGGAATTTCAAATTCAAAAGTTACATTTGATTTTGAAATTGGCAGTTTATATGGGGGTGAAGGCGCACAGCCCGAAGGTATAAAAATTTACGGCAGCCCGGCGGTAAATATTCAACATGCTATAATTAAGAATGCGCCTACCGGTCTTTACATTGAAGATAGCGAACCGGGTATTACTTACACAGAATTTTTAGATTGTGCAAATGGACTTTACTTAAAGAATTGTAATTACACTCCCGGCAATTGGTACGGTACAATGATAACGAACTGCTCTTTTCATGACAATGTTAACGGGCTGTATCTTACATATTCTTCACCCTATCTTACCGCAAATAGCTTTGTAGAAAATGAAGTTGGCGTTAATTGTTCGGATAACTCATCACCATTTTTTGGCGAATTGACCGACCCGGGGGTAAACTATTTTTATAAGAACTCCACTAATGTATATTCATATTTATCAACGCCGGTTCTCGGTGTTGAAGATGATGAGTATATTGGCGGTTACAATACTTTTGAAGAACCGGCTAATTATCATATAGTTGCAGAATATATGAGTACAGTAATGGCAGAAAATAATTGCTGGATACCGGAAGACAGCCGCCTATTCAAAGAACTTACTGAGAGCACAATAGACTACTCACCTTCGTGGGATTGCCGTAATAACGCGCCAATAGTTAAGGGCAATACAGGGACGCTGTCGCTAAATAAAGGAGAAACTGTCGATGTCCGTAAAATGTTTTTAAAAGCTCTAAAAGAAATGCGCAAAGGGAAAAAGGAAAATGCAAAAGCAATTTGTAAAAAGATTATTAAAGATTTTAGTGACGATAAATATTTAGTCTACCCGTTCGAATTGCTTTTTAAACTTGCTAAATCGCAGCCCGAGTTAGACAGTTTGATGATGCTTAATAACGCTACTCTTCTAAATAGCAGCAACATTGGGCTAAGAAATTATTCAAAACTTATCAGCGCAAAATTATCAACCGGTAATTATGTAACTGCGCTAAATAATTGTATATCAAATTCAAGTAGCGATGAAATAAAACTGCTTGCAATGTACCGAAAGTTTGTACACTATTTTAATTCAGAGTTCGATTCAGCAAATGCAGTATTTAATGAAATTGCCTCTGCATTCCCCGATGCACAATTGACACATTATCTTTCTATAATGTTGAATGGCAAAACAAAAAATAATTTGAGCAAAACTACAGTACAAAATATTGAAGGATATTTAATTGATAATTATCCCAATCCATTTAATCCGGTAACAGTTATCAGATTTAATCTTCCGCAAAAAGAAAAAGTAAGTGTAACTGTTTTCGATATGCTTGGAAAAGAGATAAAGGTTTTAGTAGATGAAATTAAAGACAAAGGTTTGCACGAAGTTGAATTCTTCGACATCAATCTCGCAAGCGGAATATACTTCGTAAAATTGCAGACAAATAGTTTTATCAAAACGCAGAAAATTGTGTTGATGAAGTAAAGTAGTGTATCAGTAATAAAATTGAGCGCTCTAATTCTTAAGAAATTATTGAAAATTTTTACAATTATTACGGATTAGCGACGAATATTAAATTTTGAAATTAATTGAGATTAATTATGTATATCAATATAAAAGTTTTCATTTTATCAATGTTTTTGCAAGTGTCAATTAATGCACAATATCCTCCGGCGGTTGAAAAATGGAGTACTCCGGTAAGAGTTGATTCATTCTCTGCGAGATTTGAATCTGAAATGGCTTCTAGTTTTAACAATAAATTAGATACTGTTTATTTTTTTAGATCAGATGCAGTTTATTTTTCCTATTTACTTGATTCTATATGGAGTTCACCCAAAAAATTAAATTCTAACATTAACAATGGGCAGCCGATCCGTTTCCCTACTATCAGCAGGGATGGCAAACGGCTATATTTTGTGAGATGGGGTGGTTACGGTAACTGGGATTTATGGTATAGCGAATGGAGAACAAATTTTCATGAATGGGGTCCTTCTATTAATCTTGGTTCGAATGTAAACTCTTCGAGTCTTGAATTTTATGCGCTTGAAATAAGCAGAGATACATTATATACTCTCAATGATAGGTGGGCATCGGAAGGTTTATGTACATTCATAAAGGATTCAGTAACTAACAACTGGTTTATTGTAGATAGTTCAAACTATAACCATCCTTTTGGAGCCGGAAAGATTCGTGGTTTGAGTGTTACCGGTGATAGAAAAAAAGCTTATTTTAGCCAGTATATTCTCGGTATGCCCGATACGCTTCAATCCGAATTATTTGTTACCTATTGGGATCCAACACTGAACCGGTGGGGAGCAACATATAAATTAAATATCAACTCCACTGCTTTTCAACCTACGGGCTGGTTTGGCTATCTTGGCGGCTGGGATGAATATCCATGGATTTCACCCGATGGAAAAACTTTATATTTTACTTCGAACAGAGATGCGGCAAGAGAAGATACTACACATGCTCCCGACATTTATGTAAGTCATTTGCTCATTGATGACAATGGTGATACAGTAACTGCAGTAAAAAATAATTTTATGAATGAAAAGACTAATAATACTTTTGAATTATATCCTAATTTTCCTAACCCGTTTAATCCCGCTACTCGAATCAGATTTAATCTTCCGCATAAAGAAAAAATAAAATTAATTGTTTACGATGTACTTGGGAAAGTAGTGAAAATTTTAGTTGACGAAGTAAAAGAAGCGGGTTTGCACGAAGTTGAATTTAATACGGTATCCGTTAGTCCGTTAGCTAACGGACGGATTGCAAGCGGAATATACTTCGTAAAATTGCAGACAAATAGTTTTATCAAAACGCAGAAAATTGTGTTGATGAAGTAAAGTAGTGTATCAGTAATAATAAGTCACCTTACGCAGATATTGTAATATCCGTTAGCTAACGGATAAAAATTATTTAATTTATCGATTCCGAAAGCTACCGGAATCGATTTACATCCGATTAACTGTTTCTTGCGTAAGGTGAGTTAGTGATAAATTTTAACAGCGTCTTTAGCAAATAGCGCGACGTGAAATTTTTATTCACTATCTTGATTTTAACATTTGCCTGCAGTAAGTTCTAACCAAAGAATAATTGAATTTCATTTAGCGAACGTACCGGGGTAGTATGATTATGTATAATGGTTCTCTAATTAAAACGAACGGATATTCCGGGACGCTTTTCTTTCCGCTGCCAACGACACTGATAATGCCGCTAAGTATATCTCCATGTTTTTCTATAGCTAACAATAACAAAGCATTTGTAATTAATGATGAACCCAAATATGCAATAATGCTTTTAATCG
>Ga0100385_1003031_pt1 | contig 15284 bp, 24 predicted proteins | sample CryGeymeta201509_FD_81543 | JGI IMG/M metagenome (GOLD analysis project Ga0100385, IMG submission 81543) | Groundwater microbial communities from Crystal Geyser aquifers in Utah, USA - Crystal Geyser metaG 2015-09 | ecosystem: Environmental > Aquatic > Deep subsurface > Groundwater | place: USA... | reverse complement strand
TGTTCTTGCTTCTACAACCCCGACGATCTTTTGGAAAGGTGTCTTTTTTGCGGAGCTCTTTTTCACCCCAGGTGTTCTGGCTGTTCTGACATTTGCAGTGCCTGTCATCCCCGTAAATGACTTGGTGATATTTGTATGCACTAGCTGTTTATGAGTATTCAAAAGTAGCTATTTGAGACTAATTGTAGGCTCATAGGCATTCTCGCATCAATACTGATTAAAGAGTCTTGTATAAATATTGATGAAAGGAGAGAAGAAGATTTGTATATTTGGAAGCGCGAATGCTGACTACTTTCTCTACGTCAAGAACATTCCAGCCAGAGGGTAAACTCTTCAGGCCCACCGCTACCTCACTGCCAACGGAGGAAAGGGGGCCAACCAGGCAGTTGCTGTCGCAAAACTTAAGGGAACCAGCCATTTCATCGGACAGGTGGGAAACGACGATGCCATGCGTCGTCTCTAGTCGTAGATGAAGGCAAGTAACGTGCAGCTGCACTGGAGAGTTCTCGAGAAAGAGCCGACAGGCATGGCATATATCTATGTCGACAAGGAGGGATAGAACTCGATAGTCATCTACGGGGGAGCCAACATGAGCTACGAAAATCAATAGCTCGAGCCTTCTTTTAAAGAGGTCATCGACAGCTGCGACTATCTTCTTCTGCAGAAGGAAATTCCAATGTCCCTCGTTGAGGCAGCTAGTGTCTACGGCCACCAGAAGGGGAAGACAGTTATTTTGGACTGTGGAGGACAGGATGAGCCCATATCTGAGACCATCCTCAGCAACATAACATACATATCTCCCAACTAAACAGAACTTCTCAGAATCGACCCCTCTATCGACCTGGGAAAAGACTTCCATCTTGAGGAGGCCGCCAAGTAAATTAGACTAAAACTTCTCCAGAAGCATCCTAAGCTCAAGGTTCTACTGAAGCTGGGAAGTAGAGGGTCAGCTGTCATCACCCTGGAGCATGCTGTTATGAGCCCAACAGTCAGCACTCTCAATCCTAAGGCATTGGATGCATACAAGATCGTGGATACAGTGGGGGCGGGGGACTGCTTCACTGGTGCCTTTGCTGTGAGACACTCAGAGCTATAATGGTCAGATAATAGCAAAGAGGCAACAAACTATCAGCTGGCGATGACATTTGGAAATGCCTCTGCCTTCTTGTGCATTACGAAGTACGGAGCGATGCCCTCGATGCCCCACCGATAGGAGGTTGACCAGTTTCTGAAAACCTACCTTCCATCCTGATTAAGGACCTCAAATATTGGATGAGTAGTTTATTGAATCTATAATATGCAATCAAAGTTTGGCCTTGTTTTTGACTCGCATGATATACTCTGCCAGGTGGGCAGGCAGGTTAGGATGACACCATCTCTCCACCAAGTTTTTGCACTCCTTGATGTTCACCCTGAGGAGGTTCTCTCTCTCAGTATCCCTGAACAGCTGCCTGGCTGACAAGTAGCTTTCCCACTCCAGCCCCTCAAGATCAGCCATATGCTTTTCCAATGCCTACTAAGCTGCTGTTCTGGAAGAGTATCTCTGCAAAAATTGATGCTTTTCGAGGAAAGCGCAATCAACCTTGCTCCCTTTGATTATAAGATCCTCACCCAGCTTGCTCCCAAATATTCGAGGGAATGTGTAGGAAGCGCACATTTCAGGGCCTTGGGCTAGCTGTACGAGGGGAGCGTTGAACTGTGCTCCCTCAACTGCGAATACTCTATCATAAAGAGCCAACTGAGTGAACGCAAACCCGATGACTTTTCCCTCCACAAGTCCAAAAATAGGTTTCCGAGAGTTGATGATGGTGGCAGTAAACTATTCGAGGCCTGCTGCTGACATGACGGCCAGTTCCTCTGTGGATGCCTGCTCGAGAAGATTAGGATTTGTGAAGTTGGATAGGTCGTTTCCGGAAGAGAAGTTTCCTCCCTTTCCACTGACAACTATAAACTTGATGGTTGGTTCTTCGTTGGCATACCTGACAAGGTTCATGAATGTGTCGTACATGTCGCTGCTGAAGGCGTTGAAGCGGGCAGGCCTGTTGAAGGTGATGTAAAAGCGGGACCCCTTGACTTAAGAGAGGATGTTTGTTTTTCTCTGGGGGGACTGAAGAACATGTTCAACCCTCTGCTTGACAGTCCGATGCTCAGCCATCCACTAATATAAAAAATATATCCAGGTGACCACCAGAGACCCACAAATTTGATAGAAAAGAACCGACTTTACAACAATGGGCACTGGAAAAACTGCATAATTTGGTTAAGCTGTAAATTGCTGCGAGCCTGGTATGTGGTTGGCTGCAGGAAGAATTATAGTTTTAAGTTAATAGAAATAGGAGATTCTATGACGAATACAGCTCTTCACGTCGTAGAGGTGGAGTATTGCCGGTCCTGCTAGACCCACAGCTGGTGCACTCACCATGACGAAGCCAAGTACCACGATACCTTCCTCAAACGTACAACTACCACCACTCAGTCTCCGAACTCATCGCTTAGCGACACCCCTAGATCGAGGTCATCGGAAATATGGTCCCATCCCACCTCATTCCATTCAAAATAGCATAAAATAAGTACATCGACTCACAGACCAACAAGTATGTGCTCTACCCCCAGATCGGCTCTTTCTAAGTCACCCTAGATGGTTCCCTGATCTTCTCTAAAAAAGAGCAAAACGGCTGGCCTCACCTCTCCTCCATTCTCAACAAAATCAGCCTCACTCTCAATCCCGACTTCGTCTGCCCTCCCAGTGATTCACCAGCATGCTCTCCCTTGAAAAGATAGTCCAACTCTCCTCGAAAGCATCAACAAGCTGTCACTCCATCCAAAGGGAAGCTTAGTGAAATGTATCAACACAACGGCTAGAAAAAAACGGGCCTGAAGGATTCCGCCAAAGGATTTACCCTCACCGACCATTTCAAGCTATACAGACCGAAGAACAAGAAAGAGGAAAAAGACTGGCAGACAGAAAAGCAGGAATCATAGACCTCCTCTAAGCGGCTATCAGAGTTTGGAAGGACAGAAAGTCGCTAGAAGAGCTAGGTTGGATAGTCGGCTCACCAGATTGTTCTGCGAGATCTATCAGGAGAGACCAAACTGCGGTAGATGCTTCGGAGTAGAGGAGTGCTGGTGAAGGACCAAGGGCGAAGGTAGATGATTATTAAGCTGGACAGCATTGAGGAGGAAAATGCATACGATGACAACGGAGCCACACAACGGACAGCAGATAAACATAAAAAGACATCCAAAATTCAAGAGCTCGAAGATGCATTCAGCTCCCTTGAGGACAAGTTCATCAACTTCCAGACAAAAGTTAAAGACATCCACACTCGGAAACAATAGTTCGAACTAAAGGGGAGTCCAGATGAGTCAGGCAAGAGAAAGGGAGAGCTGAGAAGAGAGGAATATATCAAGCAGGAGAAGGGTCTTCCTGCTTTTGAAAGGCCCTATATTGACAAACCCAGCAAGCTCGAACAGTACCTGTGTGCTTCCGAACAAGAGAAGAATGAAAAGCTTCACAGGATATATGGCGAGTGGAAGCTGCTGAAGCAAACTGCCAAGAAGAACAAAAGGATGCTAAAGCAGAAAAAGCCCCAGCTTCGACAGGATGATGATTCTGAGGAGGAAACCAGCCTCAGCAACTCCCAATCATCGGCAAACATCTTAGCATTCAAGCCGAAAAAGGGAAGCAACCCGATGCAGCAGCATATCAAGTCTGTTCTCCAAAAAGGTCATAAAATGTCAGCAATGGAGCACTATCAGTCGGCAGGTACTTCTTCACAGGAGCAGCAAAGGTTCAGGACCCAGGATCATTTTTACCAGGGTCATTCGAGGAAGCAGGTTATGGGCAGAGGAGATGTTCAGGAGGAGAGCTTACCTGTGGCCCGCCTGTTCAAGAATACTTCAAACACTATGAGCTTGTAGAACATGAGGACAGCTCTGAGAGAGGGCAACCCTAAGATATTGAAGCAGCAGGGATAAGTGAGCAAATTTAGTCATAACGCCCGTTAAAGCATCGGTAAGATCCAGGCCAGAATGAACAAACTCCAACAACAGCTTCACCAGCACAAATAAAATCAAGGACCTTCATAGGAGACCTACCCTCAACTTCAGGAATTTGCTAAGCTTCAAGCCCAACACAACCAAGGCAGAAGCATCAGTAAGTCCAGTGGTTCATCTTCATCCAGTTACCAGCACTTCCTCCAATAGAAACAGAGAGTCAGTAAGGTGAGCAACCCACAACAAAAAACTCGCAAAGGCAGTCAGGGAGGAAGGGTAAGGGGAACGGGTCAAGAGGGGGAGAGGAGCAGTTACAACACCCGAGTCTCTGATGCCCAGAAGGGCACATCTAAGAAGATCAACCACTCAAGGTTCACCAATAACTCGCAGACAACCCACAAGCATCAAGCTAGCTATATCGGAAGGCCTTAGTCCTTTGCCATTGAGGAATAGAGCGAGCAGAAGGACAGCAACATCAATACAAAAAGGTCCCAAAAATTCAAGGAACAAAATCCCTCCCACATTTCCAGCAGAACCACCCAAAACTACAACAAAAAAACACACCTACCTCACAAAAATAAGGGAGAGCATATTCGGCCATAAAAAAGCCGAGAAGAGGAACAACAAGACCATCCCTAGTTCCACCAGGAAGAGAGATAGCCACTTCACCATAGATCTAGTATATTACAGAAGCATGAACTTCATGATTCTATGACATTTCTCAGAAAACAAAAAGATTGGAAGGAGTCTGAGCTCAGAAAAGGTAACAAAAGTCAGAGACACTCAAAAGTTATAGAGGAAGAAAAGGTAGTCAATTAACCTCGATATAACAAGAGCCAGTCTTCCTACAGCAACAACAAAACCCACGTCTCAAAATTTTCATCTAGGACCAAACAAGTTTCCAAATCTAATTCAAGGGTTTCTAAAAGGTAGGAAGTTGTCAGGAAAGTCTCAACGGTAGGGGTCCAGAACGAGAAGAGGGCCTATGGTCGAATAAAGAAAAATAAGAAAAAAGGGTCATAGCACAGCAGCTTTATGTAGGTAGGTGCCCATATAATTAAGACTGAGCACTTTAACTCTGAAGGGTCTGCTGATGATGGCTCTAGGGTTCATACTGGAAGTAAGGCCAGTCATCAAAAAGGCAACAAGAGGATTCTCAAATACTACAGATCATAGGACTGCTGCTTTGATGGCCAATCTTCCAAACTAGTTCAGAGAGAAGAGGATGGCTGTGAAGAGGATGATCCATCAGAAGGTCATAGAGTGGAGGGATGGGCTATGCAGTCGTAGGAGGAGGAAAGTTAATGTCAGTTTGAATCTGATAAAGCATAAGGAAGCAATTAAAATAAGGTAGGAGAAGGCAGTGAATCAGTCAGCAGGAGGAACTCACTTGAGAAGGAACTCGATCACATCACAAGGTAAGATGGAGTGTAAGCAACAAAGGGTGAGGTATTGCAATCAGTACCTCAGGAGCATCAGGGCAAGGTAGCATCACCTCTTTAGAAATCTACAGTAGGAGGCAAGACAGATGCTCTCGAGTAATAAAAAGTAAGAGGAGAAAGGAAGAACTCACAAAGTCGTAAGGGGCAGCAGATGAGCAAGAAGGAGTAAACTGGGAAGAAGAGAAAAAATGGGAAAAAGGACAAACAAAAGCAAAATATCTAGCAGGTCAACCAGGCTGAAATGGAGAAGACTGAAGATGGTGAGTAGATGGATTTGGAAGGACTTATATGCAAACACTATTCATAGTTTCTTCTTGTTAAGGTGGCTTACGAGCTGGCGAAGGGGACTGAACAAATTCGGAAGGAAGACCCTCCAGCTTAGGCTAACTCCTATGAGAATGAGTAAATAACTGTTCAGGTCAACTACTGCCAGAGCATTGACTCGATCGAAGTTTAACAAGAGCCTCCCACTACCTTCATAAATTTCCAACCATCCATCCCTCACAAAAAATATCACGAGGCAGCCAATAATGAACCAGCAGAGTAGGGCTCCTAAAATTCAGAGGAAGATGAATAGAGTGGCTCATAGCATGAATAAGAGCAAGAGCCAAGTTAGTAGAACGAAAATCATGAAAAAGGATAATGTGGCTCCTTGATTGCAGGAGGAGCAGTTATTGTTGAGGCCAACCAACAAGGAACACCAGCTACTTTCAAAAAAGTAGAATCATCGGAAGCCAGAGAGAAGTCTGAGGAGTTGGCTCATGAGCAATGCGACAATGTCTACAGCCAAGCCCAACCTTCCCATATGTTCAAGGAGGTGGGCATTCAAAAGGAGCTTACTCTGGAAGTGTCTGTTCAGACAGAAGCAGCTCCCGAAGGAAGGTTCATGGCCTCCAGAAGCAGCTCTCTCCACAGCAGATCCAACAGCCAGCATCAGTAGACCTTCAAAATGAACGAGACAAACAGAAGTCAATCAAACTTTTACAAGAAAAATGTAAACCAGCAGATCGAGAGAGCCAGCATCATCCCTAGGATATACAGTCAGGATATCCATGAATAGATCTAGAAGTTCACATCTGCCTCCTTGGGCGACCACTAAGCTGTTTATTCTGAGGAAGGAAGGGCCGTTCGAGCTTGTGAGGCCTATCCAGAGGGCCTTCTGATGAAAGACAGAACACTATAGCTGTAAATGGTTGCCACAAAGCATACCAACCTCCTCAAGACAGTTGAGATCCTCTGCGAAAAAAGTTAGTGGTTGATTTCCCGACTCTTTGAGGACAGAAACGGCGTTCTCAGGGAAAGGTTGTTCGGTGTGTGGCTATGCAAGGACCACAGATGGGAATGTGTTACTGTAGACGACAAACTGAAAACAGACTAGCAGGACCAATTACTTTACTCCAGACACTAAGGTATTTATTTATTGACTCAGGAAACCAAATGTGGTTCAACGTTTTAGAGAAATCACTTGCAGTGGCCTTAGGTGGCTTCGAGAATCTCGAGAAAGCAGACTCTTCTCTGCTGTTTGCCATGCTGACTGGCTGCAACTTTATCAGTTCGAGGATCAAAGAAGACCCCAGCAAATGTGGCAAGCTCTTGCACCTTCTGACCGACTGTCTGAGGAAAAATTACATAATTCACGCAACAAAAAATTGCGACAAGGGGAGGTTAGGAGGTCGAGAGAGTGTATACTACATAAACTCAATAAGAAAATCTGGAGAGTAAACGCTAATCGAGATGAGCCAGGATGGGTGTGAGAGTTTCTGGGTAAAGCTCACCAAGTTTGTCCAGGAATTCAGCAAAGTCGACATCCTCCAGCTGAGAGTCAATCACAACTTCACCCATCTTGATCTCGGAGTGCCCCATCCTGGACAAATGACTGTCGTGCAACTCGACTTCCAGTAAGAAGGGCAGGGATGCGTGACTCTTGGCTACCCCGGAGACTGCGGGGCTCTCAGGGTGTTCCTTTACCGCCAGGAAAAGAGCAAAGTCCTGAAGCTGGTTGGCCAGGCCAAGGAAAAAAATAAAAATAGCCTATTTTTCGAATGCAACTTCACTGAGGGAAAGTACTACGTCTTTGCTCAAGGGGACTAAAAATCTTTGCGTTTGGCTTTCATTGGCGAGGCTCAACCTACCATCACCATCACTGAGGAGATCTATTCTGAAGGCCTGAAGAATGAAATGGCAGAATATTTGCCTGTTGAGGATCGAGAAGAGGGGAGGCTCAGGAGGACTGAACAGGAGTGGGGGATCCGTTCGAGCAAGGCCCGTTTGAGGGACAACTTTTTCGAGTCGAGACTGCGAGACAACTTTGTGGAGTACGTGATAGGGCGCAACAAGAAGTGAAGCAGTCAATGATATGTCTTGGTTTTTTCTAGGATTAATTTAGACTATGATTTCGTGAGTAAAATCCTGTTGGCATCCCTTCTTAGGGCGTACTCACCTACTCCTCAAGCAGCATGATTGAACTACATATACAGTATTTTTGTACTCATCAACAGCTCCTGCTGCTTACCAGATACATAATCATATTTCCTGCTCGCTGATCATGTTGGCCTCAATCTCGGCAGAAGGGTGCTCCACCATCAGATGCCTCAACTTCTCCTTTATCTCCTGTGCCTGCTTCTTGTTGCCCGCCCCTTGGAAAATGCCCATCGCCCTCCTCAGATAGACTTTGCTGTCCCCGATCCCCAAACTGCTGTATACCGTTCCCAACAACTTCAAAGTCCTTGCCAGCTGCACTGTTTCTCCAAACACTTTTTCCTATAATTTTGCAATTTCAAGCAGTTCAGTGACCGCCTCCTTGTACCTTTCGCTTTTGAGCAAAGCAGTTGCTATCTTTCTCCTGGCCTTGATGACCTTTTTGTCCTCGGGAGTGTAAAGCTACTCGTATAGGGTCTTCACTTTCTGGATGCAGGTGAGGGCAGACTCTGGATTCCCCAGTCTTTCGTAGAAGGAGGAAAGAGAGGCATAGAGCTCTGCCACCTACTCAGGCTTCGGGTAGTTCTAATTTACTAGCAAGTCTATTTAGGCCATGCGTACTTATGCCCTCCTCTTGGTATTCGATCGCCTTCTGGAGCTTGTCCTTGGAGTCTATCTCTGCCAGAATGTTCGCTTTGTCGATGAGGGCAAAAGCGTGCTCAACCTTCGCCATGGGAGGAGATTGGGTGTGGTTGATGACCTCATCGATTGCTTCTAAAGCTGCACCAAAGTTCTTCTGTTTGCATAAGCACTGTGCCTTCAGCACCTGAGTCTTCAGATTTTTGACGGGGTGAGACCCTTGCCTTTCGAGAGTAAGATTGTATTAACTTTCTATCTGCTGTGCCTTAGCGAGAGAGTCAAGGGCATCGTCGTGGTTGAGCTGGCGGATGAAGGCCTAGGCAAGAGTGATATGCATGTTGATCTGGAGCAGATCGGTTTAGGGAAGCTCTTATGCTAGTTTCTAGTTTTTGTGAAGGGCCAGGGTGATGTGCTCAATGGCCTGCTCTAAGCAGTCGTAGGCGAGGTAGGCCTCTCCCAGGTGATAGTGAGCAACTACCAGTCGGAAGTCTGACTTGCCGTAATTGAGGACCAGTAATTTGTTGAGGGCCAGTTCCTGGATCTTGATGTTGACCAGGTCCTACCCCTGTTTATCTGCTGCTGCTCTGCTGAGGCTGTTGAGTTTGTCGATGATATCCTTTGTGATGAGGTCTGCATGATAGGTTGGGTACCCTGGTATGAGGTAGATTTTTCAGAGTTGATGGCTGTTTGCAGGATATCGTACTATAGTTGTTGTCGGTCTGTGAGCTCTCGGTTGAGGGCAGACTCCTAGCTGGCTGCATATCGTGATAGGAACATGAGTGGGAAGAGGAGGACTTGCTGTGGTCTTGCTCTTAGTCTTCCTATTAGTCTTCGCTGTCTCTGCGGTGAGGGTTGACCTGGAAGCGTTCATCTTCATCGGAGTCCATTTTCGTTTGAATATTGTTATTATTATGCCATAGAATCTATCCGTTATCCTGAGGCTGTGCAACCAGTTCAGGAAAAATTCAATAACAGGGATAACATTCATAAAGATTGTCCCAAGGACATACTCCTTTTGATCAGTAGTTATTATTGATGCCAAATAAAACTGATAAAACACCCCTTCCCCTGCCCACCCAAGGACAGCCCAGCACACAAGTGCATCTCGAAAACCCATAGCTGCATGTTGATGAAAATGTAGAGCAGAAGGCCCTCAAAAGGCTCCTATAGTCCAATCAAAAGTATCTCAATGAAAAAGGTATCATCACACTAACATAGTCAAAGTGTCAGACGTCCCCAGGCCCCCCAAGTATAGCCATAAACTGCCCTCGAGAACAGGACAAAGTTAGTACTTCAGGAAGTACGGGCAAAGAGAAAAAAGCTTGAGTGTGCCAGATAAAAAGGGATCGACTGAACAGCTCTCCAGCATAGTAGTAGCATTCAGCAATATTGTCCTCCCCACAGCCACCATCACTCCCTACCAGTCGACATACCACGTAACTCCCTCCTTATCCAGATGGACTTTCCCAAAAAGAAGGCAGAGTCTGTCCCGAGGAGCCCTCTCAGCAACATCAAGTACAGCAGACAGGAAGGACCTACTTTCAACGAAACTAGCTATAAGAGGGACTTCGGAGCGATCAGACCTTCTCCGACAGGGTCTGCCAAAAGGGGAGAAGTTAGACTGATGGGAGGAGGCAAGCTGACAGCAGACACCACCTATCACTACAATTACCGTCTCAAGACAGAAGGTTACAGACCCCAACAGCCGATAATTCAGAAGAACAACAATATATTCATGAGTCTCTGCACTCCTCCTCAGAAGAGCAGCTACCGAGAGACATTTAGGTAGGGGAAGAAGAGGGCGAAAGCGGTGGAGAGCTGCAAACCTGAGTAGAAGTACATTCCTTCTAAGAGCGGATTGAAGTACAGGACTGAGTATGCTGGCTAGTTTGTTTAGCAGCCCATCAAGAGCAAATAGGAAGTTGAGTGTCTCTCTCCCGAGGAATTGAAGTCTTATGTGCTGGGCATCCTTCAATGATTGACCTCTTCAACTCCATCAATATTAGTTCATTCACATAGACTTACGACAGTATACCTAATTATACTTTGCACAATTTGAATAAGCTTGATAGATCGACTCAGTTATGGATCATGCAAGTTCTGTATTGCTGTCTCTTCCTCCTGATTCCCTCAAGCCATTCTTCCTCCACTCGACAGGGCCCTCTTTCCTACCCAACCACCAAAGACTCCAGCCTTCTACAGAGAGTCTCCTCAGTAGTCACAAGATCTCCCTCCTTAACCTTCTTTTTCCTCTTTTTCCTCTCCAGACTGTCATCTTCTTCAGAGATGGCGGTGGAGAGGTGGTCGTCGCTGTGGTCAAGACATATATATTCGGAGCCTTCGTCGTAGTGCTCGGGAGGGTAGTTATCGAGGATGGAGATGAGTTATGCGAGTTTTTAGTGGTGAGCCGGTCGTGTGGGTGGTACTTTTTGTTGACATATTCTGATGAGGTTCTTGCTGAGGACAATAATACTTTGAGGGTGTGGTCGGTGTCCACAAGGTAGTTGAAGGTGTTTCCTGCCAGGTTGCTGTATACGATTTCCTCTTGCTGCTGGTCCTGGTAGGTGAACTTTAGGTACAGGTTTATTATCTTTTCGACCTAAAAACTGCTTTGCTCGAGCTGTAGGTAGCAGCGGTGTAGGTGTTCGACTATGAGGATGTAAAAAGCGTGGTCTGAGTTGTTTTCAAAAGGATTGTCGTCGAGGATCGACTGTGTGTACTCCCAAATGCTTTTCTGCAGACACTACCTCTCAGGATAACTACTGTCACTCGCATGCGGATAAGCTGGTCCATGAAGTCCCTAAAGTCGTGTTTGTACACCACCTCCACCAGTTCCTCAATCTGTCCTGCGTAATCTTCGAAGCAGGATTTTCCCTCGTATATCTATTGGACGATGTTTCCGATCTGCCTCCTGGCTTCCCCTACTTCACATATTTAGTACGCTGCAGTTACTGCTCCTTCTCTCGCTTCCGTTTTTTGGCCTGCTTCTTCAGCTGCTTCCTTCTCTCTGACGCCTCCTGCTTGTTCTAGTGATGGGGAACCAGTGATTATGGATTTGCGAGGTCGACCTGGATGCCGCTGAGTGAATGGAAGGGGTACAAGTCGGTGGTTGATGAGGGCTGGCGTTCAAAGCTGGTGGTCTTTGGGCTCAAGGGCTCTTAGACAGACTACTACGTCAACATTGCCAGAATGCAAATTATATAATGCCTGCCTCTTCAAACTCCCTCACTTCAAGTAGGAAAGAATAGAGATAGAGTTAGTCTGAGGACGATTGTGGTATATCGCCTCTCATATTACCATTATTAGACAGCAATGGAGAATGAGCACCAGCAAAGAGAGAACCAACAGTTGTGGGGCAAGGGATCTGGAAGTACAGCTTGCCTCAGCAGCACCCTCCAAGACAACCCTCACTTCCAAATACTCCCTCTCCCCTTCTCAACTAACGCCCTTGCCCTCTCAGCTACCTTTGCAGTGGCCACAGATCAAGAAGGCAATGCCTACTTATGGGGAACAATAGGTTCATTCAATCCATCGATAGTCGGCCCTGAAAAGGCCATAAAAATAAAGGAGAAGGTGCTGAGATTGAGCTGTGGATGGTAGCAAGTTCATGAGGTAGGAATCACGCTTTGTTGGAGTGCCAAGATGGCTTGTGGGGAATAGGTTCTAACAACTACAGCTAGCTAGGTATCGACTCAGAGGACAAATTCATGAGGCAGCCAGTAAAAATTAGGGAAGAGCCAGTGGAGTACTTCATTTGTGGCTTCAGACAGAGTTACGTGATAGTCAATGGCACTCTTTTGGGATGCGGGTAGTCAAAAAAGTACGAGTTAGGACTATCATAAAAGAAGCAGCTGTTTGAGTGGACGGTAATATAGACAGACCTGAGTGAAAGGTTAGAGTCTTCAGTGGTTGAGCTAGCTGTTGGCAAACGATATAATTTGATGCTGACTGTAAAAGGTGATGTGTGGGCAGTCGGCAGCAACGAGCACAGTGCTCTCTGCTCGAAATAAAATACTCCCTTCTTTGCTAGACCTACCCTGATACATCAAGGCATTTCATCGATGGCTTCAGGATGGTCACATCTCGTGCTTCTCAACTCGAAATATAGAGTATTGACCTACGGAAGGAACAACCTCAAACAATTAGGAAGGAGCTAGGAGGAAAAGGAGGTCCATGTGCCTCTTTAGGAGAAGGAGAAAATTTTGAAGGTAGTCAGTGGGTCATAGTACAGCTTTGTCCTGACAGACAGAGGTAGGCTATTTGGCTGGGGATGGAACGAACACCTCAACATCCTGCCTTCAGAGGATAACACTATCGACCATCCAACTTTGCTGCCAGTGCCGGGCAAATGTCTTGAAGTGTGGACATATCCTGCTCTGGCAATTGTCCGCTGCGAGTGATCTCAAATGCCAGCATTCAAATGTAAATATTTTCTAACCAATTTACCTACAAGTCTGGAATGTATGAGGAGTGTAGTCATAAACTATCAGGGAAGTTCACTTTTCGATGATGAATTCAGAGGCAAGTTGCTCGACTCCTGTGATGGTAGTCCCGAGGTCCTTCAGAAGACCATCTCCTAAGTTATAAACCAGTCCGTGGATCCTCAGCTCCTCTCTTTTTTTCCACTCCAGCTGAATGAAGGGAACCCTGGCGATGTTGAAGACCTGTTCTTTTACGTTCAGTTCACAGAGGAGGTTCTAATTTTCCTCCTGGGTCTCCAAGGTCAGCTCCTTTCGATACCGGTACCTGAGGTCTCGCAGATGAGATAGCCAGGCCTCTAGGTTGCCATGATCTTCGTTGCTGAAGGCTGCTCGTATTCCTCCGCAGCCGTAGTGCCCTGTGACCATGATATCTTTTATTTTTAGCACCTGAACAGCAAACTGAAGGACAGCCAGGAAGTTGATGTCAGAAGGGGGAGCCTGGTTGGCAATGTTCCTGTGCACAAAAACCTCTCCTGCTCTCAGCCCGCAGATTTGGTTGGCTGGGACCCTTGAGTCTGCGCATCCTATCCACAGGTAATCTGGTCTTTGGATGCCCACCAGATTTTTAAAGTAGTCAGGGTTCTCCTCGACCTTTTTTTTGGCCCACTGTTTGTTGTAGTCGAGAATTCGATCGAAGTTGTCCATCGGGTGCTTGTTACGGGAATGTCGGTATGCCATTTTGGTGAGGAGAGGATAGTTTTTGTAGTTTCTGATCAGCATCTTACACTGTCGCTTATAATTATTACTACTAGCAGGTCCTGCGTGCACCTCAATACCACAGCACTTCAAGCACCATGATCAAATCAAATAGAACTAAGTCATGAATATCACACTTCGGTCGATTTCTCCTGAGGATGAAGAAAATCCTCAACAAACTATGAATCTGCCCTGAGAATGTCTCCCCACTCCTTCCAAAAAGAGGTCCTCTGCTCTTCATCCAATTTTTTAAGCAACCCCTGCAACTCTTCTTACTGAAATCGCCTGAAATGTTTTAGCAAAGGACTGTCACTCTTGAGCTAAGACTTACTCGCGTTGAAGTACCTGACGTATGCCATCACAATTTTGAACACAACTTCAGGACAATCTCTTGGGGTGGTCAGAAATTTGAATTCTTCTTGGAAGTCTCTCTGTTAGTGCATGGTCGCCTTAGCGAGCAAGGCCAAAGAGGGGCATTATGTTTTTTCGATTTATGAGAAGCTCAGCCACATTTGATAGAAGGCATCGAAATGTTCCAGGACAACTCTTTTGTGGACTCCCCCCACCAAGTGACCCAGCTGTTTCTGGAAAAGTTCCTTATTTTTGGTCATGAGAGGCACCATATCTGCCACGAACCCTTCCTGGTTCCACCTGTTCCCACCGAATATCTCTCTGAAGTGCTCCTCCTTCAGCTTGTCGATCATTTATTCCGGTATTTTACCATGGTTCAACATGTAGGTAATCATCTCCATATTCTGGCTTTAGCTGAGATTCAGGTCGATATAGTTTAGTTGCCCTTTTGCCAATTGAGGTAGCAGTTACTCGAAAGAGAAATAGAACAGCATATAAGGACCACAGTTAGCCACCATGTGTTACTCCTGCTCAAATAGCAAACGGACTCTTGTTCTCACCGAGAGGGTCAAGGTAGCATCATCTCTTAGCTCGGCCACCTTGAGGAACAGGGTATATGCCAGCATTTCCCAATCTGAGGTCGGTTTTTGCTGTAGTTTAAAGTAATCGAAGGCTGAGCTGAGCAAGCTTTTGGGTCGGCTGTCTTCCAATTCCAACTCCAGTAGTCCAGCAGCCAGGTAGTAGACCAGTTTATCTTCGCAATGCAAAAGGTTTTCGACATTGAAGCATTCTTTACGATAGAAGGCCAAGTCGTTTCTGGACCAGGTGACAAAAATTTTATCACCATTTTGCTGTTCGAGATGCTTGTCCAGGATGTTTTGGGTATAGAAGCTGTATATTAGCGCCCAAAATTTTGTCAGTCCGCTTGCAGATCCTACAAACTGTGGCTAGCTGAGCAAAAAGGAGTACATTTACTGGTGCTTCTGGGACAGCCTATCTCGATTGATGGTGAACCACTGATAGACGACATACCTGCTTTGCTGCCAATGAAAATTTCCTCTAAGTTTGCCTTAGTTATTCCTTGATCGTGAAAAGATGGAGCAGTCCTCTTCAGTGCCTGGAGGCCACAGTCCTTGCGAATGCAGGAGAAGATTGCCATCCACCTCATTCTTTTGCTAAAGGCAATATTCATCGAATTTCTGATGCTGTGAGTTCAGCAAATAGTTCAGTGGCAGCCAAACGTTAAGTACAGGGGCCAATA
>Ga0100385_1003022_pt1 | contig 15316 bp, 14 predicted proteins | sample CryGeymeta201509_FD_81543 | JGI IMG/M metagenome (GOLD analysis project Ga0100385, IMG submission 81543) | Groundwater microbial communities from Crystal Geyser aquifers in Utah, USA - Crystal Geyser metaG 2015-09 | ecosystem: Environmental > Aquatic > Deep subsurface > Groundwater | place: USA... | reverse complement strand
GGTCGATCATCGATGCGGGGAAAGGAGGCGGCGGCGTGAGCAGGGAGCAGGGGCCCCGCGCAGCGGGGATGCGAGCGCCCGCGAGCGCCGCCGAGCCGCCGACCCCAATGCCGACCGATCATCGACGAGCGCAAGGAGGCGGCGGCGTGAGCGGGTCCTGGACGCTCGCGCGTGATGCCGACGGCATCGGTTGGCTGACGATCGACTGCGCGGGGGCCGAGGTCAATACGCTGTCGCAGGCGACGCTCGGCGAGCTGTCCGCCATCCTCGACGATCTCGCGGGGAAGCCCCCGCGGGCGCTGGTGATCCGTTCCGGCAAGCCGTCCGGCTTCATCGCCGGAGCCGACGTGGAGGAATTCACCCGGCTCGCCAGCCCCGACGAGGCGCTCGCCCTGGTGCGCCGCGGCTGGGACACGATGGAAAAGCTCGCGCGGCTGCCGTTCCCGACCGCCGCGCTGATCCGCGGCTTCTGCATGGGCGGCGGGCTCGAACTCGCGGCTGCCTGCCGCTACCGCATCGCGGTCGATGAGCCGGGCACGCGGATGGCGCTGCCGGAAGTGATGCTGGGTATCCTGCCCGGCTGGGGCGGGGTGAAGCGGTTGCCCGCGCTGATCGGCCCGGCGGGGGCGCTCGACCTGATGCTGACCGGCCGCGCCCTCGATGCGCGCAAGGCGAAGAAGGCGGGCCTGGTCGATGCCGCGGTGCCCGCGCGGGTGATGGAAAACGCCGCCCGCACCATCGTCCTGGAGGCGCCTGCGCCGCATGTCCCCTCCTTCGCGCAGCGGCTGCTGAACGGCCCGCTCAAGCCGGTGGTGGCGCGCACCGTGCGCCGGCGCCTCGCGGCGAAGGCGCGCCGCGATCGTTATCCGGCGCCCTGGGCCATCCTCGAGCTGTGGCAGAAGTACGGTGGCGATCCGTTCGCGCCGGGGCGCGAGGAGCCCTCCTCGATCGCGTTCCTCGCCGCGCACCCGTCCACCCGCAACCTGATCCGCCTGTTCGGCCTGCAGGAGCGGCTGAAGGCACTCGGCAGGCAGTCGGATTTCGCGCCCAGGCGCGTGCATGTGGTGGGCGCAGGGACGATGGGCGGAGACATCGCCGCGTGGTGCGCGCTCAACGGGCTGCGGGTGACGCTCCAGGATCGGGACGCGGAGCGGATCGCGCCGGCGATCGGGCGCGCGGGGGAGCTGTTCCGCAAGCGGCTGCACGACCGGCTGCGCGCGCGCGACGCGATGGACCGCCTCGTCCCCGACCTCACCGGAGAGGGTGCGCGCCAGGCCGATGTCATCATCGAGGCGATCTTCGAGAACCTCGAAGCCAAGCAGGCGCTGTTCGCCGATCTGGAAAAGCGCGCGAAGCCCGGGGCGATCCTGGCGACCAACACCTCCAGCCTCAGGCTCTCCGACATCGCTGCTGGAATGAACGAGCCGGGGCGCCTCGTCGGCCTGCATTTCTTCAACCCGGTCGATCGCATGCGGCTCGTCGAGGTGGTCGGCGGCGAGGCGACCGATCCGGATTGGCTACGGATGGGTGCCGCCTTCGTGCGCGCCATCGACCGGCTGCCGCTGCCGGTGAAAGATGCCCCAGGGTTTCTCGTCAACCGCGTGCTCGCGCCCTATCTGCTCGAAGCCTTCCGGCTGGTCGACGCGGGCGTCGCGAAGGAAGCGATCGATGCGGCCGCAGTCGATTTCGGCATGCCGGTGGGGCCGATCGAGCTGGCGGATTCGGTGGGCCTGGACATCTGCGCGGCGGCTGGCCGCTCGCTCGCCGCACAGGGCGAAACCGCGCCGGGGACGCTGGCGGCGCTCGTCGCCGCAGGCAAGCTCGGCAGGAAGACCGGCGAAGGCTTCTACCGCTGGGCTGCGGGCCGGCCGCAGAAGGGCGAGGCGGGGCGCGCCGAAGCTGGCCTCGTCGAGCGGCAAATCGGTCCTTATCTCGCGGCGGCGCGAGAGGCCGTCGACGAGGGGATCGTCGAGGACGCGGACCTCGCCGACGCCGGGCTGGTCTTCGGTACCGGATTCGCTCCGTTTCTCGGCGGCCCGTTGCATTACCTGGCCACGAGGGCCGACAATGGGCGCTGACGGATTCTTCGATGGGGGTCATTGCACCGATGGCGGGCGAACCATTGAGGCTGCCGGAAGACAGGCAGCCCGCGTTGCGGGTGGTGCCGATGCCTGCGGACCTCAACCCGGCCGGGGACGTGTTCGGCGGCTGGATCATGGCGCAGGCCGACATCGCCGGCGGCATCGTCGCGCACCGGCGGGCACGCGGGCGCGTGGCCACCGTGGCGGTGCAGTCCTTCCTGTTCAAGCAGCCGGTGTCGGTAGGCGACGTGGTCAGCTTCTACGTGAGCGACGTGCGGGTCGGCCGCACCTCGATCACGGTCGCAGTCGAGGTCTATGCCGAACGCAACCCCCCGGCCCCGGTGACGGTGAAGGTGACCGAGGCCACCTTCACCTACGTGGCGCTGAACGAGGACGGCAGCAAACGCCCGGTTCCCCCCGCACCCTGAAGACTGAAAATCCAACACCCGCTGGGCGACGCCTGCAACCGGAACCCCGGAATCTGTTGAATTACCAACCGTGCTGTCATACAGTGCGTCACGCAGCACCAACCGGAGAGGAGAGGAAACGATGAAACGACATGAAAACGGGCCGGCCTGCGCACTGCGCGCCCTGCCGGTGGTGGTGGCCGCGGCTTTCTCGGGCGCGTGCCTCGCGTCCGGCTTCCAGATCCTGGAGCAGAACGGGAGCGGCCTGGGCAACGCCTATGCCGGCACCGCGGCGGTGGCACAGGACGCCAGCACCGTGTTCTTCAATCCCGCCGGCATGGCCCTGCTGCCGCAGGGCAGGAGCTTCGCGGTCGGGGTGGATGCGATCCAGCCTTCGGCGAAATTCGAGAATAACGGCTCGGTGCCGGCGACCGTGGTGGGCTTCCCGGCCTTGACCCGCCCGCTCGGAGACTCGGGAGGCGACGCCGGAAGCCTCGCCTGGGTGCCGCACGGCTACTTCGCCATCAGCCTCGGTCCGAATCTGAGCGTCGGCTTCGGCGTTTCCGCGCCCTTCGGCCTGAAGACCGAGTATTCGCCCGAGTGGGCCGGCCGTTTCCTCGCGGTCAAATCCGAGATCGTGACGGTCAATCTCAATCCGTCGATCGCCTACAAGGTGAACGACAAGCTGTCGCTGGGCTTGGGCGCGAACTATCAGCGAATCGATGCGGAGCTGACCAACAAGGTCAATCGGGGTCCGTCGGAAACGAACGCGATCATCGATGCCGACGACACCGCCTGGGGCTACAACCTGGGCGCGATCTACCAGCCGTCGCCCTCCATGCGAATCGGTGTCTCCTATCGGTCGGAGATCGACTACCACCTCAGCGGCAGCATCAAGAGTCCCGCGCCGGTACCTGCACTCAACCAGTCGGTGAACTCCAATATCAAACTGCCGGACACCTTCACCCTGAGCGCAGTGCAACAGTTGAGCGACCGCTGGGAGATGCTGGGCGATCTCTCCTGGACCGGCTGGGCGAAGATCCCCGAGCTGCGCATCCTGACCTCGACCGGTGCGACGCTCGCGGTTACCGACGAGAAATGGCGCAACACCTGGCGGGTGGCCTTGGGCGGCAACTACAAGTGGAGCGAGCAGACGAAGCTGCGCTTCGGGATCGCTTTCGATCAGTCCCCGGTCAAGGATGAGCTGCGCACTCCGCGCCTGCCCGACAGCAACCGCTTGTGGATCGCCCTGGGCGCGCAGTTCAAGCCTGCCAAGCAGTCCGCGATCGATATCGGCTACACCCACATCTTCGTCGACGACGGCTCGATCAGCGACAGCGGCGGTGTGCCTGCGGGCGCTCCGCCGGGAACACCGACGAAGGGCACGTTGATCGGGAATTACAACAACCACGTGGATATCCTGGGCATCCAGTACTCGCAGACCTTCTGAACCGCGCCTCGCGGTTCGCCCGCGCTGCGGAGGCGAACGCCTCCGCAGCGCGCCCGCAGCACAAGCACTCGATCGGTGTGAACTCATGAAATCGAACAATCTCCTCGTTCGCAAGGCAGCCGTCCTCGGCGCCGGCGTGATGGGCGCGCAGATCGCCGCCCATCTGGTCAATGCCGGAATCCCGGTGCTGCTGTTCGATCTGCCCGCGGAAACGGGCGATCCCGATGGCATCGTGAAGAAGGCGCTGGCCGGGCTGAAAAAGCTCGAACCGGCTCCGCTCGCCGCGCAGGATCGCCTCGCCTTCATCGATGCGGCCAACTACGCGAGCGGCCTCGAGCGGCTGCGCGAATGCGACCTGGTAATCGAGGCGATCGCCGAGAAGATGGAGTGGAAGCGCGAGCTGTACGGCAAGGTGGCGCCGTTCCTCGCGCCGCACGCCGTCTTCGCCAGCAACACCTCGGGGCTGTCGATCGGTGCCCTCGCCGGGGCGCTGCCCGAGGCGCTGCGCAGCCGCTTCTGCGGCGTGCATTTCTTCAACCCGCCGCGCTACATGCATCTGGTCGAGCTGATCGCCTCGCGCTGGAGCGATCCCGGAATGCTCGACGCGCTGGAAGCTTTCCTGATCACCGCGCTGGGCAAGGGCGTGGTGCGCGCGCTCGACACGCCGAACTTCGTCGCCAACCGGGTCGGGGTCTTCGCGATGCTGGCGGCGATGCACCACACCGGGCGGCTCGGTCTCGGCTTCGATGTCGTCGATGCGCTCACCGGCCCGGCGATCGGCCGCCCCAAGAGCGCCACCTACCGCACCGCGGACGTCGTGGGCCTGGACACCATGGCCCATGTCATCCGGACCATGGAGGAGACCCTGCCGCAGGATCCCTGGGCGCGCTACTACCGTTCGCCGGCGTGGCTCTCGGCGCTGATCGCCAAGGGCGCCCTGGGGCAGAAGACGAAGGCCGGCATCTACCGCAAGGAGGGCAAGGAGATCCGCGTCCTCGATCCCGCATCGCAGGACTACCGGCCCGCGGCGGGCGCGGTCGATCCCGAGGTGGCCGCGATCCTCAAGCTGCGCGAGCCGGCGGAGAAGTTCGACAAGCTGCGCGCGCACGCGAGCCCGCAGGCGCAGTTCCTGTGGGCGATCTTCCGCGACGTCTTCCACTACTGCGCCGTCCACCTCGCCTCCATCGCCGACAACGCGCGCGACGTGGATTTCGCCATGCGCTGGGGCTTCGGCTGGAGCCAGGGGCCGTTCGAGACCTGGCAGGCGGCCGGCTGGCAGGCGATCGCGCGCGCGATCCAGGCCGACATCGAGGCCGGCCGCACGATGGCGGATGCGCCGCTGCCGGCCTGGGTGTCCGACGGCCGCAACGGCGTTCATGATGCTACGGGCTCGTATTCGGCAGCCGACGGCGCGCTGCGGGCGCGCTCGCGGCTTCCGGTCTACCGGCGCCAGCTCTTCCCCGAACGCGTGCTCGGCGAGGCCGCGGACGACGCCGGCGTCACGGTGTTCGAGAACGATGCCGTTCGCATGTGGCGCGGGCGCGACGACCGCGATATCGCCATCCTGTCCTTCCGCAGCAAGATGAACACGCTCGGGCCCGACGTGGTGGAGGGCATCGTCGAGGCGGTCGGACGCGCCGAGACCGACCACCGCGCCCTCGTGATTTGGCAGCCGAAGCCCCCGTTCTCGGTGGGCGCCGAATCGGCCGAACACGGTGCGACGGTTCAGGCGGGTGACTTCGCCGCGCTGGAGAAGGCGGTGGCGCGCTTCCAGCAGATGACCGCGCGGGTGAAATACGCGCAGGTTCCGGTCGTCGCGGCGATGCACGGGATGGCGCTGGGCGGAGGCTGCGAGCTCGGCATGCACTGCGCGCGCGTGGTCGCCGCACTCGAGTCCTATGTCGGACTGGTCGAGGCCGGCGTGGGGCTCATCCCCGCGGGCGGAGGCTGCAAGGAATTCGCGCTGCGGGCGGCGGCCGATGCGCAGCGGATCGCGGGCGGCGATGTCTTCCTGTTCCTGCAGCCGGTCTTCCAGACCATCGCGATGGCCACCACCGCGAAGAGTGCGCTGGAGGCGCGCGCTCTCGGCTTCCTGCGCGAGGCCGATCCGGTCGTATTCAATCAGCATGAAGTGCTCCACGTCGCGATCCAGGCCGCGCGCGCGCTCGCCGAATCCGGCTACCGGCCGCCGCTCGCGCCGCGCGCGGTCAAGGTGGCCGGGCGCAACGGCGTCGCCACCCTGGAGATGATGCTCGTGAACATGCGCGAAGGCGGGATGATCTCCGCGCACGACTACCGCGTCGCCCGCGCGGCTGCGGTCGCGCTGTGCGGGGGCGAGGTCGAGACCGCAACGGCGGTGTCCGAGGACTGGCTGCTGGCGGTCGAGCGCCACGAGTTCGTGGAGCTGCTCAAGACCGAGCAGACCCGCAGCCGCATCGCCCACATGCTGGAAACCGGCAAGCCGCTGAGGAACTGAATGCAGGCCGCCGCGATCACAGGGCCTCAAACCGCATCAGGAAGAACTTGGTGCACCGTCTTCGTGCCTTGGTGGTGAAGCCTTTCGCAGGAGATCGAAATGACCAGACAAGTTCAGGACGCCTACCTCGTCGCCGCCACCCGCACGCCGGTCGCCAGAATCCGCGGCGCGTTCCGCAACGTTCGTCCCGACGACATGCTCGCCCATGTGCTCAAGGCGGTGATGGCGCGCGCGCCGGGGCTCGATCCGAAGCTCGTCGGCGACGTCATCGTCGGCTGCGCCATGCCCGAAGCCGAGCAGGGCATGAACGTGGCGCGCATCGGCCTGCTGCTCGCCGGCCTGCCGAACAATGTCCCCGGCATGACGATCAACCGCTTCTGCTCTTCCGGCGTGCAGTCGGTGGCACTGGCCGCCGACCGCATCCGGCTCGGCGAGGCCGACGTCATGCTCGCCGGGGGCACCGAGAGCATGACCTGCATGCCGCAGATGCTGGGCAACAAGATCTCGCTCAACCCGGCGGTGTTCGAGCGCGACGAGAATGTCGGCATCGCCTACGGCATGGGGCTCACGGCCGAGAAGGTGGCGGCGCAGTACAGGGTCTCGCGCGAGGATCAGGACGCGTTCGCGCTCGCCAGCCACCGCAAGGCGCTCGCCGCGATTGCCGCCGGGAAATTCCGCGCCGAGATCACCCCCTACACGGTGCGCGATCACCTGCCGGAGGCCTCGGGGGCGGTGCGCATCGCCGAGCGCGTGGTCGACACCGACGAGGGCCCGCGCCCCGACACCACCGCTGAGGCGCTCGCACGCCTGCGGCCGGTGTTCGCCGCGCGCGGCACGGTCACCGCCGGCAACAGCTCGCAGATGTCCGACGGCGCCGGCGCGGTGCTGCTGGTCTCCGAGAAGATCCTCAAGCAGTTCGGGCTCGAACCGGTCGCGCGCTTTCGCGGCTTCGCGGTCGCCGGGGTGCCGCCCGAGCTCATGGGCATCGGCCCGATCGAGGCGATCCCGCGTGTGCTCGCGCAGACCGGCGTGCGGATGGAGGACGTCGACTGGATCGAGCTGAACGAGGCCTTCGCCGCGCAGTCGCTCGCCGTCATCCGCACCCTCGGTCTCGATCCGGCGCGCGTGAATCCGCTCGGCGGCGCGATCGCGCTCGGCCACCCGCTCGGGGCGACCGGCGCCATCCGCACCGCGACCATCCTCTCGGCCATGCAGCGCGGGGAGGCGAAGTACGGCATGGTGACCATGTGCATCGGCACCGGCATGGGTGCCGCCGCGCTGTTCGAGCGCATCGCCTGATCCTGTGCATCCACCGGCGCCAGGCGGCGCCGGGAACCGAGGGAACACACCATGAAGATCTGTCCGATCGCGATCGCGGCCGGCTGCGCACGCTGCCCGCTCGTCACGCTGTGCCCGCTCAAGTCCGTGCTGGGCGACTGGCGCCCGCCCGAGCCGAAGCCGGAGGCCCCCCCGCAGCCGCAGACAGCCGCGGCGCCGAAGGACGCATCGCAGACCGCCTCCGCGAAGCCGCCGCGCAAACCGGGCGCGAGCCGGCGGCGCAAGCGCCCGCGCGGCTGAGCGGGTCGCCTTCAGCGCAGGCGGGCGACCAGGTCGCCCGCCAGCTCGTGGAGCGCGATGCCGCTCGCGCGCAGCGCATCCATGTTCGGCAGCCATTCCGCGAGCGGCCGCGGGCGCGCCGCACCTCTCGCGCCCACCGGCGCGGGGATGGCCGCGATCCCCGCGGCGGCGAATTCGCGCAGGGAGCGGCGCATGTGGAAGCCGTGCGTCACCAGCACCACGCGAGCGATTCCCGCGCCGCGCAGGATGCGGGCGCTGTAGAGGGCATTCTCGTGCGTGTCGCGCGAGGCCGATTCCGTCCAGCGCACGGGGACGCGGAAATCGCGCTCGATCGCTTCGCGCATGAGCTGCGCCTCGGGGGTTCCCCCGAACACCGAGCCCCCGGCGACGAGCAGCGGCAGGCCGAGCCGGCGCGCGAGCTGCGCGGCGTACTGCGCGCGCTCGAGCGAGAACGCACCCGGCGCCTCACCGCCCTGCTCGGGAGCCTCGCGCCAGCCGCCCGCGAGCACCACGACGGCGCGTGCGCTTCGCGCCTGGGCGAGATCGACCGGCGGCCACTTCCCCAGCAGACCATGTAGGCCGTCGGCGACGATCGGCGTGGAGAGCGCGAGCAGCAAAAGCGCGCCCGCCCATGCCAGCGCGAGCCCGGCGCGGCGCCTGCGCTCCGACAGCGTCAGCGCGAGACCGGCGACGATGACCAGCAGCGGCCCGGTCGGCGGAGCCGCGAGCGCGGTCAGCACCTTGCGCAGCAGGAACATCAGCCGGAGCGCGCCGCCCGCATGCCGCCGTCCTCGCGTCGGATGACGCGAGCATCGCGTGCGAGCGGGCGATCGCCTGTCCTCATGGCCGGTAGCTTAACGGATGCGGGGTGGGGAAATGGGGTCAGACACGATTACCACGGGGAAATGGGGTCAGACACGATTACCACAGGATAAGCGCAGGGGCCATGGCCTTTTTTGTCGGCGGTAATCGTGTCTGACCCCATTTCCCGTGTCTGACCCCATTTCCCCGCGGCTGCCGCGCGCGTCAACGGCCGCGCCCGCCTCGCGCGTAGAATCTCCACCGGCATCGTTCGGGCCGGAGCCTGCGGCCCGTCTTCGGGGACGGGGGAGCGATGGATTCGTCGGGCACGAGCGCGATCGCGTTGCCGCTCGCCAGCTACCGGGCCCGCTTCGTCGCGACCACCGCGGTCTCGCTGCCGCCCTACGCGGGCTCGACCTGGCGCGGCGCGCTCGGCCACGCGCTCAAGCGCGCGGTGTGCATCACGCGGCTGCCGGCCTGCCCCGAGTGCCTGCTCTACCGCTCCTGCGCGTATTCCTATGTCTTCGAGACGCCGCCGCCGCTCGGAACGAACCGGCTGCGCAAGTACCCCGCCGCCCCGCATCCCTTCGTGCTCGACCTCTTGCCGGAGCCCGCCCGAATCGAGCCGGGCGCAACCCATCGGCTCGGCTTCACCCTGATCGGACGCGCGAACGATCGGCTCGCCTACTTCGCCTGGGCGCTGGACAACGCCGCGCAGCAGGGCCTGGGACGGGGCGGAGGCGGCCTTCGGATGGAAGCGCTCGAGCAGGAAGCGACTCCCGGCTCGGGCGACTGGCAGCGGATCTGGTCGCGCGATGCGAGGCTCGAACCGCTCCCGCCCGCCTCGCCCGCCCTCCCCGCGATGCCGCAAGCATTCACGATCCGGCTCGCTACCCCGCTGCGCCTCAAGGGCGAGGGCGAGCCGGTGCGCCCCGAGGACTTCGGCTTCGGCAGCTTCTTTTCGCACCTGCTGCGGCGCATCTCGCTGCTCGCCTACTTCCACACCGGACGGGAACTGGAGGCCGATTTCGCCGGGCTGACCCGACAGGCGCATCTGGTAAGCCTGCGGGATGCGAGACTCGACTGGTGCGAGCTGAAACGCTATTCGAACCGCCAGGGCCGCCACGTGCCCATGGGCGGCATCACCGGGAGCTTCGCGCTCGAGGGTGCGCAGGCGCGCCCGTTCTGGCCGGTTCTGTGGCTGGGCCGTTTCGTGCATGCCGGGGCCGCGACCGTCATGGGCCTGGGCGCCTACGACATCGAGACCGCAAGCTTGCAGCACGCCGGGCACGCAGGGGCGCCGGACTAGACTGCGCGGCGATCGACACCGACGAGGCGAGGACCATGCAACCCCACGAATACGAACGGCGTATCCTACTGGCCGCGACCGGCCTGTCTCCGCAGGTGGTGACCGAGACGCTCTACGCGCTCACGCAGCGGCGCGCCCCCGCCTTCGTGCCCACCGAGATTCACCTCGTCACCACCGCCGAAGGGGCGGAGCGCGCGCGGCTCACCCTGCTCTCGGTCGATCCGGGCTGGTTCTACCGCCTGTGCCGGGACTACGGGCTCGCCGGGCTCGCCTTCGGCGAGGCCCACATCCACGTGCTCCGCGGGGCCGCGGGCGAGCCGTTCGCAGACATCCGCAGCGACGAGGACAACGAGAGCGTGGCCGATGCCCTCACCGAACTGGTGCGCGGCTTCACCTGCGACGAATCGGCCGCGCTGCACGTCTCGATCGCGGGCGGGCGCAAGACCATGGGCTACTACGCGGGCTATGCGCTGTCGCTGTTCGGGCGCGCCTGCGACCGGCTCTCGCACGTGCTGGTGAGCGCGCCCTACGAATCCAATCCCGAGTTCTACTACCCCACGCCCTACAGCCGCGTGATCTACACGCACCCGCCCGAGAGCCGCCCCATCGACAGCCGGGACGCGCAGGTGAGCCTCGCCGAGATCCCGTTCGTGCGCCTGCGCGAAGAGCTGCCCGAACGCCTGCTCATCGGCCGCGCGCGCTTCGGCGAAGTGATCGCCGCGGCGAACCGCGCGCTCGATGCGCCGCTGCTGCAGCTCGACCCGCACGCGAGATCCGTGAAGGCGGACGGGCAGGAAGTGACCGCGAGCCCGACCGAATTCGCGCTGCTGCTCTGGCTTGCCGAGCACGCGCTCACCGGGGACGAGGGCGTGCAGTGGAACGACGAGCAAGGCGCGCGCGCTTTCCTCGGCGTCATCCGCCGTGTCTCGGGCAGCTCGGCGAGTGCGCGCTACGAAGCGGTCGAGGAGGCACTCGGGTGTGCCGACACCCCGGAACTGCGCGCGCAGTATTTCGAACCGCACGCGGCCCGGCTCAAGAGGGCGTTCGAATACGCGCTCGGCAAGAGCGCCGCCGCACGCTACGCGATCCAGCGCGGTGGCCCCCGCGGGCAGAGCAGGTACCGGCTGGCACTCGCCCCGGAGCGGATCGAGATCGAGGGTTGAACCATGAGCGACGCCGTCATCACCTGTCCCAACTGCGGGACGAACATTCCGGTCTCGGAGGCGCTCTCCGCGCAGATGGAGAAGGGCATCGAGGCGCGGCTGCGCGCGCAGGCCGCAGAGCGGCTCAAACAGGCGGTCGCCGAGGCCGAGGCGCGCGCGAAGCGGGATGCCGCCGCCGCGGCCGAGCGCGAGCGCGAGGCGCAGGCCGCGGCGCTCGCGTCCCTGAGGAAGGAGCTCGAAGATCAGCGCGCGAGGGCCCGCGAAGCCCAGCAGGCCGAGCTCGCCCTGCGGCGCGAGAAGAACGCGCTGGAAGAGCGCGCCCGCAGCCTGGATCTCGAAGTCGCGCGCAAGCTCGATGCGCAGAAGCGGGAACTGGAGAGCAGCCTGCGCCGCACGCTCGCCGAGGAGGGCTCGCTCAAGCTCGCGGAGAAGGAAAAGCAGATCGAGGACCTGAAGAAGCTCGTCGGGGAGATGAAGCGAAAGAGCGAGCAGGGCTCGCAGGAGCTGCAGGGCGAGGTGCTGGAACTCGACATCCAGGCCGCGCTCGAGCGCCAGTTCCAGTGGGACGAAATCCGGCCGGTACCAAAGGGCATGAGCGGCGCCGACCTCATCCAGGAGGTGCGAAACGGTCAGGGCACGGTCTGCGGGCGCATCGTCTGGGAGACCAAGAACACCAAGCACTGGCAGTCCGGCTGGCTCGCCAAGCTCAAGGACGACCAGCGCGCGGCCGGGGGCAACCTCGCGGTCCTGGTGTCGGCCGCGCTGCCCGAGGGCATGCACGAATTCGGCCTGATCGAAGGCGTGTGGGTGGCGAGCCCGCGCGCCTGGCCGGCGCTCGCCGTGGCGCTGCGCGAGCAGCTCGTGCAGGTCGCCTTCGCCCACGCCGCGGCCGAAGGCAAGCAGGAGAAGATGGAGGCGCTCTACCGCTACCTCGCGGGCGATTCCTTCCGCGCCAGGGTGCAGGGCATCGTCGAGGGCTTCACCGCCCTGCAGGATCAGCTCGCGCGCGAGCGCCGCGCGATGGAAAAGCTGTGGAAGGAACGCGAGAAGCAGATCGAGCGCGTCATCGTCAATACCGTCGGCATGTACGGCGAGATGCGCGGCATCGCCGGCGCGAGCCTGCCGGAGATCCCGGCCCTCACGCTGGAGGGGGTCGCGGGCTTGCTGGAGGAGGGGATGGAATGAGTCACGCGCTGGTGACGTTTCTGGGCAAGGGGCGCGAGAACCCTGAGACGGGTTATCGTCAGACCACCTACCGGTTTGCGGACGGCACCGAGCGGCACACCCCGTTCTTCGGCCTCGCGCTCAGCGAACACCTGAATCCCGCCACGCTCGTGATCCTCGGCACCCGGGGCAGCCAATGGGGCGTGCTGGTGGAACACCTCGCCGCCCAGGGCGAGGAAGAGGAGGCGCGCCTCGCCCTGCTCGAATCCGAGACCCGGATGGGGGTCGATCAGGCGCTGCTCGATCGCCTCGCACCGCTCATGAGCCGCGCCGTGGGCCGCAAGGTCCTTCCCAGGCTGATTCCCTATGGCCGCACCGAGGCCGAGCAGCGCCGGATCCTCGATGCCATCGCCGAAACCGTACCCGCAGGCCAGGTGAGTTTCGACCTCACCCACGGTTTCCGGCATCTCGGCATGCTGGGCCTGCTGTCCGCATTCATGCTCGAGCGCATCCGCAAGCTCACGGTGAGCGGGCTGTGGTACGGCGCGCTCGACATGACGGAAGGCGGCATCACTCCGGTGCTCAGGCTCGACGGGCTTGCGGCCGTGAAGCGCTGGGTGGGTGCCCTCGACCGCTTCGACGCCACCGGCGATTACGGCGTGTTCGCACCCCTGCTCGTCCAGGACGGCGTGGCCCACGACATGGCGCATTGTCTCGAAGCCGCGGCCTTTCACGAGCGCACGTTCAATCTCGCCGACGCGCGGCGCAAGCTCCAGACGTTTTTGCCGGCCCTGGACGATTCCCTTCCCGGAGCCTCGGGCCTGTTCCAGGCGCGACTCCGGGAACGGCTGGCGTGGGTGACGGAACCCGACCTGTTCGCCTGGCAGCGGCGGCTCGCGTATCAATACCTCGACCGCCGGGATTTCGTGCGCTCCACGGTATTCGCCTGGGAAGCGGTGGTCACGAAGGAATGCCTCGGGCGGGGACTGGATGCAGCGAAATTCAAGGAGGGCAGGGAGCCGGCCATCGAGGCGCTCGAAGCGGAAATCCAGGCGGGCGAGCATCCCGACTGGAAACGGGCCGCCTACTGGATGCTGAAGAATCTGCGCAACGCGCTGGCCCACGGCAACGCGCCCGCCTACGAGCACTACCGCAAGCCGTTGAGATCGGCCGAAGCTCTGCACGAGGAACTGGAAAGGGTGTTCAAGCGCCTGCTCGGATGAACCGCAAGCTTGCGGCACGTAACGGAAGATTCACATCGGGTCATCATCGCGGCACACTGGCGGAATTGGACATGGAAACCTTGCAATACGAAGTGGCTTTCACGACTCCGGCGTTCCTCGGCGACGCCGAGCGGAACGGCCGCTGGCGCACGCCGCCGTTCAAGGCGCAGCTCAGACAGTGGTGGCGGGTGGCGGCGGTGGCCGGAGAACGGCCCGACACCGTCATGCTTCACCGGCGTGGAGGAGAACTCTTCGGCCGGGCCGCCGCCGATGGCAGAACCGCGAGCCAGGTGAAGCTGCGGATGGACTGGAGGGGCGGGAGACTCGCGAAGCGAGACCGGAATGACCGGTACGCAAACCGATTTTCCGGTTTGACGCATCGCGAAGTCGAAGACAGATGCGGACCGACTGGACTGCAACCCGTGGGCACTGCACGCTACCTCGGCTACGGCCCGGTGGATGTGGGCAACCGACTCGAAAGCGAATCCGCGCCCGCTCCCGGGCGGCCGCACGTCCCTGAGATCGGCGTACCCGCAGCCGAAGAACAACGCTTCCACGACCTTGCCGCCGGCCGGTCTGTCTCTCCCGCCCGCCACCAGGCCATCTCCACGGCACGCGACGGCTTCGCCCCGAACCTCGGCCGCGTGCTCGTGGAAGACCCGTCCATGGGCAAGCCGATCGATGCCGGCCGCGACCTCACGGCCATGGTGCCGGTCGAATGCCATCGGAGCCAGGCCGAGACCGAATGGCCCGGCCCCGACCGCCGGTTGCGTGATCTGCTCCTCACCGCCGAATTCCCGGCGCGAGACGGACGGGTCGGAATATCCGAATCCCACCCCGGAGACTGACATGCATCCTCTCATCGAAGCCCATCGCAAGGAACTCCTCGCCCTCGCGGCGCACCATGGCGCCACCGACGTGCGTTTGTTCGGCTCCATGGCGCGGGGCGACGCCGACGACACGAGCGACGTCGACCTGCTCGTCCGTCCCCTGCCCGGTACCAGCCTGCTGGATCTGGGCGGCCTGTTGGCGGACGCCGAGGCTCTTCTCGGCCGGCGAGTGGATGTCGTATCCGAACGGTCGCTGCACCCTGCGCTGCGCGAGCGGGTGCTGAAGGAGGCGCAACCGCTATGAAGCCTGTCCCGGCCGCCGACCGCGTGTTGCTCGACCACATGCGGCAGTGCATCGATCGCATCCTGGAATACACCGGAGGGGAGCGGGCCATCTTTTTCCGGTCCCGGCTCGTCCAGGATGCGGTGATCCGCAATCTCCACACCTTGTCCGAATCCGCCCAGCGCCTGAGCGACGCCCTCAAGGCCAGCGAACCCGGCATTCCCTGGAGAAAGATCGGTGGCATGCGCAGCATCCTGGTGCATGGCTACCTGGACAGCATAGACACGGAAACCGTGTGGGTCGTGATCGAGCGCGACCTCCCCACCCTGGTCGATGCGATCGAACGCATGATCCGCCGTTTCGACTCGGGAGCCTCGACATGACCGTCCTTCCCTTCGACCCGTTGGATGTGCTGATGCCGCGTGGCAATCGCCTGTTCGGCGGCCTACACGGCGAATCCCCGTGCCGCCCCGGCTGCCTGAGGGACCAGCGCAACTGCCTGGCGCACGGCAGCCCGCACCGTTGCGGAGAGTTGCGCGGGGCATTGGCCG
>Ga0100385_1003020_pt1 | contig 15322 bp, 15 predicted proteins | sample CryGeymeta201509_FD_81543 | JGI IMG/M metagenome (GOLD analysis project Ga0100385, IMG submission 81543) | Groundwater microbial communities from Crystal Geyser aquifers in Utah, USA - Crystal Geyser metaG 2015-09 | ecosystem: Environmental > Aquatic > Deep subsurface > Groundwater | place: USA... | reverse complement strand
CTGGCGACTCGTCGATGGCGAACGCAGCTGCGATGCAATTTAACTCAAACACATAAGCATAATGTCAAATCATCAACAACCAGTTTTCCGCGGCACCATGCCCGCACTCATGACGCCTTGCAGCCAGGACGGTGTCGTCGATTACGACGCACTTGTCGAGACCGGCCTGTCTTTGATCCAACAGGGCATGTCAGGCGTGATCTACTGCGGCTCGATGGGCGAATGGCCCCTGCTGACGGATGAGCAGCGACAGCTCGGCGTGCGCAAACTAACCGAAGCCGGTTTGCCGGTGGTGGTCGGGACGGGTGCGGCCAGCACCGCCGCTGCCGCCGCCCACGCCGCTCATGCCCGGCAGTGCGGCGCGGTCGGACTTATGGTTATTCCGCGCCTGCTCTCGCGGGGCACTTCGGTGAATGCCCAGCGGCACCACTTTTCCGCTGTTTTGACTGCGGGTGAAGGCCTGCAATCGGTCATCTATAACAGCCCCTACTATGGCTACCAGACCAAGGCGGATCTGTTTTTTGCCTTGCGTGCGCAGCACACCAACCTGGTCGGCTTCAAAGAATTTGGCGGAGCTGAAGCGCTGACGTATGCGGCTGAGTTTATCACTTCCGGCGATCCCAGTCTGACGCTTTCCGTCGGGGTGGATACACAGGTCTTCCACGGTATTGTGCGTTGTGGTGCCCAGTGTGCCATCACCGGGGTGGGCAATGCCCTGCCGAAGGAGGTGCTCCGCTACGCAGAACTCTGCCAGCGGGCGGCCACCGGTGATGCTCAGGCCCGCCTCTATGCCCAGCAGCTGGAAGAAGCTATGCGCGTGCTGGCGACCTTTGACGAAGGCCCGGACCTCGTGTTGCACTACAAGGCCCTGATGGTGCTGGAAGGGCACAGCGCCTATGCGCATAATATCAACGCCTTCGACCAGCTCTCGGCCAGCCAGCGCGGCTATGTCGAGGATCAGTGGAAACTCTTCCGCAACTGGTGGGCTAGCTGGCCGGGCGCGCAGGATTAATCCGGCACAGCTCAGAGATAAGAGAAGAAAAGAGCCGTGTGACTCCCGTGCACCACGCTTCAAGTATTGATGGCGCAAGGGAGCAGTTTATTTGTTTATTTATCCAGTGGCGCCGCCAATGAACACACCAGACGCCACCCAGCGATTAAATACAGCACTGGAATCTTTGCTGCCTGCGGGGGTGCGGCATGCCACCAGCCGGATCCCCGCCCGGCCAATTTTTCGCTTTCAGGCCGAAGCCAAGGCAATGCGCACGGCGGGCGACTACCGGCAAAGTGAATTTGTGGCCGGCCGGGATTGCGCCAGGGCTGCACTGGCGCAAATTGGTTATCCGGAGCAGCCGATTTTAGCCGATGCAGATGGCGTGCCGGCCTGGCCCGCAGGTGCGCTGGGGGCGATTTCCCACTCGCGGGGTTATTGCGGGGCCGTGGCCGCCCGGCAGACCGATTATCGAATATTGGGCTTGGACCTTGAGAAGACCAACCGCCTGAGTCGCGCTGCAATTGAGCGCGTCGTGCATCCACAGGAGCAAGGCTACGTCGAGGGTGATCAACGCAAGGCATCGCTGATTTTTTCTGCCAAAGAGGCTTTCTTTAAAGCTCAGTATCCCAGCTGGCAGACACATGCAAATTTTCACGATCTGGTGCTGGCCGTGGAGGGCAGCGATATTGGCCGGATGACAATTCGAGATCTGGCGCAACGCTTTCCGGATGACTTGTGCGCACTTGCGCCGGACATCCGGTTTCGCTTTCGTTATTTCGAGGATTTTGTCGTTACGCTTTGCTGGATGGAGCAGTAGTGCCAGCAATTGGAGGAATCAAATAAATGGAAGATGAAGAGGATGGTGAGCCAGACCCGGATATTGATGTCGGGATCTGGGATCGGCAGGATGGCGCCGAGCAGGATCAGGCCGGCGCCCAGGCTGGCGGCCTTGGTGCCGGCGTGGGCACGGCTGTAGAAATCGGGAAAGCGCAGCAGCCCGATCGCCGCGAGTAACATCGAGAGTGATCCGAGTAGTAACAACAGTTGGGTGATCCAGGACATGGGTGGGTGAGATGGTTCTATCTGTTTGGCTCACGGGGAGCGCTATGAGACTTGGACCGTATTTCCACCGCCGGTTCATCGGCTTCGGAAGGAGCGGTTTGGTGGGTCAAATAATAATGTGCCAGTCCGGCGGTTGCCAGAAAAGCAATCAGTGCGATGCCGATGGCCACATCCAGCGGTGCGGGGTCTCCGGTGGCGGTGGCGAATGCCCCAGGATTCCGATCGCGATCATGCTGAGCACATCGAGGGCGAGGATGCGGTCGGGCACGGAGGGACCTTTCAGCAGGCGCACGGTCGCCAGCATCAAGGCGATGCCCAGGATGGCGAGAACGATGGTTTCGAAGAGTGTGAACATGGGCGCTGGCTTAATTTCTGGTGCTCGCGCGGAGGGCGGCAATGGTTTCAACGTAGTCCTGCTGCATGGATGCGCGGGTTGCGGATGGATCCTGCAGGTAGAGACAATGCACGTAGAGGAAGCCCTTATCGTCGTCGATATCGAGACTGAGTGTGCCCGGCGTCATGGTAATCAGGTTGGCGACGACAACCGTAGCGCGCGGACTCAGGTGGCCGACATTCAGGACGACAATCCCGGGCTGAATGCGTGGACGTCCCCGCAGAATATCGGCAGCGATACGCAGATTGCTGAGCAGGATCTCGCGCAGATAAAAGATGCTGAAGCAGGTCAGGCCGAAGATCCGCTGGCGGTAGCGCCGTGAGGACTGGTTCAGGGTCAAATGAAAGAGCCCCAGGCCCAGCGCAAAGCCCGAGAGCAGGGTCAGGGCATCGTAGGCTCCCAGCAGGGCGGCCCAAAGCAGGGTGAACAGAAGATGTGTAAAAAACAAGTTCATGGCATACTACCGAAGACTTGTTGAATGTAGTCGGAGGGGTCGCTCAACTGTTGCGCCGCCTGTTGAGCCAGCTGGATCAGCGGTTCCGGGTAGAGTCCGATGGCCAGAGCCAGCGCGTTGAACAGAACAATCGTCGTGATGGCGGCAAACACCGGCAACCGGGGGAGGGTGGAACGGGTGCGGATTGCGGTATCGAAGGGAACAGGTGCCGCTGCGGCAGTTTCCTCCGCTGCGGCGGGTGCGGGCTTCCAGAAGACTTCGGTCCAGACCATCATCATACAGAATAAGGTGAAGAACCCGGTAAAGAGAGCTACGCCGGCGGACACCGGTGCGCCCGCCTCCAGGGCCGCCCGCACCACCATATACTTGGCCCAGAATCCGGACAGCGGGGGCAAGCCGCCCAGCGAGAGCGCGGACAACAGGAAGAGCAAGGCCAGTCCGGGCCGCTCCTGATACAGTCCACCTAGGTATTTAGATTACCGGTGCCCCGCAGGCGTTCGATATAGCCAGCGATATAGGAAAGGTTCGTCTTCACCAGAATATTATGAATCAGGTAAACCACCGCACCGGCCAGCGCCAGCGGTGTGAAGAGTGCCAGCCCGAGGATAATGTAGCCGATTTGGCTGATGATGTGGAAGGAGAGCAGGCGGCGCAGATTCTTTTGTGTGACCGCACCGAAGACGCCCAGCACCATGGTGCAATTGGCGATCGGCAGCAGCCAAGCCTGGAAGTAGCTCCAATCGGCGGCAAAGATCAAAGGGATGACCCGAAACAAGGCATACACCCCGACCTTGGTCAGCAGCCCGGCAAAGATCGCGGAAACCGTGGCACTCGGCACGTGATAGCTGGCCGGCAGCCAGAAGTAGAGCGGGAACAGCCCCGCCTTGATCGAGAATGCGGCGCAGAGCAGCACGGCAGCCAGCGAAAGCCGACCCGGATCCCCGCTGGCAGCTGCCAGTTGCGCCAGGTCCGCCATGTTGAGCGAACCCAGCATACCTACAGCAGGCCGATGCCCGATAGAAACATCAGCGAGGCGAAGAGGTTCAGCACCACATATTTGAGCCCGCCCTTGAATTGCGCCCGCCCGCCTTTGAGCACGACCAATGCAAACGAGGCGATCAGCAGGATTTCAAATGCCACAAAGAGGTGGAACAAGTCAGCCGTGAGGAAGGCCGCGCAGACCCCGAACACCATGATGTGGACAAAACCGTGATAGGTGAAGCTGCCGACACCGGCCAGCAGGTAGAACCAGGCATCGGTCCCGCCGAGGGTAGGGTGGAGCCGCGCCAGCAAAAAGACGCCTGCCTTGACCATGGTTGCCGAGTGCAGCAGCGCACTCACCGGAGCCGGAGCGGCCATTGCATTGGGCAGCCAGAAATGGAAAGGGAATTGGGCCGATTTGCTGAAGGCCCCGATTGCGACAAAGGCGAGGATGAGTGGGTAGTGCGCATGCTCTGCCAATGACGGCCCCGCCAGAATTTCTGAAAAACGCCAGCTGCCGGCGGCCAGGCCGAGCAGTATCAGCCCCGCCAGCAGCACCAGCCCCCCGGCTACGGTCACCACCAGCGCCTGGCGGGCGCATTGGCGCGCCCGCTCGTTCTCGTGGTAGTGCCCGATCAGCATGAAGGAGGAGATGCTGGTCAGCTCCCAGAAGATAAACATCACCAGAATATTATCCGCCAGCACCAGCCCCAGCATGGCAGAGAAAAACAGGCCGATCCAGCAGTAGCAGCGGCCCAGCTTAGGACTCCCCGCCAGCTAGCCCCCCGGCGTAGAGAAAGACCATCGTGCCCACCGCAGAGATCAGCAGAGCAAAGAGCAGCCCAAAACCATCCAGGTAAAAACTCAGGTTTACGTTCAGACTCGGCACCCAGCCGTATTCGATCACCTTGCTTCCGGCGCGGGGTAATTGACTGAACTCATAACCGAAAATAAGCAAACAAGCCAATGGTCCGGTCGTGAGCACCCATTTGGCGCGGCTACCCAGCAATCGAACGATGATCGGGGCCAGTCCCGCCAAAGCAATGGTGATCAGTATGGAGCTGGTGAAATGCATGAGCACCCAAGAAGAGTGCAGCTGACAACTTGTCAAAATCAACCGCTCTTTTCTGACGATTCGTTAAATGGTGACTGGCTTCAGTATTTGGTTCCAACAGGCTGGTCCTGCTGGAAGTAGGCAGAGGATTGCCTCACTCGCCGCCGAGACAGTTCTGCAACCGCAATCGCAGTCACACCATGTGCTGCTACTGCGGTGAGCTGCTGCTGGCTCAGCCTTTTGCTTGAACCTGATTTTCTGATGGATGCCCCGGGATCCGGGCGAATACCTGCTGTAAATCAAGCGCGTCCGGCATAGGCACGTTCGGCTGTGTTGACCTTGATGATCTCGCCTTCCTTGATAAACAACGGCACCTGCACGGTCAGGCCGGTTTCCATTTTGGCAGGCTTTTGCACGTTGCTGGCAGTGTCACCTTTTACGCCTTCCGGTGATTCGATCACCTTCATTTCGATTGAAGCCGGCAGCTCGATAGAGATCGGTTTGCCGTCCACCTGCAGGATACTGTAAATCTTGGTCTCCACCAGAAAGTCCTTGGCATCCTCGATCAGACCTTCGTCCAGAATCACATCCTCAAAAGTCTCGGGGTCCATGAAATGATAGCCGTCGCCGTCAATGTAACTGAACTCCAGTTTAACCATATCGGTGTGCAGGATTTCAACGTTATCGGTCGTGCGGATCTTGGTATTGGTGCTGGCCCCGGTGCTCAGGTTGCGCATGGTGACCTGCATAAAGCCGGCCTGTCGGCCCTGGGTGCGGTGCAGCACGTCCAATACGAGGTGCGGATTACCTTGATAGTTGAGAACTTTGCCTTTGCGGACGTCGGTGGGTGATGCCATGGTGGTATGTGAGTTAAAAAAGAGCATTGATTTGGCAGGCCTTTACTTTGCTGTCAAGGACGAGTGGATCGTGAGTTGGCCACCGGGCAAGTTCCTGCGATTTTTCTTTTCAGCAGCCCGCCGGTGCGGCTTCTTGTGCCGATGACAAAAAAAGAACGTGCCCGGTATGTGCTGGCGCGACTGGGTGAACGCTATCCGGAGCCACCGGTCCCGCTTGATCACAAGGATCCTTACACCTTGTTGATCGCGGTGCTGCTCTCCGCTCAGTGCACCGATGCGAGGGTCAATACAATCACGCCTCTGCTGTTTGCCCGGGCGGATAATCCGGTGGATATGGTCAAACTTCCGGTGGCAGAGATCCAATCGATCATCCGGCCCTGTGGCTTGTCGCCGATGAAGTCAAAGGGAATATCCGGACTCTCGCGTATCCTGCTCGAGCAGCATGGAGGCGAGGTGCCCGCCGACATGGCCGCGCTGGAAGCGTTGCCGGGGGTAGGGCACAAAACGGCATCGGTGGTGATGGCGCAGGCATTTGGGGTGCCCAGCTTTCCGGTGGATACGCATATTCACCGACTGGCTCAACGCTGGGGCTTGACCTCCGGCAGAAACGTCTTGCAAACCGAGCGCGATTTGAAGCGGCTCTTTCCGGAATCGAGCTGGAACGAGCTGCACCTGCAAATCATTTACTACGGTCGCGAACATTGCTCCGCCCGTGGCTGCGACGGCACCGTGTGCGACATCTGCCGCATGCTGTATCCAAAACGCAAGCACGCCAGCAAGACCAGCAAAGCCTAGTAGCTGAAGAAAAATCCGCTGGTGGGGGGAGGGCTTTCACCGAAGCTGGAGTCTTCAGCTGGCTTGAGTGTTTCGTCCTTTAAAAGTTTAATGCCCTCTAGTTTGATCGCTGCCTTTTGGCTTCCCAAGCTGGAAACAGTGCTTTCAAATTCACTCTGATCTGTCGCCTTGACTTCCGCCTGGACGGCCTGGCTTTTAAAGACGGCGGCAGCCAAAACGATGCGGCCGCCAACCCCGGTGGCCGCAGTATCTTTGCGGATATCAAATAGCATGAAAGTTCCCTGTTGATACGCGGCGAGCGGCAGCTGCAGGCAGACCAACATCAGGCAAACGACCAGCCATCCTCGTTGGGGTAAGCAGTTGTTAGGACGTCGAATACTCATACTTTTTTGACTTAGCAGTTCAAACGGTCTTGTCCAGCTGGAAACTCTTTAGCCGTCATATCGATTTGCAGTGATCAGCAAGTGCCGGATGTGCGGGGCTTGCGCGGCCTCCAGCGCTGCCAGCATTTCGGGCGTGTAGCGCCACTGCCAGTTGCCGCTGCTCGACCCCGGCTTGTTCAGGCGGGCGGATGCATCCAGCCGCATGAAGTCCTGGAGTGGGGCGATGGCCAGTCGGGCGGGCGTTTCCATCGCGCAACGGATGAGATCGTAGGCGCTGTCCTCACCGGAAACACTGAGGTAGCGGCGGACGTGATCCCGCACTTTTTCAGGTGAGCTGGCATACCAGCCGATGCTGGTGTCGTTGTCGTGGGTGCCGGTGTAGATCGCTGTGTTGGGGCTCACGTTATGCGGCAGGTAGGCATTGTCGTCATCGCCACCGAAGGCAAACTGCAGCACCGCCATGCCGGGGAGGCCGGTTTTTTGGCGCAGGGCGTCCACCTCCGGCGTGATCACGCCCAGGTCCTCCGCCACGATCCGGGCATCGGGGCAGGCTTGCTGAATGGCGCGAAAGAGTGCCAGGCCGGGGCTTTGAATCCATTCACCCTGGCGCGCCGTCGATTCACCGGCCGGGATGGACCAATACGACTCGAAGCCTCGGAAGTGGTCAATCCGCACAATATCGTAAAAGGAGAGATTCGACCGGATCCGCTCGATCCACCAGGCAAACCCGGTGGCTTCATGCTGGTCCCAGTCATAGAGTGGGTTGCCCCAAAGTTGTCCGTCCTCGGAAAAATAATCCGGCGGCACACCTGCCACGTGCGTGGGTTGCAACGCGTCATCCAGCTGAAAGAGTTCCGGATGCGACCAGACGTCGGCACTGTCCAGTGCCACGAAAATAGGCAGGTCGCCCAGGATATCGACACCGTTCGCACCCGCGTAAGCCCTCAATTGCTGCAGTTGCGCGTAAAAGACATACTGGTAGAAAATCTGAGCCTGCATGGCCGTTTGCAGCGACTTGGATTTTTTGCCTTTTTTGGCTTTGGCATAATCGCGTGATTTTTCCGGCCAATCCAACCAGCAGGCCCCGTCATGCTCGATCTTCAGCGCGGTGTAGAGCGCATAGTCGTCCAGCCAGTAGGCTTGTTCTTCGCGGAAGGCCGCGATACTACCGTAGTCGAGCAGTTCGTCTGCGCCAGTGCGGGCAAATTGCTGGTACGCCTTTTCCAAAACAGGCCAAAACCGGGAGTAGAGCCAGCCGTAGTCGACATGATCTGCGGGGAGTTCCTCCAGGGAGGACAGATCTGCTTGCTCCAGTAAGCCGGCTTCCATGAGCGGCTGCAGGTCGATAAAGTAGGGATTGCCGGCAAATGCGGAAAAGCACTGGTAGGGCGAGTCACCGTAGCCGGTCGGCCCCAGTGGACAGATCTGCCAGATGCGCATCCCGCAACTGTTGAGGAAATCGACGAAGCGGTAAGCGTCCGCACCGAGATTGCCGATGCCGGTGGTGGACGGCAGGGAACTGACATGGAGCAGGACGCCCGCCATGCGTGCATTGAGCCAGTTGAAAAGGGGAAGGGGGTACGACATATTAGTGAGACTTATCAATGATCTGGGTGCGCTTGCCAATGTCATCAAAGCTGTAGCAAAGGCGTATTCTGGCAAGACTTCTTCGCTTTCAGTAAGTCGTTTTTCGGCTTGGATGACCTGCCCGAGATAATCGTAAACGAAGCACCATTGACGTCCGCCTTCTTAGTCCCTCGACAGTTCCATTTTCAGTTCCTGCCCCCCTTGGGTTGCACAGTGAAAGGTGATACGGGAGTTCCTTTACTTCGTTGAATCTCTGGTTCCATAGGACCTTCATGAAGTGTTTGTATTACTTGCTTCTGAGAATTTGAAAGGTCAGAAAATCGTCTATATGAAACTTCATTAGACTCTAAGCAGTTAGGGACATAATATAGGAAACTCATTGCTCCGTTGTGCTCAACAGATACACGTTGATACTGATATTTGAAGTCTTTAAAAACGAGATTAAGATAACATTTTTTATTTTCAAAGTTAGAATTACCAATACTGTTATCAATGAATCGCATCTTAACATAAATGATACCTATATCTCTTGAGCTATTCGTTATTTGTAACGAACCCATAACCGGCAACCCAAACTTCTGAAACTCATAACCGTCTAGCATCGCTGACTTGTCATCACTGCTGATTGTCAAGCGATTGATCCTCCCCAATTTGATCGGAGCAAATAATTCGAAATGGATTTTTTTATCAAGGTCACGGAAATCGACAAGTTCTAGTGATACTTTTTCAGTAAAAATTAAGATATTTTCCCCGGAAGCCCACGACTGACAGTTTATCAATAATAATAAAATCGGAAGAAAGACTAACCTGTTCATGTTAATTTCCATTGTATGCAAAGACATCTCCCCATGGTAAATAAATCTCAAATACCATATTCTTACCTTGGCTTGTTCCAGTCAACCTTCTTGCTTCTGATTTGTCGTAATCTGTCGCAGCTTTATTTCCGTTAGGATGAACGTGGATTAACTTTTCGTAGTAAATACAGTGATCAGACTCAGGATATGCAGTCGTAAGATAGGAAAGATCCATAAAAAACTCGTCTACAGTTCCAGAGACAAAATTAACTACCCAAATATCACTCATATTTGATTCTTCGACCCTAACAACAAGAGTAGCCCATTCAACGCCGATTTTTTGGGCAAGTTGCCTATTGGCTTCTCTTTGAATCTGCTCGGGGGTAAGGCTTTTACCGTGTAATTCCTTAATACCCGCTGCGACCTCTGACTTAGAATCTTCTACGTATTGTAACCATTTACTTTCTGATGCGGTCGCATCTTTTCCCCCCTGAGGAAGTCCATTATAGTGGCCAGTTTTTATTCCGTCTAAAGCATTCTGATTGGCTGCCTCTAAAGTAGTAAATTCTTCATAATCATAGAACCCTAAATAATCCCAAGCATTCACCCCATCATTACCCACAAACCCATACAGATTCAGTCCACCCATTTCCTCAATCGGATCGCGGTTTAACCACCTTCCTGTTCCGGGCGAATAAAACCGATACCCATAATAGAGCAGGCGGGTCTCAGCATCCTCGTATTTGGTGGAAAATCCGAAGGGAAGTGCTCCGGCCACACCGCTGGTGGTTAGCACTTCACCAAAGGCTCCATACTCGATTGTCCCGGCAAGGCTTCCGTCGGAGAGATCAATCCAAGCGATGATGTTCCCGTTGCCATCAAACCCGGGGGCGTAGTCCGCGCCAGATTGACTTGACCATAACAAACCGCCAACGCCGGCGGCTCCTTGCGGGGTGCCGCTCAGATCCAGGCCCCATGCGCGGGAGCGGATCAACGCATCACTGTTGAGCGCATCGTATTCGGCTATCAGGTTCCATCCATCGTAGAGGAACAAGGTGGAATCCGTTATGAGGAACGATTGGCTGCTACTGTCCCATTCATAGACGGATTTGCCGATGCGCCGACTTTGACCGTCGTAGGCAAATTCCAGTCGCTGGCGAGTGACCGAAGCGGGTAAATCAGTTCGCGATTCCATTGCAATTAGGCGGTTCTCCCCATCCCATTCGTAGATCCAGAGACCGTCTTGGGTGAGGTTGCCGTCCAAATCATGAGAGAAACTTTCCGGGTCATGCGGGAGGAGGGCCGTCCGGCTCTCCTGGGCGAGTTGCGCGGGTGGGCCGGGGTCGAGGGCTTTGACCACAATATCGAGTTCGACAGAGGCAGTGCTGTTATCTCCGAATGCAGGCGCGTAAAAGGCTTCGCCCGTGCGCTCGGTGCGATCGCTGTTGACGATGACACCGACTTGCTCCGGAGCACTTCCCCGCACATCCACGGCTCCGGGATGGTCGCGCTGGATATAACGATTGAGGGCATCGCTGCTATAACTGGCGATGCGTTCGTTCACAACAGTTTGAATCCGGTTTCCGATGTCGTCAAAGCTGTAGGCAAAGGCGTATCCTGGCAAGACTTCTTCGCTTTCAGTAAGTCGTTTTTCGGCTTGGATGACCTGCCCGAGCGAATCGTAGTCGTAGCTCCATTGACGGCCATCTTCCTCAATGACTGCGACTCTTCGATTGGCGGCGTTGTATTGATACTCGCGGCGGGCAAGCAGCTGGTCGGCGGCACCGTAGGTATCCGCCTGGACGATGCGGGTCAGATTGTCGTGCCCGGTGGCGCGGCGGTAGTGCCCAAGGGCACCCACTTCGATGGAGATACTTTCGACCACGCCAAGGGGCGCATTATAGCCATAGGTGGCGGTGTGACTGCTTTGGGTGACCGTGGCAAGGCGGGAGGCATCATCGTAGCCAAGGGTAATGGCGTTGATCCCGGTGGCGTTGAGCTCATCGACACGGTGGAGGGCATCGAGACCGCGAGTGAAACTTTTTCCAGAGAGGAGGCCGGTGCCGGAGTAAGCCTCAGAAGTGACGTGTCCGGCTTGGTAGCCGCGTGTTAAGAGCCCGGCGGCATCGGTGGTGGTGGCGATGCGCCCGAGCCGATCAAGGACGTGGGTGACGGAAGGGGTGCCGTCGCTGTAAGTCACGCCCGCGAGTCGGCCACCATCGCCATAATCGTAGGTGGTGACGATGCCACGCGCCCAGGTGCGGGTTTCGAGGCGTCCGGCATCGGTGTAAGTGTAGGTGGTTGCTCCGGAGCTGACGGGGCTGCCCGTGGCCGGGTCGGGATAGCGCTTTTGGCTGAGCCATCCGCGCTGGGAATCATAGTCCCAGGCCGTGGTGGCCACTCCGCTTTCGCCGTCGAAGTCCTTCCATGTGGTCATTTGGATACGCCGCCCCTGCGGATCATATAGGTATTCGACCGAATAGGTGCGTGCGCCCCAGATACGTTTGACGAGGCCGCTCGGGTAATAACTGGTGTGAGTCTCCGCGCCGTCGGGATGAGTGACCCGCTCGCGCCGCCCGCGATCATCATAGTGATAGCTGGTGAGTTGGGGGTCGAGTCCAGCGCCGCTATTTCCCGGGTCGGGGTCGGGGCTGGTGATGCTGGCAATTTGGTCGTCGCCGGTATAAGTGTAATGCGTGGTGCCGACATCGGTGCGCGTCTCGGATGCCAGCCGGGCGTGGGCATCATAGAGATAGCTGGTGCTGGACAAGATTTGTGCGGCGGAATCGTAGTGCTTCCGCTCGACCAGTTGCCCATTTACGGAGCGTTGCCAGACAGAGCTGCCATCGGGGCGTGTGGTTTCTGTGATCCGCTCGCCCGCGCCGTCGATGCTGGTTTCAGTATAGGTGGTCTGCCCCTCTCGGGTCTCCCAGCGTTGGTGGCCGTCAGCGCTCACTTCGACGACGGAGGCAACTGTGGGGGAATCACTGCCATTCGTTTCCCAATGTTCGTGGGTGGTGCGACGACGCACCTGTCCAGCCACGTCCACAACTTCAGTGGTGGTGCGCTCGATACGGTCATTTTCGGCGTAGTCGATCACTTCGTCCCGATTCAGATCAATGGCCCGCACGGTACGCTCACCACGTGCGTTATAGTCGTAAAGGGTTTGAACACCATCGGGATCAGTCTCGGCAACGAGCTGCCCGGCGGCGTTGTAGCTGCGGGTGGCCTCTGCGGCATCGGGGTATTCGGTACGGATAGTCTGGCCGAGCATATTACGCCAGGTCTTGCCCCACTCAGTCTCGCTGCCGCCTGTGCCGACATGTATTTCTTTTGTCCAGGTAAAGCCACCGGCTGCGACACCATATTCGTAGAGTAGTGGTGCTTCCACCGTGCCTTCGATGGCCTGTAAACGGCCGTCCCTTTGATAAGTGCGAATGGAAGTCGCGCCATCGGCCTCATAGGTGATGGTGCGCTGCTCACCCCCGCTGGCGGTGCCTGAGTCGCTGTAATCTTGCTTCCACCCGAGGGCATCTTGTTGCCAGAGGATGCGCCCATCCGCGCGGTAGGCACTCCCACGCTGCACCATGCGGCTGCTATCCGTGCCGACGCGGGCCTCTTCGGTCGTGCGCCCGGAGGCATCATACGCCTGCTCGTAGCTTATGCCGTTACGCAGGCGGCTTGTCTGGCGTTTGAGATCGTCGTAAAAATAGCTGGTTTCGATGCCTTCCCGGTCCACATGCGTGCTCAAGCCACAGCAGCTGTAGGCAAAGGTCTCGAAGGTGTTGTCCAGATAATCGATGCGCAGGGGCCGCCCCAGATCATCGCTTTCGGTGACGACTTTGAAGCTGAGTGTCCGGTTTGCAGCGATGTCTTCGACCATTTCCGTCAGTAGTCTGCCGTGACGGTCTTCCTCGACGGTGGTGCGGGTGCCATCGACGACGGCCGTAGCGGTTGCGTTGGGAGCGCCGCGCGTGGTGACCGTGGTTTGAATGCCGCTTGTTTCGTCGAGACTGTAGGTATGATGCGTCAGCGTGCCATTGCTGTGACGAATCAGGGCAGTTCGATCGCTGAACGGGCCGCTGCCTCCAACTTTGATCGTTTCGGTCGTGAGATTGCCTGGCGCATCCCAAGCAGCACCGGGCTGACTGGCGATGACGGAGAAAGTGCTGTTTCCCTGGAAAACTGTATAACGGCGGGAAACCTCCTGCCCCAGCACGGTTTCAATGCGGGTTTCCTGAGGCGCGGTGGACAGGTAAAACGTCTCGCGCACCCGGCAGTCGGCCTCGGGAGCCGCTGGTCCGGCATCGCCGAAGGGGCTCACGACTTTGATCCGCCTGCCGAGGTCATCGTATTCATAGCGTTCCCAGTAGCCATTAGCGCTCTCCATCAGGCGTATCTGGGAGTAGTTGTCGCCGTCGGCTAGCTCATCAGTGTAGTAGCTCCAGGTGGTGGTGCGCCCACCGGACGGGTGGAGCGGGTCGAGGGTTTCGGCGATCCGTTCCTCGCCCCAAGGGAATTCGTGATAAACCTGGTCCCGGCGATAGGTATCAGCACCGCCGGGTGTGGCGACCCAGTAGGTTTCCACCCGGTCTCCGTTGACCGTGGCTTCCTTGCGCCCAACCTCCTTAAGCCCGGCACTGACCAGTGTCCAGTTCGCATGAGCCGGCACATAAGTATATTCATGCAGTATCTCCTTCGCATCGATTGTTTCGGTGACGTGCAGACGGTAATTGTTGCCGGTGCCCTCGTCAGGGTCTTCGATTTTCCAAATCTTGTAGGGGCTGCCGCTTGGCTGGTAGTAGTCGCCGCTTTTGGTCCCAGCATCCGCCGCGTAATAGAAGCGGATTTCATATTTGTGGGGGCTGAGCGTGACGACATCGGCCAGCACCTCGTTGGTGAGCACCTGACGGATAGCGCCGTTCGTGTCGCGGATTTCTTCAAAAGGCGCGTTCAGGTCGATGCCGTATTCAATCGCTTCAGGCGTGTAGAGAGCCGCGTCCGGCAGTTTAGATTTTATCCGAAACGTGCCAGGATAAAAATCGCCTTCTTTATCACCGAGGGCAATTCTCACATCCACGCTACTGTTAACCACTGAGCCATCGCCTGCTGCTCCGCAACTGGAGCAGTCATTATCCTCACAACCGGGGCCGCTGATGAGGACGATGTTGGTGATTTCAGCGTAGCCTCCAACATGATAGAGTTCATCCACCGTATCATAGTTCAATGTAATCGGATCGGAAGCCTTTACCGTGATTTGACGCGTTTCCGTAGTGGAAAACATATTGCATCCAGCGAGATTATTCCTGCCGCTGAAAAACAAAGTACCATTTACATAGACATAGTCGTACCCACTATTTTGGTCTTCAACGGAGCCGGAAACAGTTACAGCCAGAATATACTCACCACATGCGCTACCGCCTTTTAATTCAGCAATTTCTGTTATGTTTTGAATCGTGCTATCGCTACCTCCTGGGCAATCAGCGGAATCATTAACGTCCACCCGTAGTCCAATGGCTTCACTCCAATCCAGGTCACAGGAAGAAGTGGAGCCAATCAGAGGGGTGCTCGCCAGAATGCAGTAGGCAATACAGAGCAGAGTAGAGGAGGCCAGTGTTTTTACTTTCATCAATAAATGTATCTAAAATTATTGGCGGCTGGATGGCTGTGAGCCTAAGGCCGCTGGCTTTCTATCACGGGCCATGGCGCGCAGCTCCGCGCCGTCAACTATGCCGTCACCGTTCAAATCGTAGCGCTGGATATAGCGGTCTTCGGCGTGGCGGCGAAATGCGGTCTCACTGAGACTGGTCGCTCCGGGCTCACCGTATTCGGCGATGATTTGGGTTGGTTCTTCGCGATTTTTAGTGGTTCAAGCGTGATTATCTGAGAGCTTGGATGTTGAGTTTACCAGCGACGAAGTAGAGCATGATGATTAGGTTTTTATTGGAGCGGTATCCTCTGGCTTTT
>Ga0100385_1003015_pt1 | contig 15333 bp, 14 predicted proteins | sample CryGeymeta201509_FD_81543 | JGI IMG/M metagenome (GOLD analysis project Ga0100385, IMG submission 81543) | Groundwater microbial communities from Crystal Geyser aquifers in Utah, USA - Crystal Geyser metaG 2015-09 | ecosystem: Environmental > Aquatic > Deep subsurface > Groundwater | place: USA... | reverse complement strand
TGTCTACGCAATTTTAAAAACATTCTTTGATGACTCATTTGATATAAGCGCAGAGTTTTCAATGATTCAAAACTCTAATACAGGCTTGAATGACGGATGTAATCTTGAAAAAGGTAAAGTCTTTCCCGATTGTCGCGTCGATCATATCTTAGTCTCTAGTCGTGATAATTGGAGTGTTTCAAACTGGAGTATTGATCAGTATCTTTATAACGGAAAGTTTACTTCTGATCATCGTGCGATCTATAGCGATATTTCTCTGGACTAGTTTAGTGTTTTCTTTGTGCTCTTTGTTTTTTTAGAAATCACAACAGATAAGGCAGGAAGAAAAACTGTGAAGAGAAAATCTGTAATATTTTCTTGAAACTCATTTGTCATCGTAAAACTATCAAAGAATTCTTTGGTGAGGGCAACGATGATCACAATGATGAGTGAAGCTATTGGAGCGACCTTAAATTTTTTCACAAGTATCAAGTAAATCAATTCCCCAATAATAATATGAAGTAGAAAATCGAGCCTGATAGTATCGGCGATATACGTGTGAGATATTTTACTCATTAATAGTGTATATTGGTTTAAGAATGAATCCATTGAGTCATTGTACTTTACTTTTATTTTCTTGCAATAACACAAAGTGTCTAGCAAATGTGTTTGACATGTCAAACTCCATTTGGGAAAATACCTGACACTCACAAATGGACATTTATGAAATCTCTAATTCTTTTACTTATTACAATCAATGTACTTGCGAATAATCAAGATCTCGACAAAGAACTAAGTCGTTATATTGAACAATTCAACTTTAAACCAGTATCGATCGTTAAGGGTAAGAATGTCGCTCTTTACCAACTTGGAGAGGCGCTATTTTTTGAAGAGGCGATTTCTGGAAATAAGAATATAAGTTGTGCGACTTGTCACGATCCAGAATTTGGTACAAGTGATGCCCTACCAACTTCAATTGGTGAAGGTGGAGTAGGTGTTGGTGATAAGCGCGTTGCTACAAGTTCACATCAAATTGTTCCACGTAATTCGCCTAGTCTTTATAATATTGGCGCAGAGGCCTTAAGCTTTATGTTTTGGGATGGGCGCGTTCACTATAGTAAGAGACGTCTTGAATTCACCACTCCAGAGCCTGGACTTAATGGAGACTACCCTGAGTTTTACGAAATCGTTGATGAACTTGATTCTGCCCTGGCCGCGCAAGCTCTTTTCCCAATCGCCAGTCATGATGAAATGCGTGGAGTTGTTGGAACAAACGAACTGGCCGATGCAAAATCAAATCTAGAATTATGGCAGGCCGTGATGAAGAGATTAATGATGATGCCTAAGTATCAAAAACTTTTTAAGGCCGCCTTTAATGTGAATTCTCTTGAAGACTTTAATATTGGTCATTTTGGAAAGGCCTTAGGTCACTACCAAAAATTTGCATTCGTCGTTGCGCAAACGCCTTGGGATAAGTATTTAAGAGGTGATAAGAATGCTATGTCGATAGAGGAGAAGAAAGGAGCAATTACTTTTGCGACTTCTGGTTCGTGTGCTAATTGTCATAATGGAGAACTTCTTGGAGGAGTAAACTTTTTTAATGTTGTCGCTCCTCAGACTGGTCCAGGTAAGGATATCAAGCATAATGATGAAGGGCTTTTTCTAACAACGGGAACAGATCAGCATCGCTATTTGTTTAAAGTGCCGATGCTTAGAAATGTTGCAAAGACAGCACCATACTTTCATAGTGGAGCTTACGCATCTATTGAGCAAGTTATTGAACACTACTCAACTGGTCCAAATGCAATTGATAATTATGATTTTAAAATTCTCGCACCTTTTGAAAAAAATAATTATAAAGAAAGGCTCTTTGTTGAGACTGATCGTTATATGCTATTTAGAAAAAAGAATACTGCACATCCTTTAATAAAGAGTCATATGATACGCTTAACGAGTGAAGAGAAGCGGTTGATTGCTATTTTTCTAAAGAAAGCCCTTACAGAGTAAGTAAGGGATTAGTCTAGTGTATCTATTGAGGAGCGATTTTCCTTCATCAAAACCCTTTGGTTATTAATTAGGCTCACACGCTCTTTGACAGACGGGTAATCAATTTTAGAGGCTTCATAATGTGGCTTTTGCTCATTAAGAAGGTGAAGAGTCTGTGTTGGAAATGCAAAGTTCACATTCATCTCTTTTGCAATACGCATGATATCCATGAGGAGATTATGTTTTTCACACAGCTCGCTTGCAAGGTCAGGTACGGCCCAAAATACACTTAAGTAAATATCAAGGGAGCTCGGCCCAAGACCGTTAAAGTAGACGTGAAAGCTATCCTTTCTTGTGTGTGGATGAGCAATGATCATCTGGCGAATGGCCTCACAGAAATTATCAATCGTCTCAACAGGAGTATCGTAATCGATTCCAAGGGTCGTGATAAATCGACGATGTTTTCTCTTTCCGTAATTATCGATATTGGCATTTGTGAGCGTTCCGTTTGGTACCGTGACTAATGAGTCGTAGGCCGTTCTTACTCGTGTTGACCTCAGGCCGACTTCTTCAACAGAGCCTGTGATGTCATTATTAATTACTACCCAGTCGCCAATAGAAAATGGTCGATCAATCAAAACAGTAAATGATCCAAAGAGATTTGAGACGGTATCTTTGGCCGCTAAAGCAAAAGCAATCCCACCAATTCCCATACCTGCGAGGATGTTTTTCATATTAAGAGCGAGGGAATCACCTACATAGATAATCCCAAAACAATAGATGAAGAATTTAGCTGTCTTTTTAACGAGAGGCACGAGGACGTCGTCAAACTTATTTTCAGTAAGTCTCGCTTTGCGCTCGAGGAAGATACATAGAATATCGACAAATGAAGCAATGATAAGAACGAGAGCAAAGGCCATTGCAATATCGGCAAGCTTAAAAATTACATCGAGTACATTTTCTTGCAAGTTTATTCTCGCAACAAGAAAGTTAAATACCAGTAGGAAAGTAAAGAGCCCAAAAGGATAGGTAATCCGTTTTCTCTCTTTGCTCGTAAAGCTTATATCCTTATTGGCTAGAAATTGAATGAGTTTAGAGGCCACGTAAAAACGTACTAAGCGATCAATAATGAATGAAGTCAGTAGAATAAAGAGTATCGCAATCCACTGGTAATTTTTTAAAATGAGGTTTTCCTTCTTTGTCCATTCTGGAAGTTTTGCAATAATTTTCTGGCGTAAATTTGTGTCCGCGATGACATTTGTTGCGATGGACTTATTGGCAAGAGAGACTTCATAGAAACTTAAAGAGTTATAGGTTTCTTTGGAGAAGCGCCATTTTCTGTCTTCTTGATTTCTTATAATCGAAATTTCGACCTGTTCTTCTTTGTCTGAAACATTTATTTTTTCTTTACGATAAATCCAAATCCCATAATCGAGATTTTCAGGGATATCGTTAACATCAATATACTCAAGCTTATCGAGTACATTACTGAGGGAGAGTGCAAAGTCTTGTGCCTTAATTGACCTTGTCGCTTCAGAGAAGTGTGAAGCGTCTAGTGCCTTGGTTGCCATATTTAGCGCATCTTTGTCTCCCGACTTGTAACCCTTCATCGTTTTAAGGAAGTAATTCATCGTCTCTTTAGGTGATAAGAGCGTTGCATCAGGGTATTGATTACTTGCGATTGTCATTAAGCTAAGAAGGGAAATGATAAATATTTTTACTCTCATGATAAGTCCAGTATTATTGATTTATAGGTACTTAAAATAACATAAATTAAAAATATCGGTCAACTAACCTTGACATGATCTTTACAAACTCCATCTTATAAATAGCTGGAGGTATCTATGAATAAATTTGATTCAATTGTTGCTGGGGCTTTCGATATTGCTCAAACTGAAGTTTTAAAGAGAAAAAATTCTGAGTTATCAGAATATCACCTTCTTCATGGGCTTATCTCAAATCCATCGAGTTTCTGTGCTCGAGCTTTAAAAGACTATAAGAAAGAAATTAAAAACAAACTTGAGGGGCTTGCTACAGTGTCACATATTGACGCTCAAAATATCAGGCCGAGTTCAAAACTTTCTGAATGGCTTACATATGCTTCTAGTCACTCGATTCAAGAAGGAAGACAAGAAGTCATCGAGAAAGATTTAATTCGCTATATTCCACAGGTTTTTACGAGCTTGAATATTAATCCTGAGATCTTTGCAAAGGCCCATGAGCAAGAAAGTGAAGTTCCAACTTTTCTTACTAACTTAAATGAACTTGCTAATGAGGGGAAGCTTGACCCTGTAATTGGTCGTACGAAAGAGATCCGTGCCGTCATGGAGATCTTAGGTCGTCGTGGAAAGAATAACCCTGTTCTTGTTGGTCCTGCGGGGGTTGGTAAAACGGCCATCGTTGAGGGGCTCGCGGAGGCGATTGTCGCTGGAAAGGTTCCCGATGTGCTACTTGGAAAAACGGTCTACTCATTAGATATGGGCGCTCTAATGGCCGGTACAAAATTTCGTGGAGAGTTTGAAGAACGCTTACAAGGTCTTTTAAAATTTATAAAAGAAAATGCAAGTGAATCAATTCTCTTCATCGATGAAATGCACCAGCTTGTTGGAGCTGGAAAAACAGATGGTGCGATGGATGCTGCCAATCTTTTAAAACCTGCACTTGCAAGAGGTGAGCTAAATTGTATTGGAGCTACAACACCAGAGGAATATCAAAAATATATTCTCGGAGATAGTGCCCTCGATCGACGTTTTAGAAGTGTTCCAGTTGAAGAGCCAAGCGTTGAGGATGCCATTGAAATTTTAATGGGAGTTAGAGAAAAACTTGAAATGCACCATGGGATCAAAATATCTGATGATGCAATTTATAACTCAGTACTTCTTTCTAATCAGTATATTACTGATAAGAATCTCCCGGATAAGGCCATTGATCTTGTTGACGAGGCGGCGTCGGCGTTAAAGCTATCTGCTGAAGCGATGCCCTCATCTCTTGCGGAGCTTGAGGCCGATATACGCTCTAAGAAGGTTTACTTACAAATAGAGCCAGATAATAAAGGTCTTAAAGAAGAATTAGAGTCACTTGAAGCTGAATTTGGAGAAAGAAAAAGTGTATGGGAACAAGAGGTACTATCTCTAAAAAAAGTATCTGAACTTAAAAACCAATTAGATCGCTACCGTTTTGAGCTCGAACAAAATGAGAGAAATCAAAACTATGAAGAAGCTTCTAAGTTAAAGTATTCAATCATTCCTGAAGTTGAGAAGCAATTGGCCGAGTGTCATCATGACTGGATATTAAATAAAGAAAATATCGCACAGGTCATTTCGAGACAAAAGGGAATACCTGTTGAGAAAATTTTAAAATCTCGACAAGATAAAATTTTGAAACTTGAATCTTTTCTTAATGAAAGAGTATTTGGACAAAAAGAATCGCTTAAAGAAATTTCAGAGATTCTTTTGACAGCTCATGCAGGGCTCTCTGATCCGTCAAGACCACTTGGTTCTTTTCTTTTAAAAGGCCCATCAGGAGTTGGTAAAACAGAAACAGCAAAGGCACTTTCTGAGTTTCTATTTGATACGCAGGATAATATTATAAGAATGGATCTTTCTGAATATAGTGAAAAGCATTCAGTTTCTAAGCTCATTGGAGCAGCTCCAGGTTATATCGGGTATGAAGAAGGTGGTGTCTTAACAGAAGCTGTAAGAAGAAGACCATATAGTGTTATTCTCTTTGATGAAGTTGAAAAAGCACACCGTGATTTTTCGGACATTTTATTACAGATTCTAGATGATGGACGACTAACAGATAATAAAGGTCGAGTGATCGATTTTAAAAATACAATTATTCTACTAACAACAAACTCGAAAAATCTCGAAGGAGATTTTAAACCTGAGGTTCTTGGAAGGCTAGATGCTGTTGTTGATTACCATGCTCTTGATAAGTCAGTGATGACAAGTCTAGTGAGAAAACAACTTAAGCTTTTAAATGAAAGATTAGCTACTAAGAAAATTTCAGTAAATTTAAAAGATGAGACTATCCAAAAGTTATGTGAATTAGGTTATGACGAACGTTATGGAGCTCGACCATTACAGTCGGTCTTTAACCGCGAAATCGTCCGTCCACTATCAAAACAAGTTTTGGGTGGTGATATTAAAGAAGGTAACGTCACTCTATAAGCATTTAGGGGGGATATATTCCCCCCTTTTCTAGACTCCTTAAATCAAATAAAATTTAAGTAATTAAGGAGTTATCGTGGCCGATACAGTCAATCTGAAACCAAATGAATATTTACTAAGAGAAGGTGAAGAAAGTGCAAATATGTACTATCTTCAAAGTGGAACGCTTGCAATTTATAAGCGCAAGGGAAACACTGAACATCAGATTGGTACAATTTATTCAGGTGAACTTGTAGGAGAGATGAGCTTTCTTGATAAAAAACCTCGTAGTGCTTCAGTTAGAGCAATTCAAGAGTGCAGTCTCGTTATCGTTCCGATAGAAAAATTTCAAAAATATCTGGATAAACAACCCGCGTGGTTTAGTGCATTGATTACGACTTTACTTGATCGCCTAAGAAGGGCCAATACGAGAATTAAAATTGATATTTAAACTACTGATTCTTTCACTACTACTTAATAATTTGTTTGCTGATGATTTTTGTTCAAAAGGCGGAATTGATTTCAATAAGAATTGTCAGGGGGAACTCGTTAAGCTTCCCTTGGAGGTCTCAGATAGCACAATCCTACCGCTTGCGAAGTGGACTTGGCTAAATAATAAACTTGAAGATCATAAAGCACTTTTGAAAGCTGAGCTTGATACGAATAAGGATTTTTTCCGTTTTATTAGAGATGGAAAAACCCCAAAAGAAGAAAATATTCAATGGTATGAAAACCAATATAAGAATTTAGAAAGTGATTTCAATTTTCTTTCAAAAGTCCTTGAGCAATTAAATCGTGTGACTTTTCAATTAAATAATTGCTATGCCTGTACTGCTTATTGGCGAATTGAAGCTGAGAAGGAACAACAATCCCTCCAGCGCTTAAAACTTTCTCTCTTGGCAAAAAATCCAATTTTTGGAGCTCCTGAATTTGAGACCATTGCAAATGATGACTTCAATGAAAAGAGATTTAAAGAATCTTTTGTTACTGCAACTTCAGACTACCTAACTAATCTCCAAAGAGGAATTTTAGAAACTGAAAACTATGCAGGTGAAGCTAACCGTCAATATGAATTTATTATTTCTTCAAGACCTCAGGTTGCTAAAGTAGGTCAAGAGAAGTTCATTGAACTTGCAAAAGATCGCACGGGGCTAAATGATAAATTCTTGTCGCGAATTCTGTCAGGGCTTGATTGGAGTGACGAGTCAAGTGATCCAATATTTGGAAGTATTGCTTGTCATTACTATAATGAAAATAAAAAATTTGTTAGAAATAATGAAGTAAAAGATCTCGCGCTTGATGGAACAATGATCGTAGCACCTTTCTTACTTGGACCAACATTTCGGCTCGGGGCTTGGGGGCTTAGAGGAGCAGGGCTACTAAAGTGGGGTGTTCGTAGTGAGATTTACGAATCGGCCGTATCCGCTGGGATGAAATCTCTTTCTGCCGTTTACTTTGCAAATAACTTAACGGAGTTAAAAGAAGCCCGAGAAGAATGTTCAAATCTTTTTAGAGACTTTAATATCACAAAGAATAAGCAACATTATCTTGCTTATAAAGACTGTGAAGATAGTTTTGAAAACTCCCTTGCTCTTTCTCTTGTTGAGGCCGGAGTAAGTTCTTTTTCAACATTCAAAGCGCTACAAAAAGCTATTCCAAAAGTTAAAAATTATAATTTTAGCAATAATCTCTATGAGGTTAAAAGCCTCGATGATCTTGGCGACAAGCTATTGTCTTATCCTCTCAATGGCAAATCGGTTTCAGAATCAGGGTTTCGTTTTCGTTCTTCAGGTGAAGGTGATTTCTTTGCTTTAAATCTTTCACACGCCAATACTAAAGAGCCTTTTCAAAAACTTAGTTCAAACTACTGGAACTATGTCTCAGACGTTTATTCAAAACGTTTGAACTTAGGAGATGATGAAATAAAAAGCTTTATTAAATCGAGTAAAGAGATGGCCCCTCGAACTACCCTTGTTGTTAATACGAAGAAGGGAAGTAATTCTGAATTTCGAGGAGGAGTTGCCGTTGTCACCTCTGGAAAGAAAGCTGACTTAATGCCTTTTGAAAAGGCCACCCAGTTTAAAGTTCCAAGAACTGATGGAAAACGCGTGGCCGAGATTGTTCGCCTCACTGTCGATGACACGATAAAAGATAAGAATCTCTCAAAGAAACTTCTTTCTACCTTATTTTCTTCAATTAAAGCAGAGGGGAATATCGATAAGGTCTATGTCTTCACTTCAAAAAAACATCAGGTTCTCTATAAGCGATTACGTATCCCGATGAAAGAAATTAAAGACTTAGATCGAGATGTCGTTCTCGAAATTGATATCAGCGATATTCCATAAGACTGTCAAAACTTTAGACGGCCTAGAAAATCCTTCACTTTCCATTGGATAAAACCTGAGATCATTTAAGATGATTATATTTATTGATCATTTTAAGGGATATCTATGTTTAAAATTCTAAGGTACTGCTCACTACTATCATTGATGTTAACTTCTCCACTGGCGATTGCAGATCAAAGCACTTCAATTGACGAGATGGTTTCAAAAATGTCTTTGAAAGATAGGGTTGGTCAAATGATCCTTATCGGTTTTCGCGGCGATTCAGTGACAAACTCAGAGAGTTTAAAACGTGATATTCAAGATATTGGTGTTGGTTCAGTCATCCTATTTGATTACGATGTCGCCTTAAAAACTCGCGATCGTAATATAAAAAATCCTATTCAAGTAAAGAAATTAAATGAAGATATGCAGGCCCTCGCAAGGATTCCCCTTTTTATCTCAGTTGACGAGGAAGGTGGCCTTGTTAGTCGTTTAAAGAGCCGCTATGGTTTTAAGTCTAAGCTATCACCAATGGATCTTGGTAAGTCTGATGCTGGCGTCGTTGAGTCTGAAATGACGAAGCTTGCCGAGGAGTTGCATGAGAATAATTTCAATATGAACTTTGCCCCATTAGTTGATGTTAATGTAAATCCTGAAAATCCTGTTATTGGAAAAATAAAGCGTAGCTTCTCTGAAGATGAAAATACCGTTTCAGTACTTGCTTCTCAAATGATCGATATACAAAATAAAGCTGGAATAGTGTCAGTGCTTAAACACTTTCCAGGACACGGTAGTAGTGACTCTGATTCACATCTTGGAATGGTTGATGTTACACAGACGTGGGAAGATCGTGAATTAACTCCTTATCGTGATCTTATCACTGATGGTAAAGTTGATATGATTATGAGTGCACACGTTTACCAAAGACATCTTGATGAAGACTACCCCGCAACTCTTAGTAAGAAAATCCTTGGTGATTTATTAAGAGGTGAGATGGACTATGGTGGAGTGATTATTAGTGACGATATGAATATGGGTGCGATTAAGGATCACTATGGTTTTGATCAGGCCATTGAACTTGCTCTTAATGCAGGTGTCGATATTCTACTTTTTGGAAATAATCTACATTACGACAAGGATACCGCCGCAAAGGTGAGTAATTTAATTATTCGACTTGTAAATACGGGGAAAGTATCAAATAAGCAAATTAACGAAAGTGTACACCGAATACTATCTCTAAAGAGAAAGTCGGGTCTTCTTTAAATTGTTATTTTAAAAATCTGATTAATTCTTAAAACTTCATCTTCGTTGAAATTATTACCATCAACGGAGAGATGGTTTAACTTTGGCAATTCCTTTAAGAAATTAGGCAAGCTCTCAAGGTGATTACTATCAAGATTAATTCTTCTAATTGATTTAAGTTCTTTCATGAACTCTGGAAGATTTGAAATCTCATTTCCTTGCAAATCAAGAGTTTCAAGCTCATGACAAATCTCAAGCCATTTTGGAACTTCTTTAAGAGAGAGATTGGCCAGTTGAAGTGTTTTGAGCACATCAAAGTCGTACTCGTGATTGTCAAAGTCGAGATTTTGGCAGTTCTTTATTTTTAAAATTTCAAGTCTCAGGCAACTTCCAAGAAATGAAGGAAGCTTCTTCAAAGCAGGGCAATTGAGTTCAACTGATTTAATTCGATCTGTGGGAAAGTCTGTAGGGCAGTTAATTTCAGCAAGGTCGGTTGCAAAGACTTCAACACGAGTGATAAAGTGATAATCAAATTTATCCCAGTTTATCTCTTTCACGCCTTTTCTAAGTTTTATTACTAAACTACTCATTCTATAATTTTAATAGATTTAGAGAAAAGATAAAGGAGAAAAGATTTCTGATATTCTAGAGAAATTGGACGAATTGATTTTTTTCGTTAACTAGTATTTGTTTTGGAGTTACTGGTTTATCTGAGAATGTGAAAGAGATAATGATGATTTCATCGCCTTTTTTAACAAGGTGAGCGGCCGCTCCGTTGACACAAATCTCTCCTGAGCCTCTTTCGCCTTTGATCACATAGGTCTCAAGACGAGCACCCGAAGTATTTGAGACAATTAAAACTTTCTGGCCAGGCCAGAGGTCAACTAACTCGAGAAGCTCTTCGTCTATTGTAATTGAGCCGATATAACCAAGATCTGCTTGGGTGACATAGGCCTTATGAATTTTTGATTGTAGTACTTCTCTCATCGAGGGCCAATTTATAATATATTTGGCCCATTTTCAAAGGAAAAAAGGGTAAAATACCAAAAATAACCCATTAAATTTCGGTTATTTAAGACTACCTGGGATACCTAAGAAGTAGAGAATGGAGGTCATTGGTCCATGGGACATATGATTTTGAGCAGCTTTCTTCACAATATCCTTAGCATGAAATGCGATTCCAAGCCCTGCTTGAGAGAGCATTGGCAGATCATTGGCCCCGTCACCGATGGCGACAACTTGCTCAAGTGAGATATTTTCTTGTTGGGCAATGAGGCTAACTAAAATGGCCTTCTGCTCTGCATTTACAATTGTTCCAAGTACATTACCTGTGAGTTTACCATCGATGATTTCAAGCTCATTTGCAAAAGCATAATCAAGTTTCAATCTTTCTTTGAGTGCATTGGCAAAGTAAGTGAATCCACCTGAAATAATTGCGACTTTGTAGCCAAGCTTCTTAATTGTTTGAACAAATTCCTCGACACCTTGAGTGAGTGGAAGTTTTTCTAAAATATCATGCATCACTGTAGCATCAAGTCCCTTGAGCATTGAAACACGCTTAATAAGAGATTGATTAAAATCAAGTTCGCCATTCATTGCTTGCTCAGTAACTTCTGAAATTTCTTTGCCGACACCGTGGGCCTTCGCAAGTTCATCGATAACTTCTGCTTGAATGAGTGTTGAGTCCATATCGAAGACGATGAGTCTCTTTGATCTTCTAAAAACATTGTCTTTTAAAAATGCGATATCAATTTTATGTGTATTTGAAACACCTATAAGTTCTTCTTTAAGTTTTTTGTGATCGATGCTTGTTGGAACAATAGTTAGAATCTCAAGAGAGGTGAATTCATTTGGGGAAACCTTATCAATTCTTAAGATGTTCACATCATGCTTGGCCAGCGTCGAAGAGATATCTCTAATAAAATGTGGCGTAATATTAGAAGGGGCGACACAGTTAAGAATAAATTTTTCTTCATCACTTAAAATAGTATCAAGAAGAGTTTCAACGACTTTATAATCAAGAGTCATGCCCATCTTATATGATTCAAAGAGTAGTTCCTTGATAACATGGTCACTGCTTGCACAGTTTTCGCCAATTTTTAAAACGAAGCTTAGCGATAAGAGACCATGAGTCACTGATTGACCGATGTCGAGTACAGGAGTGTTGTTTTCACTGACAATCTTCATCAGTCGTGCGGTAATCCCAGGATGATCGGGTCCAGATATTTTAATTAAAAGATTTTTTCCATCGAGGCTATCTTTTGCATTTGTCGTCATATAATTCCTAATGAGATGAACTCTTTTTTTGAATTCGTGCAGCTTTTATCTTTTGAATAAGTCCCGCAGTGTAAAGACAAGCAGAATAAACAGAGAAGATAAAAGAGAGATAAATGAAAATTGAACCGAGAAGCGGAAAGGAGATCCCAAATGGCTTGTCCCATGCCATGAGCATTGGTATCGCGATCATTTGAAATGTTGTCTTCCACTTTCCAAGACTACTAACAGGCACTTTAATTCCTCGCTCCATGGCCAGTAGGCGTAGGGCCGTCATATACATTTCTCTTAAGACGAGTACGATCACAACAGGCACGGGAATTCTTCCAAGGTTATTAAGAAGGATCAGAGACGAAACGACGAGAAATTTATCAGCAATGGGATCGAGAAATGAGCCAAACACCGTCACGATCTGACGCTTTCTTGCAATATAACCGTCAAAGAAATCGGTAATTGAAGCCGCCACAAAAGTCCATGCGGCGATATAGCCGAGGGTCCCTTTGAAGTCTTGAACCCAAGAAATATCGAAAGTAGTTAAGTAAAGCGATCCGATAATAACCGGAATAAGGAACATTCTTAGTATTGTAAGTCTATTTGGAAGATTATCGATTTCCCACTCATCTACATGAGTATTATTGTCAAGATTTTGAGTTGTTTGATTTTCCATTACAGCCTTAGAGTAGCATCATTGAGTGCCAACGTCTATTTAGTGAGAACCATTTTCCTAATATATTCGCCTACTTTTTTGAGTTAAGCTATAAGAAGTTTAAGTTTTTAACATAAAGGATTTTTTTAATGGATAGACATCTTAATCTTATAAAAACAGGTCACCAAGAAATTGAAAAACGTATTTTTCCTCGTTTTCCATTTAGCTATCTTGTTTTTAGAGAAAATAGTAACGCAAAAAGTTATCAGGTTAAGGATATTTCGTACAATGGTATGAGCATTGCTCTTAAAGACGGAGAGTCTTCATTTTCTCAGGGCGATAATATTGAAGGTGAAATCCATTGGCACGGAATTAAAGTTAATGTGGCAATGAGTATTAAACGTGTCTCTGATGACTCTATCGGGGTTGAATTCACAGGTGGTCGATCAACGGAAGTTGCGATGAAGGAATTCTTGTCTATTTCAAATATTGCAAAGAGCATGAAGCCAATTCACGAATATAAAGATCAGTTAGAAATACCATCAAATCTCTCTTTTTGGTTAAGATGCGATGGACCATTTGAGCTCTTTATCTGGAAGCACGCAGATGGCGAAGTTAGTAAGATTCAAATCATCATGATGGCCAACTTCCTTGAGTGGAATGACGGTAAGGGTCTTAGCAGTGGTAAGATTTTGTCGGTGAGAAATACTGATACTCCTTTGACGAATGAAGAGGAATTTGAATTTCTTATTGATGACAAATTAGATGAAGACAAACTAAGTTTTGCTAAAGAAATCATCAAAGAAATTGATGCGGATCTCCTTTCTAAAGAAGTCTATGAGTTTATTTGTTTAAAACTCAGTGTGTCGTAATATCGGCGCGTCGCAAGGCGCGCTTTCTTTTTTCGCTTTACCCTTTTAATTTCAAAAAAAAATTCCTATAATTTATCCAAATTAATAAAAAAAGGATCATAAAATGAATAGAAACCTTGCTCTAGAATTTGTTCGTGTAACAGAAATGGCCGCCATTGCTAGTGCGCGATTAATGGGAAGAGGTGACGAAAAAGCAGCTGATCAGGCAGCAGTAGATGCCATGAGAACGATGCTCGATTCAGTTGATTGTCATGCAATAGTAGTAATTGGAGAAGGTGAAAGAGATGAAGCCCCAATGCTCTATATTGGTGAGAAAGTTGGTGCAGGAAATGGACCAGAGCTTGAAATCGCACTTGATCCTTTAGAAGGAACAACAGTTTGTGCTACGGGTGGATATAATTCAATTTCAGTAATGGCGATTGCAGAGAAAGGTTGTCTACTACATGCTCCAGATACTTATATGGAAAAAATTGCAGTAGGTCCTGAAGGTAAAGGTGTTATTGATATCAATGAGTCTCCGGCAGAAAACCTTAAGCGTCTCGCTGAAGCAAAGAAGTGTCGTGTTCAAGATCTAACGGCCGTTGTTCTTGATCGACCGAGACACGAAAAATTAATTAATGATATTAGAAATGCTGGAGCACGTATTCAGTTAATTGGTGATGGTGATGTTTCTGCTGCTATCGCATGTGCAGAACCAGAAAGTGGTATTGATATTCTTTTTGGAATCGGTGGCGCTCCTGAAGGTGTTATCGCTGCAGCAGCACTTCGTTGTGTTGGTGGAGATTTCCAAGGAAGACTAAAACCAAGAAATGAAGAAGAAATTCAAAGAGCTCACGCAATGGGTGTGACAGATATTAATAAAGTATTTCAAATTGAAGAGCTTGCTTCTGGTCATGTTATGTTCTGTGCAACAGGTGTTACTTCTGGAAGTTTTTTAAAGGGTGTTCAATTTAAGTCATGGGGTGCAATTACTCATTCAATCGTTATGAGAAGTCAGTCTGGAACAATTAGAAAGATTACAGCTGAACATCACTTTGACACAAAACCAAGGTACTAAGAAATGGCAAAGGCGCAAAGAAGCGAAGTCTTCGATATTGATATTCAAAAATTCTACAATGTAATCATTGATTACAAGAGCTACCCAGACTTTGTTCTTGGTGTTAATGCAATTGAAGTTCTTGAACAAGATGACAATGGTGCAAGAGTTAAGTATTCAATCGATATGATTAAAAAACTTAACTACACGTTAAAACTTACACATAAGGCTCCAAATAGCGTTTCATGGACATTTGAATCTGGAGATCTTTTTAAACTTAATCAAGGTGGTTGGGAATTAAAAGATCTTGGTGGTGGAAAAACAGAAGTCACTTATTCAATTGAACTTGATATTAAAGGATTTATTCCAGGCTCTGGAATGATCGTCAACAAGCTTACAGAAACTTCACTGCCATCAATGATGAAGTCATATTTTGAGAGAGCTAAATCACTATGAGTGACTCAAAGAAAGAATCTGGACTAAGTGATGTGATAAAGAAAGTTGTTTCAATTGGTGTTGGAGCAGCTTTTATGACAGAAGAATCAGTAAAGAGTATTCTCTCTGATCTTCCGCTTCCTAAAGATATTGTTACAGGTCTTGTTCAAAATGCTAAGGGTGTCAAAGAAGACTTTGTTAAACAAGTAAGAGAAGAACTCTCTGAACATATGGCCAAGGTCGACGTTAAGAAAGTGATTGAAGAAGTTCTTTCACAATACGATATCGAAGTTAAGGCAAACTTTAGTTTTAAAAAGAAAGAAGATGGATCGAAAAAATCTGATTCAAAAAAATCTTAACGCTGTCTATTCAGACATCGAAAAATATA